>Ga0182744_1000495_pt1 | contig 37335 bp, 37 predicted proteins | sample eDN3rd30CKraftMG_FD_128525 | JGI IMG/M metagenome (GOLD analysis project Ga0182744, IMG submission 128525) | Enriched Miracle-Growth compost microbial communities from Emeryville, California, USA - eDNA 3rd pass 30_C Kraft MG (version 2) (version 2) ... | reverse complement strand
CCCACGAACCGGGGGCGGGACGACGACCCGGTGCGCTCGCGGCTGCGGTCCCGGGTCATGCCGGTGCTCGCCGAGGTGCTCGGCCCGGGGGTCCCCGAGGCGCTCGCCCGTACCGCGCAGATGCTGCGTGAGGACGACGAGCACCTGGCCGAGGAGGCGAGGGCCGCGCTCGTCGCGGCGCGGATCACCGGCGCGAGCGCGCCCCTCGTGCTCGACGTCGGCGTGCTCGGGGCCCTCGGTGCCCCCGTGCGCCGCCGGGCGATCCACCGTGCGCTCGTGGAGGCCGGGGTGCCCGCGGGGTCGCTGTCCCGGGTCCACGTGCTCGAGGTCGACCGCCTGCTCACCGACTGGCGCGGGCAGGGCCCTGTCGCCGTCCCGGGGCGACACCAGGTCTCCCGTCGATGTGGCACGCTTGTGGTCGAGCGCCTGGCGGCTCGACCACAGGCCGACGCAGAGCCGCCGACAGCACCGACACCGGGCACGACGAAGCACGAGGAGAGCGACACGTGACGCAAGCCCCACCCGGACCCGAGATCGAGAAGGTCCTGCTCACCTCCGAACAGCTCGACACCCGTCTCACGCAGATCGCCGCCCAGATCGACGCCGACTACGCGGGCAAGGACCTGCTCCTCGTCGGGGTGCTCAAGGGCGCCGTCATGGTGATGGCCGACCTCTCCCGCCGCCTCGAGAGCAAGGTCACGATGGACTGGATGGCGGTGTCGTCCTACGGGTCGGGCACCAAGTCCTCCGGCGTCGTGCGCATCCTCAAGGACCTCGACACCGACCTGCACGGGCGCAACGTGCTCATCGTCGAGGACGTCATCGACTCCGGGCTGACCCTCTCGTGGCTCGTCGCCAACCTGCGCAGCCGCGGGCCCGAGTCGGTCGAGATCGCGGCGATGCTCCGCAAGCCCGAGGCGGCCAAGGTCGACGTCGACGTCCGGTACGTGGGATTCGACATCCCCAACGAGTTCGTCATCGGCTACGGGCTCGACTACGACGAGCACTACCGCAACCTGCCGTACGTCGCCACGCTCGCGCCGTGGGTCTACGGGGGCTGACGGAGCGGGAATCGTCCTGCCCTGGGCGAACAGAGCCATTCGGACCAGCGGGATCCTAGCGATTGCGTGTAGGTTCGTCGCCAGATGATCGTGCGACGGGAAGGAAGCGTGGGCCTCGCCCCGCGCGAGAACACATGAAGCGATTGACGAGCGGTCCGGTCCTGTGGGTGATCCTGGGGGTCGTCATCCTGCTCCTCGGTTTCAGTTTCTTCAACCGTGCGGCGGTGTCCCCGGTCGACACCTCCGACGGTCTGCAGCTCCTCAAGGACGGCAAGGCCACGCAGGCCCTCATCGTCGACGGTGACCAGCGCGTGCAGCTCACGCTCGCCGCGGACTTCGTCAAGGACGGCAAGAACCTCGGCAAGACGGTCGAGTTCCGCTACGTCGCTCCGCAGGGCGAGTCCGTGGTCGACACGGTCGTCGCCGCGAACCTCGCCAAGGGCTACAACTCGCAGATCGCGCAGGCGAACATCTGGACGTCGATGTTCTCGCTCCTGGTGCCCTTCCTGATCATCGGTGTCATCTTCTACTTCCTCGTCTCCCGGATGCAGGGCGGCGGCTCGCGCGTGATGGGCTTCGGCAAGTCCAAGGCGAAGCTCGCCGACAAGGACATGCCGCAGGTCACCTTCGCCGACGTCGCCGGTGCGGACGAGGCCGTCGAGGAGCTCCGCGAGATCCAGGAGTTCCTCTCCGAGCCGGCCAAGTTCGAGGCCGTGGGCGCCAAGATCCCCAAGGGCGTGCTGCTCTACGGCCCGCCCGGGACCGGCAAGACCCTGCTGGCCCGCGCGGTGGCTGGCGAGGCGGGGGTCCCGTTCTTCTCGATCTCCGGCTCGGACTTCGTCGAGATGTTCGTGGGTGTCGGCGCCAGCCGCGTGCGTGACCTGTTCCAGCAGGCCAAGGAGGCCTCGCCGGCCATCATCTTCGTGGACGAGATCGACGCCGTCGGTCGGCACCGCGGCGCCGGCATGGGCGGCGGTCACGACGAGCGCGAGCAGACCCTCAACCAGCTGCTCGTCGAGATGGACGGCTTCGACGTCAAGACGAACGTCATCCTCATCGCCGCGACCAACCGCCCCGACATCCTCGACCCCGCGCTGCTGCGCCCCGGCCGCTTCGACCGCCAGATCGCGGTGGAGGCGCCCGACCTGAACGGGCGCACCAAGATCCTCGAGGTGCACGCCAAGGGCAAGCCGATCGTCCCGGGCATCGACCTGCGCGCGGTCGCCCGCCGCACCCCCGGGTTCTCCGGCGCCGACCTGGCGAACGTGCTCAACGAGGCCGCGCTGCTCACCGCCCGCTCCGGTGCCCAGCTCATCGACGACCGCGCGCTCGACGAGGCCATCGACCGCGTGATCGCGGGCCCGCAGAAGCGCACCCGCGTGATGAACGTCAAGGAGCAGAAGATCACGGCGTACCACGAGGGCGGCCACGCGCTCGTGGCGGCCGCCTCCCGGTACACCGACCCGGTCACCAAGGTGACGATCCTGCCGCGCGGTCGCGCGCTCGGGTACACGATGGTGCTGCCCTCGGACGACAAGTACTCGACGACGCGCAACGAGCTGCTCGACCAGCTCGCCTACGCCATGGGCGGGCGGGTCGCCGAGGAGCTCGTGTTCCACGACCCGACCACGGGCGCCTCCAACGACATCGAGAAGGCGACCGACACCGCCCGCAAGATGGTCATGGAGTACGGCATGAGCGAGGCGATCGGCTCGATCAAGCTCGGTCAGGGTGCGGGCGAGCCGTTCATGGGCATGGGCGCCAGCGCCCAGCGCGACTACTCCGAGGACGTCGCGGCGACGATCGACGCCGAGGTGCGCCGGCTCGTCGAGGCCGCGCACGACCAGGCGCGAGACATCCTGGTGCGCTACCGCGACGTGCTCGACGAGCTGGTGCTCCAGCTGCTCGAGAAGGAGACGCTCAACACCGAGGAGCTTGCCGCGATCTTCGCGCCGATCACCAAGCTCACCGAGCGCGAGGTGTGGATCTCGGGCGAGGACCGGTCTCCCTCCGAGCGCGGGCCGGTGCAGACGCCGCGCGAGCTCGAGGCCGCGACGACCCCGATCGCCGGCGAGGACGGCTCCGCCGTCGGCGGGCTGCCCGCCGAGGGTCACGTGAGCCCTGGGCCCGACGGCTCGGGCGACGTCGTCACCCCGCCCGCGGGCGAGCCCGGCGACGAGCCGACGCTCCCGGACGAGGTGCGATGACCGGGACCTTCGACGCCGCGCGCGCCGAGGCCGCCGTCCGCGAGCTGCTGATCGCCGTCGGCGAGGACCCGGACAGGGAGGGTCTCCAGGAGACGCCGGCCCGGGTCGCCCGGGCGTACGCGGAGACCTTTGCGGGCCTGTGGCAGGACCCGCACGACGTCCTGGAGACGGTGTTCGACCTCGGGCACGAGGAGATGATCCTCGTCAAGGACATCGAGCTGTACTCGACGTGCGAGCACCACCTGGTGCCCTTCCACGGCGTCGCTCACGTCGGCTACATCCCGGGGCCCGACGGTCGCGTCACGGGGCTGAGCAAGCTGGCCCGGCTCGTCGACCTGTACGCCCGTCGTCCTCAGGTGCAGGAGCGGCTGACCACCCAGATCGCCGACGCGCTGCTCGACGTGCTCTCGCCGCGCGGCGTGATCGTCGTGCTCGAGTGCGAGCACCTGTGCATGTCGATGCGCGGGGTCCGAAAGCCGGGCTCTCGCACCCTCACCTCCGCCGTGCGCGGCCAGATGCGTGACCCCGCGACGCGGGCCGAGGCCATGAGCCTCATCAACAAGCGCTGATCCTCCGTCCACGCGCAGGCGGTGGCCCGCGGCGCCGCTGGTGACGGTCCGCCGGCCGGGTCGCAGGACGTGGCCGGGGACGTGCAAGGTCCGCCCGCCTCGACACACAGTGGAGTCAGGGCACCTGCCTTGCCGAGACCTGACGTTCATCGAGGAGCCGCACGTGACAGACGCCGCGCAGGTCGACGGAGCCGGCCTCGTGCACGACGAGGACTGGTTCAGCGACCTCTTCAGCACGCACGCCGCAGCGGTCCACCGCTACTTCGTGCGACGTACCTCCGTGTCCGAGGCCGACGACCTCACGGCTGACGTGCTCGCGACCGCCTGGCGCCGCCGGGACACGGTCACCGAGGGCTTCGAGCTGCCGTGGCTCTACCGGACGGCGGGCTTCGTGCTCGCCAACCATCGTCGGCGCCACGGCGCGGTCCCCTTCGCCGACGTCGCCGCGCTCGCGGACGACGACCGCGGGGACGACCCGGCGGACGCGACGGCGCAGGCCGACCTCGCCCGGACGGCTCTCGACTCGTTGTCCGAGCGGGACCGGGAGATCCTCATGCTCGTCGCCTGGGACGGTGTCCCGCGCGACCAGCTCGCCCAGCTGCTCGGCACGAGCGTGGGCGGCGCCGACGCGGCGCTGTCCCGTGCTCGCGCCCGGCTCCGGGCCGCCTGGGACGCGGCGGCCGCCTGATGGTCGGCCCGACGGAGGCGCGACGCCGGTCCGCCCATGACACGGGTGCGCGCTGCAAGGCGGGCACGGCCCGCGACACAGGACGTACGACGGCGTCGGCAGGCGCAGGGGGAACCGGCTCGGTCAGGGGAGGAAGCCATGAGTGACGAGATCGAGGGTGCAGGGCTCGAGGAGCCAGGGATCGAGCGTGCGGCGACGGTGCGCGAGGGTCGGGGACGCCCAGCACCGGCCGGCCCGGGCGCGGAAGGGGCACCGGCGCGAGGCGCTGCCCGGGCGGCGGACGACCCGCTCGTCGCTGCGCTCGTGGCGGCCGACCCGGCACGGGACGTGACGGTCGACCTGGTGTCGCTACGAGCACGGGTGGACGCCGTCGTGGCGCGTGAGGAGCAGGGCGCAGGGGGCTCTGCTGCTGACGTGCCGACCGCCGGGGTCTCGACCGCCGACGCGCCGCCCGTCGGCACGTCCGTCGAGGTCCCGGCCGGCGACCCGCGGCTCGGCGACGCCACCGCGCCTGCCGCCACCGCACCGGTCGTCGACCTGGCGGCGGACCGTGTCGTGACCCGGAGCGCGGTGCGCAGCCGCCGCTCCGTGCGGCTGATGGGTGTCGCCGCCGCGGTGGTGGGCGCGGTGGTGGTCGCGGGCGTGAGCTACAGCTTCGGCGTGACGCGCGGGCCGTGGGGGGACGAGCGCGTCCTCGTGGGAGACGCGGGCTCGGCGGGCACCACGGTCGACCCCGTGGTCATCCCGAGAGCCAGCCGCAACGACAACCAGCGGGTCACCGCCGGGGCCGAGACCCTCGCCGCCGGCGCCGCCGGCGGGTCGGCGGCCGACAGCGCAGGTGGCGCGGCGTACTCGTCCTCCGCCGCGGACGGCATGGGCGCGGGCGGAGCGTCCAGCGGAACGGCGGAGTCCTCCTACGTGCGCGGGTGGGAGCAGAACCGCTTCCAGTTCCATGACGGCGGGCTGTCCTCGGTGGCCGGGGAGGCCGAGGGCTGGACCCTGGACGCCACGGCGGTCTACTCCAAGAAGTCGGTGACCGCGCTCGCGGACGCGCTCGGGGTCGAGGGCACGCCCACGAACGAGTGGGGGACCTGGAGCGTCGGTCCCACCACCGGCGAGGGCACGTCCTTGTCGGTCTACACGGACGGCTCGGTCTCGCTGTACGACCCGGACGCCGACGTCACCTCCGGGAAGGCGCCGTCCACGAAGAAGGCGGTCGCCCGGGCCACCGCGCTGCTCACGACGCTGGGGCTCGATCCCGCCGACTACACCTTCGAGGTGGAGGCGGACACCATGGCGGTCGCCGACGACAGCGCCGGCGGCACCGTGAACCCCTACACGTGGGTGACCGCGTACCAGCTCATGGGAGGCAAGTCGAGCGGGCTGTCCTGGAGCTTCACGGTCACCAAGGACGGCATCTCGTCGGCCTACGGCTCGCTCGCGGCGACCGTCCCGCTCGGCCAGTACGAGATCGTCTCCCCGGCACAGGCCTTCGCGCGGCTGACCGACTCCCGGTTCTCCGGCTCGGTCTGGCCCTCCACCTACCCGACGTCGGTGCAGCGGACCTGGGACACCGCGGCGACCCAGAGCCCCGAGGCCTCGGGCGGCCCGACGGTCCCGCCCGTGGTCGAGGCGGGTCACCGGCTCGACTGGGCCGTCGCCGACGTGACCATCTCGGACGCCCGGCTGGGTCTGAGCACGTACTACGAGACCGACGGCGCGGTGCTCGTGCTCCCCACCTACGAGCTGCGCACCTCGGACGGCGGCTCGTGGGCCGTGATCGCGGTCGCCGACGACGAGCTCGCCCTCTGACCCCGTGCCGCGCCTGCGGTGGCTCGTGCCGTGCGGCACCCCCGTCGAGGCGTCCGGCGGGTGAACCGTCGGTGACGGAAGACCAGCCGGTGGGACGCCGGCGAGGTCATGGGCCTACGGTGGAGGGTGCGGGGAGCTCCCCGCGCCCTCCCACGACCGAAGGAGCAGGACATGAGCACGAGGACCGCGCGCACCGCATGGAACGGCGGGCTTGAGGACGGTTCGGGCCAGGTCGAGCTCACGAGCTCGGGCGTGGCCACGTTCGACGTCTCCTTCCCGCGACGTGCCGCCGACGACGCCCAGGGCGTCACGTCCCCCGAGGAGCTCATCGCCGCGGCGCACACCTCGTGCTTCGCCATGCAGCTGTCCGCGACGATCGCCGCCGCGGGCGGCACCCCGATCGCGCTCGAGGTCAGCGAGGACGTCACGCTCGGCCCCGACCCGGCCGGCGGCTTCCGCCTCACCGGCGCGGTCCTCAAGGTCCGCGGTGAGGTCGAGAACTTCACCCCGGAGAAGTTCGAGGAGGCCGCGCGCGACGCCGGCAAGAACTGCCCGATCAGCAAGGCGCTCACCGGTGTCGACATCACGGTCGAGGCCACCCTGGACTGAGCGAGCGCCCGGCCGCCGGGGCCCGGCGCGGGGCGCACTAGGCTTGCCCTCGTGACCTCCTCGCACCCGCTCGGCCCCGTCGCGGCGATCTCCTCGCCGCGCACGCTCGTGATGGGCGTCGTCAACGTCACCCCCGACTCCTTCTCGGACGGCGGCGAGTGGTTCAGCCCCGAGGCCGCCACGGCTCACGGCGTGGAGCTGCTCGCGGCCGGCGCCGACATCGTGGACGTGGGCGGCGAGTCGACCCGTCCGGGTGCCGCGCGCGTGAGCCCGGCCGCGGAGCTCGACCGGATCCTGCCGACGGTGGCGGCGCTCTCGGAGCGGGGCGCCGTCGTGAGCGTCGACACCACCCGTGCCCGGGTGGCGCTCGCCGCCGTCGAGGCCGGGGCCGCGATCGTCAACGACGTCTCGGGCGGGCTCGCCGACCCCGAGATGCTCGATGTCGTCGCGCAGACGGGGGTCGCCTACGTGCTCATGCACTGGCGGGGGCACTCGGACGTGATGGAGCAGCTCACCGGATACGACGACGTCGTGCGCGACGTGCGGCGCGAGCTGTCGGAGCGGGTGGCGGCAGCGGTCGCCGCCGGGGTCCGCGAGGACCAGATCGTCCTCGACCCCGGGCTGGGCTTCGCGAAGTCTGGTGCCTCGAACTGGCCGCTCCTCGCGCACCTCGACGAGATCCACGCCCTGGGCTTCCCCGTGCTGGTGGGTGCCTCGCGCAAACGCTTCCTCGGCCACCTCCTGGCCGGCCCCGACGGGGTGCCGGTGCCACCGCTGGGACGCGACGACGCCACCACGGCGATCACGGCGCTCGCGGCCCGCGACGGAGCCTGGTGCGTGCGCGTGCACGACGCCGCGGCGGGCCGGGCCGGGGTGCTCGTCGCCGCCGCCTGGTCCGCGGCCCGACGCCGGTCGGCACCAGACCTTCCTCACCCTCACGACGACGGAGTCAGCGCATGACCACCTTGGACAGCATCCGCCTCGTGGGCCTGCGGGCCCGGGGCTTCCACGGGGTGCTCCCGCAGGAGCGCCAGGACGGCCAGGACTTCCTGGTCGACGTCGTCGTCCACCTGGACACGCGGCGTGCCGCGGCGACGGACGACCTCGCCGCGACGGTCGACTACGGGGTCCTCGCGCAGCGGGTGGTCGACGTCGTCGCCGGGGAGCCCTTCGACCTCATCGAGACGCTCGCCGAGCACATCGCCGCCGTCGCTCTCGACGACGCGCTCGTGCAGGCCGTGGACGTGACCGTGCACAAGCCGTCGGCGCCGATCGCCGTCCCCTTCGCGGACGTCGAGGTGCGCGTCTCCCGGTCTCGGGACCGGTTGCCCGCGGCGACCGTGAGCACCCGGACGGCGAGCGCCGCGGCACCCGTCGTCGCCCCGGCGCACGTCCCAGAGCTCGCTCCCGACCAGGTCCCGGACGAGGCACCGCCCGGCGTCGTCGCGGGGCCTGTCGCGCCCGGCGCCGCGGCGCTGCCCCCCGTGCCGCTGCCCACCGTGGCGACGGCTCCCGCGGAGCCTGGTGACCGCCTCGACGCCCGCCCTGCGGCCCCGGTGAACGTGGTCCTCGCCCTGGGAGCGAACCTGGGCGACCCGACCGCGACGCTGCGTCAGGCCGTGCACGACCTCGACGCCGTCACGGGCCTCACGGTCGAGCACGTGGGCCCCCTCGCCCGGACCCTCGCCGTCGGCGGACCGGAGCAGCCGGACTTCTTCAACACCGTGGTGGTGGCGAGCACCACGCTCTCCCCGCGCGAGGTGCTCGACGCCGCGCACGCCGTCGAGCAGCACCACGGCCGCGAGCGCCTGGTCCACTGGGGGCCCCGCACGCTCGACGTCGACATCGTCGCCTACGGGACGCTGGTCGCCGTGGCCGACGACCTGGAGATCCCCCACCCGCGCGCCCACGAGCGGGCGTTCGTGCTGCTCCCGTGGTCCTTCGCGGAGCCCGGGGCCGAGCTGCTGGGCCTGGGCGGCGGCCCCGTGAGCATGCTGGCGGAGACGGCTCCGGACCGCGAGGGCGTGCGTTCGCTCGCCCTGGACTGGCTCACCGCGGGGGAGCCGTCCGCGCCGTCGCCGGACGGTGCGGCCGCGGCGGTCGAGGGTCTGGGATGACTCGCACCCGCGTGACGAGCCTCGTGCTCGCCGCGCTCGGCTCGCTCGCGGTCTGCTGGGTCGCGCTGCGGCTCTCCCAGACGCGCGGCGTGTACCCGCCGGCGGTCCCGTGGGCGGTCACCGTCGCGGTCGTCGTGCTCGCGGTCGTCGTGCTCGTCGGCGGCCTGGTGGTGCGGGCGTACCAGCGCGGCAACCACCCGAGGCTGCAGGGCGTCCGCGCCGCGCACCTGACGATGCTGGGCAAGGCCGCGGCCTACGCCGGGTCGGTCCTCGCCGGCTGGTACGCCGCACAGGCGCTGGTGCTGGTGCCGCTGCTCGACTTCGAGCCGGAGCGCGCGCGTCTCGCCCCCGCGCTCGCCGCCTGCGGGGCCTGCGTGGTGCTGGCGGTCGCCGGCGTGCTCGCGGAGCGCTTCGGCCAGCTGCCGCCGCCCTCGGACGACCTGACCGCGGACGACGGAGTCCGGCATCATGGTGCCCATGACTGAGACCACGCGGCCCTCTGCCGCGCCCCCCACCGGCGCGTCGCCCTTCGACCCCGAGGGCGTCGTGTGGGCTCCCGTCTCACCGCGGCTCGCCGTCGTGCGCGTGATCGCCGCCACGCTCGTGCTGGGACTCCCGATCCTCGCGTTCCTGCTGGTCGCAGTGCTCGCGCACGCCGGCTGGGCATGGATCGTCGTCGCGCCCCTCGTGGTGCTGCTGCTGTGGCTCCTGTGGCTGCTGCCCCGGCAGGTCCGTGCCATCGGCTACGCCGAGCGCGACGACGACCTCCTGGTACGGCGCGGGATCATGTTCCGCTCGCTCGTGGTCGTGCCCTACGGCCGCATGCAGCTCGTCGACGTCAGTGCCGGTCCGGTGGCACGTCCGCTCGGGCTGGCGAGCATCCAGCTGCACACCGCCGCCGCCGACACCGACGCGAGCATCCCGGGGCTGCGCGCCGCGGAGGCCTCCGACCTGCGTGACCGTCTCGCTGCGCGGGGCGAGGCCCGGATGGCCGGGCTGTGACCGCGGGGCCGATCGGCACCGGACGGACCAGCCCTGACCCGAACAGCCCTGGACCGAGCAGCAGCCCTGGCCCGACGGGCACGGGCGCAGGAGCGACCGGCACCGGCCCGCAGGCCGAGCCGGTCCCGGCCACGCTCACGTGGCGGCGGCTGCATCCTGTCACGCCTCTGCTCAAGGGCTGGGCGGTGGTCGCCGTCGTGCTCTTCGTCGTCGCGCGCCAGTCCGCCGAGGGCGAGAACCTCCGCCTGCTGGTCGACGCCGGGCTGTGGGCCGTCGGCGGCGTGGTGCTCGTCCTCGCGGTCATCGCCCTGGCCATGTGGGTGTCGTGGCGGCGCGCGGAGTACGCCTACGACGACGTGAGCCTCTACCTGCGCTCCGGTGTGGTGTTCCGCCAGCACCGCAGCGTGCGGCTCGACCGCGTGCAGGCGATCAACGTCAACAAGCCGCTGCTGGCCCGGATCTTCGGGCTCGCGCAGCTCACCTTCGAGGCTGCGGGCGGCAAGAGCGCCCACATCGCGCTGGGCTACCTCCGCGACGGCGAGGCCGAGTCCTTGCGCGCCGAGCTGCTGGCGCGGGCCGCGGGCATCCACGTCCCGGCGACCACGGACGCCTCGGGGGTGCCCGCACCAGCGCCCGTCGCCCCCGAGCGTCAGGTGCTCGAGGTCGCACCGGCGCGCGTGCTCGGCGCCTCGCTGCTCTCCGGGCTCACCCTCGCGGCCGTCGTCGCCGTGCTGGTGCTCGTCGGGTTCGTCGTGGCGCTGCGCTCCTTCACGCCCGTCTTCGCCTTCGTCTTCCCGGTGATCGGTCTGGTCACCGCGGTGTTCCAGCGCTTCTCGCAGCAGTTCGGGTTCACCGCGGCGATCTCGCCCGACGGCGTGCGCGTGCGTCACGGGCTGCTCCAGTCGATGACGCAGACCATCCCACCCGGTCGCGTGCAGGCGGTCCAGCTCTCGCAGCCGCTGCTGTGGCGCGCGACGGGCTGGTGGAAGGTGTGCATCAACGTCGCGGGCTACTCCGACGACGACCAGAGCAAGGACCAGACGGTGCTGCTGCCCGTCGGCACGCTCGACGAGGCGCTGCTCGTGCTCTGGCTCGTCGAGCCGGAGATCGTGGACGGCCCGGAGGTCGAGCTGGTCCGGGCCGGTCTGCTCGGTCGCTCCACCCAGGCGGGCGACCCCTTCACGGCGGCCCCCCGGCGCACCAGGTGGCTCGACCCGATCGCCTGGCGCCGCCACGGCTACGCGGTGACGCGACGCGCGCTGCTCGTGCGCGGCGGCGGTCTCGTGCGACGGCTCTCCGTCGTGCCGCACGAGCGCACCCAGTCCCTCGGGGTGACGCAGGGGCCGTGGCAGCGGTCCCTCGGGGTGGCTTCGTTCCAGCTGCACTCGACGCCCGGTCGTGTGCGCCCCGCGGTCGACCACCTCACGACCTCCGACGTCGCCCGGCTCGAGCGGGAGCAGTCCGCGCGTGCCCGTGCCGCCCGGGCGACCGCCCGCCCGGACCGGTGGATGCACCCCGCAGCCCCGACCCCGCCCGTACCGGAGAACCACCTGCCGTGAGCGACTCACCCACCACTCCCGGCGCCGGTCGCCCTCGTCCCGGACGCCTCGGCGTCGGCGTCGTGGGAGCCGGTCGAGCCGGTGCCGTCCTCGGCAGCGCGCTGCGGGCCGCCGGGCACGCCGTCGTCGGCGTGAGCGCCATCTCCGAGGCCTCACGGACCAGGGCCGAGGCGCTCCTGCCCCAGGTCCCGGTGCTCGCGGTGCCCGACGTCGTCGAGCGCGCGGAGCTCGTGCTGCTCGCGGTGCCCGACGACGCCCTGGCCGAGCTCGTCCAGGGCCTGGCCGACGTCGGTGCCTGGCAGCCCGGCCAGCTCGTCGTCCACGTCTCGGGACGCTACGGCACCGACGTCCTGCGCCCCGCGCGCGAGCGGGGGGCGATCCCGCTCGCGATCCACCCCGCGATGACCTTCACGGGCACGTCGATCGACCTGTCACGCCTCGAGGGGACGCCGTTCGCGGTCACCGCTCCAGGACCGGTGCTGCCCATCGCACAGGCCCTCGTCGTGGAGATGGGCGGGGAGCCGGTCGTCCTCGCCGAGGAGCAGCGCGGGCTCTACCACGCGGCCCTGGCCCACGGCTCGAACCATCTCGTCGTGCTGGTCGCCCAGTCCGTGCAGCTGCTGCGGGCCGCGGGGATCGACGAGCCCGGTCGGCTGCTCAGCCACCTGCTGGGTGCCTCGCTCGACGGCGCGCTGCGGGCCGCCGAGGGCCAGGGCGACCCGATCTCAGCCCTCACGGGGCCGGTGAGCCGGGGCGACGCCGGGACGGTCCGCGAGCACCTCGAGGTGCTCGGTGCGGCGAGCACCGATCTGCTCGCCCCCGACCTGGTCGACTCCTACCGGGCGCTCGCCCGCGCGGCCGCGGTGCGCACGTGGCAGGCCCGACGCATCGACGAGCGCCGCTGCGAAGAGCTCCTCGACCTCCTGTCCGACGGCGCCGAGGTCGACACCGACGGTGCCGGCCCCGAGAGTGCCGATGGCACGCCCGCCGACGGCGGGGACGGGGAGCAGCCATGACCGCCCCCATCCTCGTCACCACCGTGCGGGAGCTCCGCGCGGTCCTGAGCACCCAGGATGCCGCCGCTCAGGACGTCGACGTCCAGGGTGGCGCGGACGCGCCCCGCAGCACCGCGTCCCGAGCCGTCGTGATGACCATGGGCGCGCTCCACGAGGGCCACCTCACGCTCGTGCGCCGGGCCCGCGAGCTCGCGCGGCACGTGGTCGTCACGATCTTCGTGAACCCTCTGCAGTTCGGTCCCGGCGAGGACCTCGACCGCTACCCCCGCACGCTCGACGCCGACGTCGAGCTGCTCGCCGGCGAAGGCGTGGACGTGGTGTTCGCGCCGTCGGTCGTCGAGATGTACCCCGAGGGGACCCCGCGGGTGTCCGTCACCACCGGACGGCTCGGCACGGTCCTCGAGGGCGCCGCGCGGCCCGGTCACTTCGACGGTGTGGCCACGGTGGTCCTCAAGCTGCTGAACCTGACCCGCCCGGACGTCGCGGTGTTCGGGGAGAAGGACGCTCAGCAGCTGCTCGTGGTCGAGCGGATGGTGCACGACCTCGACGTCGACGTCCAGGTCGTGGGGGTGCCCATCAAACGAGACGACGACGGTCTCGCGCTGTCCTCCCGCAACGCCTACCTGGACCCCGCGGCGCGTGCTCGTGCCCTCGTGCTCTCCCGTGCGCTGCGCGCGGGCGTCGGGGCTGCGGACCGAGGCCCCGCGGCGGTGCTCGCGGCCTCGCGCGCGGTGCTCGCCCACGCCGACGACATCGAGGTCGACTACCTGGTGCTGGTGGACCCGACTACTGTAGAAAGCGTGGGACCGGGCCACTCGGGTCCGGCCCGGTTGCTCGTGGCGGCCCGGGTCGCAGGGGTCCGGCTCATCGACAACACGGCGGTGACGATCCCCCGCACCGATGGCCCGCCGCGCACGGAAGGACAGTTGTGACGTCTCTGCAGCGCCCGATGATGATCGCCAAGATCCACCGGGCCACCGTCACCCAGGCAGACCTCCACTACGTGGGATCGATCACCGTGGACTCCGCCCTGCTCGCCGCGGCGGACCTGCTCCCGGGCCAGCAGGTCGACGTCGTCGACGTGACCAACGGCGCCCGCCTGACCACCTATGTCATCCCCGGTGAGGCCGGTTCCGGGCAGGTCTGCATCAACGGGGCCGCCGCGCACCTGGTGCACCCCGGCGACCTCGTGATCCTCATCGCCTACGGCATGCTCGCGGACGCCGAGGCGCGCAGCTACCTGCCGCACGTCGTGTTCGTCGACGAGCGCAACGCCATCGTCGAGATCAGCGAGGAGCCCGGTCTCGTGCCGGACGGCTACGACCTGGAGCCGTCCGGTCTGCCGATCGCGCCGTTCCAGCACCCGGCCCCGCCCGCGCTGCCCGGCGACGCCGAGTGACGCTGCCCGCACCCCGGCTGGCCCGGCGTCTCGCCGCGCCAGAGCCGGGCTGGACGATCGAGGCCGACGCGATCGTCGTCGGCTCGGGCGTCGCGGGCCTGACCGCGGCCCTCGAGCTGCGCACGCAGGTCGACCGGGTGCTGCTCGTGACCAAGACCGTGCTCGCCTCCGGCTCGACCCTGTGGGCCCAGGGGGGCGTGGCCGCCGCGCTCGACCCCGCGGACTCGCCGGCCGCGCACCTGGCCGACACCCTCGTCGCCGGCGTGGGGGTCTGCGACCGCGAGGCGGTCGACGTGCTCGTCACCGAGGGGCCGGCGCAGGTGCGCCGGCTCATCGAGCGCGGTGCGCTCTTCGACCGCGACGCCGCGGGGGAGATGCTGCTCGGCCTCGAGGGCGGGCACCACGCCTCGCGCATCGCGCACGCGGGCGGTGACGCCACGGGCGCGGAGATCTCGCGTGCGCTCGTCGCGCAGATCGAGGCCGTCCGCGACGACCCGGGCATCGAGGTGCTCGAGCACGCGCTCGTCCTGGACGTGCTGCTCTCCGAGGAAGGCGTCGCGTGCGGGGTCACGCTGCACGTGCTGGGCGCGGGCTCGCGCGACGGCGTCGGCGCGGCGCTCGGAAGGGCCGTCGTCCTCGCGACCGGCGGCATCGGTCAGGTCTACACCTCCTCCACCAACCCGCCGCAGGCGACCGGCGACGGGATCGCGGCGGCGCTGCGGGCCGGCGCGCAGGTCGCGGACGTCGAGTTCGTGCAGTTCCACCCCACGGTCCTGTGGCTGGGGGCCGGCGCCAAGGGACAGCTGACGCTCATCTCCGAGGCGGTGCGCGGCGAGGGCGCCCAGCTCGTGGACACCGACGGGGTGCGGTTCATGCCCGCCGTCCACCCGATGGCCGAGCTTGCTCCCCGGGACGTCGTCGCGCACGCGATCGTGGAGCGGATGGCCGAGACCGGCTCCGACCACGTGCTGCTCGACGCCCGGCACCTGGGGACCGAGTTCCTGCACGCCCGCTTCCCGACGATCACGCAGCGGCTCGCCGAGGCCGGGTTCGACCTCGGGACCGACCTGGTGCCCGTCGCGCCCGCCCAGCACTACCACTCGGGCGGCGTGCGCACGGACCTCCACGGTCGCACCACGGTCGAGGGGCTCTACGCCGTGGGCGAGGTGGCGTGCACCGGTGTGCACGGGGCGAACCGCCTGGCCTCGAACTCGTTGCTCGAGGGGCTCGTGTTCGGGAACCGCGCCGCCGTCGACATCGTGCGCCGGATCGCGGCGGGGGAGCTGGTCCGCCGCACACCCGCCGCGCGGCGGCCGGAGCCGTTCCTCGTGGCGGGCGCCGCGCGGTCCCGGGTGCAGCAGCTGGCGACCCGCGGGCCGGGCGTGGTGCGCGACGCCGCCGGGCTGACCGCGACGCTCACGGCTCTGGCGCGGGTGCGCACCGACGCGGACCGGGCGAGCGCCGTGCACGTGCTGCCGCAGGCGGCCGAGTGGGAGACCTCGAACGTCTACCAGGTCGCCACGGCGCTCGCGGTGGCCGCGCTCGCCCGCGAGGAGAGCCGGGGCGGGCACTTCCGGGCGGACTTCCCCGGTGTCGAGGAGGAGTGGCGCCGCCGACAGTTCCTGTGGCTCGATGCCGACGGGACGATGGTGCTCGACCGCGGCCCGCTCCTCGGCTGACGTGCCCGTGCCGCGCGCGACGTCGCCCAGAGGTCTGGTGCGCCTCGCGCACGGGTTCGTGGCGGTCGCGCTCGTGGCGGGCATGGTCATGGTGGTCGCCGGAGGTCCGGGGCCCGGCGGCGGTCGTCCGGCCGGCACGACGTCGTCCAGCACGCCGGCGCCGACCGCGCCACCGAGCCCGCCACCGAGCCCGCGTGCGCAGGCGCCGGCCCCTCGCGCACCGGTCGTGGTCCTCGACCCCCGCGGCCCCGGCGACCCGTCCGTGGCCGACCCGTCGAGCACCACGGTCGTGGTGAACAAGCGCCGGCCCTTGCGCCCCCGCACCTATGCGCCGGACGACCTGCGCGTCGTCAGAGGCACCGGACATCTCATGCGTGCCGCGGCGGCGAGAGCGATGCGCCGCCTGCTGGTCGCCGCGGCGCACGCCCACGAACGGCTCCGCGTCGACAGCGCGTACCGCTCGTACGCGGTGCAGCGGGACACCTACGCGCAGTGGGTGGCCGAGCTGGGCGAGGACGACGCCGACGTCGTGTCCGCGCGACCGGGGTACTCCGAGCACCAGACGGGGCTGGCCGCAGACCTGCTGCCGGCGCGGGGCGCGTGCCAGGCCTTCGGCTGCTTCGCCGGGACGAGCCAGGCCCGCTGGCTCGCGGCCCACGCCCACGAGTACGGCTTCGTCGTGCGCTACCCGAGAGGTGCGAAGGCCGTGACCGGGTACCACCACGAGCCGTGGCACGTGCGGTTCGTCGGGCTCGCGGTCGCCAGACGGATCGCGGCGGCCGAGGCCGCGGCGGGAGAGCCCGTGACGCTCGAGGAGTACTTCGGGCTGCCGGACGCTCCGGGCTACCGGTGAGCGGAGCCGCTACCGTGGTCCCGTGCCCCGAAGCGACGCCCACCGGCAGACGACCAGCAGCCCGACCTCGACCGGCCTCGTGACCGTCTCTGGTCCCGAGGCCCCCGGCGTCCCCGGCCTGGATCCCGCCTGGGTCGCGAGCACCGTGACCGTCGCCCTCGACGAGGACCTCGGCGGCTCGCCGGGCCGGGACGTCACGACCCAGGCGACCATCGACCCGAGCGACCGGCGCACCGCGCACCTCGCGGTCCGCGAGCCCGGCGTGGTGGCGGGGCTGGTGGTCGTCGAGGAGGTGCTGCGCCAGGTCTCCGGACGGCTCGGTCTCGGCCAGGTCGAGGTGACGTGGCACGCGCACGACGGCACCCGGGTGGCGACGGGCGACCGTGTGGCCGCCCTCGACGGCCCTGCCCAGGTGCTCCTCGTCGCCGAGCGCACCTTGCTCAACCTCGCCTCGCGGGCGAGCGGGGTCGCGACCGCCACGCGGGCGTGGGCCGACGTCCTCGACGCGGCGGTCCGCCCCGACGGCACGCGTGCCGTCGTCCTCGACACCCGCAAGACCACCCCCGGGCTGCGCGCCCTGGACAAGTACGCGGTGCGGTGCGGCGGCGGGACCAACAAGCGCATGGGTCTGTACGACGTCGCGATGATCAAGGACAACCACATCGCCGCGGCGGGCTCGCTCTCGGCCGCCGTCGTGCGCGTGCGCGAGCGGTTCCCCGACGTCGACGTCCAGGTCGAGGCGGACACGACCGCGCAGGCGCTCGAGGCGGTCGCCGCCGGTGCGCGCTTCCTCCTCCTGGACAACATGCCCGACGACGTCCTGGCGGCCACGGTCGCCGCTGTGCGCGCCGCCGAGCCCGACGGCACCCACGTCGAGCTCGAGGCCACCGGGAACCTGACGCTGGAGCGTGCGGCCCGGGTCGCGGCGACCGGGGTCGACTACCTGTCGGTCGGCGCGCTGACGCACTCGGCGGGGATCCTGGACCTCGCCCTCGACCTCTGACGGGCGGGACCCGGCGGCTCGGTAGAATCCTTCGGTGACCTCTGCGCAGAACTCCACGCCCTCGAACGACGCCGCCTCGCCCGCCGCCGACGCGGTCGACGACCTTCCCGAGCAGCTGCGGGTGCGTCGCGAGAAGCGGGAGCGCATCCTCGCCGAGGGCGGCGACGCGTACCCGGTGTCCGTGCCGCGCACGCACACCGTCGCGCAGGTCCGCGAGACCTACGCGCACCTGGAGACGGGTGAGGAGACGCAGGACGTGGTCGGCGTCGCCGGACGCGTGGTCTTCCTGCGCAACACCGGGAAGCTGTGCTTCGCCACGGTCCAGGATGGTGAGGGCAACCGGCTGCAGGTCATGCTGAGCCAGGCCGAGGTGGGCGAGGAGTCGCTGGCCCGCTTCAAGTCCGACGTCGACCTCGGTGACCACCTCTACGCGCACGGGCGCGTCATCTCCTCGCGCCGCGGCGAGCTGTCGATCTTCGCGGACGCGTGGCAGATCGCGGCCAAGGCGCTGCGCCCGCTGCCGGTGCTGCACAAGGACCTGTCCGAGGAGTCTCGCGTCCGTCAGCGCTACGTCGACCTGATCGCGCGCGACTCCGCACGCCGCACCGCTCGTCTGCGGGCCGACGTGGTCCGCTCGCTGCGCGAGAACTTCCACCGTCGCGACTTCATCGAGGTCGAGACGCCCATCCTGCAGACCATCCATGGTGGTGCCGCGGCGCGTCCGTTCGAGACGCACATGAATGCCTTCGACATGGACCTGTACCTGCGTATCGCACCGGAGCTGTTCCTCAAGCGCGCGGTCGTCGGCGGTATCGAGCGCGTCTTCGAGATCAACCGCAACTTCCGCAACGAGGGCGCGGACTCCACGCACTCGCCGGAGTTCGCGATGCTCGAGGCATATGAGGCATATGGGGACTACAACACCATGGCGGTGCTCACCCAGAACCTGATCCAGACCGCGGCACGCGATGCGCTCGGCACCACGACGGTGACGCTCCTCGACGGCGAGGAGTACGAGCTCGGCGGCGAATGGGCGCAGATCACCATGTACGAGTCGCTCTCGGAAAAGCTCGGCGAGGAGATCACGCACGACACCCCCGACTCACGGCTCCTCGAGCTCGTGGAGAAGTTCGACATCTCCGTGGACCCCAAGCGGCAGAACCACGGAAAGCTTGTCGAGGAGCTCTGGGAGCACCACGTGGGGAACGACCTGTACGCGCCGACGTTCGTGCGTGACTTCCCGGTCGAGACGAGCCCCCTGACCCGCGACCACCGCACCAAGGACGGGCTGGTCGAGAAGTGGGACCTGTACGTGCGCGGGTTCGAGCTGGCCACGGCGTACTCCGAGCTCGTCGACCCGGTCGTCCAGCGCGAGCGGTTCGAGCAGCAGGCACGCGCGGCCGCGGCCGGTGACGACGAGGCGATGCTGCTCGACGAGGACTTCCTCACCGCGATGGAGCACGCGATGCCGCCGAGCGGGGGTATGGGCATGGGGCTCGACCGTCTCCTCATGGCTCTCACCGGCCTCGGAATTCGGGAGACAATCCTGTTTCCGCTGGTCAAGCCTATTTCCTGACCATATTGTGCTCGCGTTCAGGTCTGCGTCGTAAGGTGATCGTGTGACTTCCCTCGGAGCTGTGCTCACCACTGTCGCCCCCTCTGTGGGGCTCGGCGTGATCTTCTACTTCGCCATGCGCTGGGTGCTGCGCGCGGACCGTAACGAAAGACGCCATCTCAGCGAGCTGGACCGCCAGCTCGACGCCGCGCAGGCGCGCCATTCTTCACCCCCGGCCGAGGAGATCCCGGCCGCTCCCGAGGTGAATTGAGTTTCGCCCGCGATTAGCGGCAGTTGTTGGTGCGCCAAGCACTGATCTTGCGCGACAATTGTTTCTCGTTCCGGTAGTATCCGGTGTATTGACCACAAATCGCCGAGAACTGCCGTGACGATCTGCCCTACAGGGCTGAGGCAGCTATTCGGCATGTGACAACATCACATGAGGGAGAGGCACGTTCATGGCCCAGCGAGTACAGGTTCTTCTCGAGGACGATCTGAGCGGCGGGGAGGCCACTCAGACAGTCTCGTTCTCTATCGACGGGGCGGCCTACGAGGTCGATCTGAACGACGAGAACGCGGCAAAGCTCCGCGACAGCTTCGCGGTGTGGATCCGTGCGGGGCGCAAGGCGGGCCGCCAGTCGGCCACCTCGGCGGCGGCGCGCCGTCGTCCGGCGGCGAACCGACGCGCCGGCGTCCAGCAGGAGCGTGAGTGGCTGGTGGCCAACGGCTACGAGGTCAGCTCGCGCGGCCGTATCCCGGCCAACCTGCGCGCGATCTACGACGCCGCGCACTGACAGCGCACTGACGCGGTGCGTGCTCGGCACGCACCGCACGAGGAGGGCCGGTCCGAGAGGGCCGGCCCTCCGTCGTCCTGCCGCGGTGAGACGACAGCGTGGCGGCCCGTCCCTGTCGGTACCGTGAGCACGTGACCCGGAACCTCAGGGTGGCGATGCTCGCCGTCCACACCTCGCCCCTGGAGCAGCCCGGTACGGGCGATGCCGGCGGCATGAACGTCTACGTGGCGCGGCTCGCGGCCGCCCTGGCGCAGCGCGGCACCGACGTCGAGATCTTCACGCGCCGCACGGCCTCGACGCAGGACGACACCGTCACCGTCGTCGCACCGCGACCGGGCGGGGGGTCCGTGCTGGTGCGCCACGTCACCGCCGGCCCTTTCGAGGGCCTCGACAAGTCTGACCTCCCGGCCCAGATGTGCGCCTTCAGCGCGGGGGTGCTGCGGGTCGCGGCTCGCCTCGACCCGCACTGGTACGACGTCGTGCACTCCCACTACTGGCTCTCGGGGCAGTCCGGGTGGCTCGTCGCGGACCGCTGGGGTGTCCCGCTCGTGCACTCGATGCACACGATGGCGCTCGTGAAGAACGCGAACCTCGCCGACGGTGACGAGCCGGAGCCGATGTACCGAGTCATCGGCGAGGAGCAGGTGGTCGACGAGGCGGACGTCCTCGTCGCCTCCACGCAGGAGGAGGCGGACGACCTCGTCATCGCCTACGGCGCCGGTCGCGACCGCGTCCTCGTCGCACCGCCCGGCGTGGACCTCGACACCTTCCGCCCGGTGGGCTCGCCGCAGGAACGGGCAGGCCTGCGCCGGAGCCTGGGCATCGATCGGGACCGACCGGTCGTCGTCTTCGCGGGACGGCTGCAGCCGCTCAAGGGGCCCGACGTGCTCGTGCGGGCGCTCGGCGAGCTGGGTCGTCGTGCGGTGGCGGGCACGGCACCGTCCGTCGTCCGACCGCTGCTCGTCGTCCTGGGTGGCCCCAGCGGCCGCCCCACCGCTCGCGACGAGCTGCGTGCGCTCGCCTGGCAGGAGGGCGTGCTGGACGACGTGCGGCTCCTGGAGCCGATGGCGCACGACCGGCTGGTCGACTGGTTCCGGGCGGCCGACCTCGTCGCCGTGCCGTCGCACAGCGAGTCCTTCGGTCTCGTCGCCCTCGAGGCGCAGGCAGCCGGCACCCCCGTGGTGGCCGCTGCCGTGGGCGGGCTGCGGACGGTCGTGGACGACGGCGTCTCGGGGGTGCTCGTGCCCGGCCACGACGCCTCGCGCTGGGCGCGCACGCTCGACGACCTGCTCCGTGCGGACCCGCAGCGCCGTGCGACGCTCGCGAAGGGCGCGCGGGCGCAGGCCGAGCGCTTCACGTGGGGCGCGACCGCAGACCGGATGCTTTCCGCGTACCGGGACGCGCGCGCACGCACGGCGCGGGGTGGGGCAGGATAGTTCCATGACTTACACCCTTGTGCTGCTCCGCCACGGCGAGAGCGAGTGGAACGCGAAGAACCTGTTCACCGGTTGGGTCGACGTCGCCCTGTCCGAGAAGGGCGTCGAGGAGGCGAAGCGCGGTGGTGCTCTCCTCAAGGAGGCGGGCATCCTGCCGGACGTCGTCCACACCTCCTTGCTGCGTCGGGCGATCACGACCGCGAACCTGGCCCTCGACGCCGCGGACCGCCACTGGATCCCCGTCAAGCGCACCTGGCAGCTGAACGAGCGTCACTACGGTGCGCTCCAGGGCAAGGACAAGGCCCAGACCCTCGCCGAGTTCGGCGAGGAGCAGTTCATGCTGTGGCGGCGGTCGTACGACACCCCCCCGCCCGCCATCGAGCGGGGCTCGGAGTTCTCGCAGGACGCCGACCCGCGCTACGCCGACGCCCCGGAGGTGCTCACCGAGTGCCTCAAGGACGTGCTCGAGCGGGCGCTGCCCTACGTCGAGTCGGACGTCTACGGTGACCTGAAGGACGGCAAGACGGTCCTCGTGGCCGCGCACGGCAACTCGCTGCGCGCCATCATCAAGCACCTCGACGGCATCTCGGACGAGGACATCGCCAGCCTCAACGTCCCCACCGGCATCCCGCTGGTCTACGAGCTCGACGACGACTTCCGCCCCGTGACCGTCGGTGGGAAGTACCTCGACCCCGAGGCCGCCGCCGAGGCCATCAAGGCCGTCGCGAACCAGGGCAAGAAGTAACCTTCCCGCCCGCCGCCGGTCGAGCAGGGCCCGCCGGGGCCCGCACCGAGACCGAGGCACCATGACGAAGGGCCGGGTCCCACAGCCTCCTCTCGGAGACCGTGGGACCCGGCCCTTCGACGTCCGTCCCCGTCACACCCGGGCGTCGTCCCCCGTGACGAGGTAGATCACGCGGCGGGCGATCGAGACGCCGTGGTCGCCGAAGCGCTCGTAGTAGCGGGCGGCCAGCGTGATGTCGACGACCTGCTGGGCGGTGCCCTTCCACTCGGGGCTGAGGATCGCCCGGAAGGTCTCCTGGTGCAGGGCGTCGATGATGTCGTCGTCCTGCTCGATCTGGTGGGCGACCTCGAGGTCACGGGTGCTCAGCAGCGCGATGAGACGTGCGGCGAGGCGCTCGGAGGCGGACTGCAGCTCGAGGAACACCGGCTGGACCTCGCTCGGGATGGCCCACTCGGGGTAGCTGCGGCGGGCGATCTGCGCGATGTGCTCGGCGAGGTCGCCCATGCGCTCGAGGGTCTGGGACATCCGCAGGGCGCTCACCACGACACGCAGGTCGGTGGCGACCGGGGCCTGCTGGGCGAGCAGCAGGATCGCTCGCTCGTCCGTCTCCTGGGAGAGCTCGTCGGTCTCGGCGTCCTCGGCGATGACGGTCTGCGCGACGTCGAGGTCGGCGGTGCTCAGCGCGTGACCGGCCTTGGTGATGGCGGTGTGGACTCGGGAGCTGAGGTTGACGAGGTCGTCGCCCAGCTGGGCGAGCTCGGCCTCGAAGATGTCACGCATAGGGTTGGTGCCTCTCGGTCGGCGGTCCTCGCGGTCGGGGCCGCGGGGCTGGTTGTCGCTGACGACCAGCGTCGCCCACACGGGTGAGGATCCGGCGTGATCGAGATGAACGGAGGGTGAACCGTCGATGAGCACTACGGGTGTCGGGTGGGCGCAGATCGTTGGCCCGCCACCAGATCCGGAGCAGGCCGCGCGTGCGCGACGCCGTGCCCGTCGTCGCGCGGCATGGTGGGGTGCATCGGTCACCCTCGTGTTCGTGATGGTGTGCGTCCCGGTGCTCAAGGAGTACCGGAAGACGCACTATCTCTTCGGCGGCTGCACCGCTGCCGGTTCGCCGGTCGTCCAGGACGCCGTCGACGACCTGGCGTGGCTCGGTGCGCTGGCGGGTGAGTCGTCGGTGGGCCGGTGCGACTCGGGCGATCTGCCGCACCTGTACTTCTCGGGTCTCCGGCTGCCCGTCGACGAGCTCGACGCGCTGCTGGTCTCCCACCGGTGGGAGACGTCGGAGACCGCGCTCTACGACCGCTCCACCTACCGAGGGGTCGACTGCACGATGTACGTCGCCGACCTCGACCCGCGGGCGGATCCCGGCGAGGCCGCGACGATCACGGTGACGATCCACGACGCCCTCGGCGAGGACCGCGACGACTGACCTCCGAGAATGTGACGACGTGGACAAGGTTCTCGTCCGCATCGTCACGGAGCTCGATCGTCAGTGAGCTCGTCAGCCTGGGCCCTGCCGCGCCGGCTTTCGGGGCCGGCCCAGGTCGGATCGCGCGGTACCCGTGAACTCTTCGTGGCCGCACGATGAATACCTGTGCGGAACGGCTGGATCCTGCGTGCCACCTGTCTGGGAGCCTCGTACGCTGAGGACATGGACCCGACGACGAGCCTCGACGGCAGCTGGGCGTTGCTGGTTGCTGGGCTCGTCGGCGTCGCCGTCGGGCTGGCCGCGGCCTTCGCCTTCCGGACGAGCGAACGCACCCAGCAGGAGGTGCCCGAGCAGCCGAGGCCCACCCTCGACGAGGGTGTGCTGCGGGTGCTCGCCGTCGTGCGTTCCGCCGTGATCGTCCTCGGCCTGCACGACGACGTCGTGCGCGCCTCGGCGGCCGCCTACGCGCTCGGTCTCGTGCGCGCCGACCAGCTGGTGCACCCTGAGATCCGGGAGCTCGTCTCGCAGGTGCGCCGCGACGGGACGGTGGTCGACGAGGAGATCGAGGTCACCCGAGGACCGCTCGGCAAGGGTCGGCTGGTGCTGGCGGTGCGCGTGGCCCACCTCACCAACGACGACCTCGTCATCTTCGCCGACGACCGCACCGAGGCGCGACGCATCGAAGAGGTGCGCCAGGACTTCGCCGTCAACGTCTCGCACGAGCTCAAGACGCCGGTCGGCGCCATCTCGCTGCTCGCCGAGACCCTGGAGGACGCAGCGGGCGACCCGCAGGCGGTGCGGCACTTCGCGCGCAGCACCCGGCTCGAGGCGCAGCGCCTCGCCGAGCTGGTCCACGACATCATCGAGCTCTCCCGGCTGCAGGGCGCCGGTGCGCTCATCCAGCCGGTCGCGGTCGACGTCGACGCCGTGCTGACGGAGGCCGTCGACCGGGCCCGGACCGTCGCCGCCGCGAGCGAGCACACGATCGTCGTGCCCCCGCCCTCGGGCGCGGTGGTCCACGGGGACCACGACCTGCTGGTCACCGCGGTGCGCAACCTGGTCGACAACGCGGTGGCGTACTCGCCGCGCGGCTCGTCGGTGCGGATCGGTGTGCGCGTGGTCGACGGGATCGTCGAGATCGCCGTGGTGGACCAGGGCATGGGGATCCCCGCCGAGCAGCGCGAACGCATCTTCGAGCGCTTCTTCCGCGTGGACGCGGCACGCTCGCGCGACACCGGAGGCACCGGGCTCGGCCTGAGCATCGTCAAGCACGTGGCCATCGACCACGGTGGCGAGGTCGTCGTGTGGTCGGAAGAGGGGCGCGGGTCGACGTTCACGCTCCGCATCCCCCAGGCATCGGCCACCGACGACGTGCGGCAGGATGGTGTCGGTGGCGCCGAGAACCAGGAGCCGCCGTCGAGCGACGGGCCGACGAGAGGCGGCGCCGACCCCGGCGACCTCGGCCTCGCGGGGCTGTACTCCCGCGATCGACCGGCACAGCTGCTGTCCGTGCTGCGTCGCCCCTTCCTGCCCCGCAAGCCTTCCACCATCTAAGGACCTCAGTGGCGAACGACGTGACCGACACCCAGCCCGGCGGACTGCGCATCCTCGTCGTCGAGGACGAGGCCTCCTACCGTGAGCCGCTCACCTACCAGCTCACGCGTGAGGGCTTCGACGTCACCGCGGTCGCCACCGGACCCGACGGGATCAAGGCGTACGAGGACAAGGGCGCCGACCTGGTGCTCCTCGACCTCATGCTCCCCGGCCTGTCCGGCACCGAGGTGTGCCGCGAGCTGCGCAGGCGCGGCAACGTCCCTGTCATCATGCTCACCGCCAAGGACTCCGAGATCGACAAGGTCGTAGGCCTGGAGATCGGGGCCGACGACTACGTCACGAAGCCCTACTCCTTCCGTGAGCTGCTCGCGCGCATCCGTGCCGTGCTGCGGCGCCACAGCGGGGTCGGCGGCGGTGACGCCGCGCCCGAGAACGGCGTGCCGCTCGCCGCCGGTGAGCCGACGGGTGCGGCGGGCGGCAGCGGTACGACGTCGACCACCGCGGGTGCGCTGCTCGCCGAGCCCGACGACGTCCTGCGGGGAGGCCCCGTGGTGATGGACGTCGACCGGCACGAGGTGACGGTGAACGACGAGCCCGTCGCGTTCCCGCTCAAGGAGTTCGAGCTGCTCGAGGTCCTGCTGCGCAACGCCGGCCGCGTGCTCACGCGTCACCGCCTCATCGACCTCATCTGGGGTTCGGACTACGTCGGGGACACCAAGACGCTCGATGTCCACATCAAGCGCATCCGCGCCAAGATCGAGGACGACCCGAGCAGCCCGACGCTCGTGGTCACGGTCCGCGGCCTCGGCTACAAGTTCACCGACTGACAGCCAGCAGGACAGAACGAGACAGAACCCCTGTCGCGGCCCGCCCTGGCCCCGTACTGTTCACCTTCGGTTCACCTGCTGATCGCCGGACTGCCACCCTGCGCTCCTAGCGTCGATCTCGTCGCCGACACTCGTCGTCGACCACGACGTTGGACAGGATGGATTCTCCAGTGACCCTCACCCGTAGCACGCGCTTCCTCGCCGCGGCGGCGATCGGTGCCCTGACCCTGGGCCTCGCGGCCTGTGGCTCGTCGGACGACACCTCGAGCACGCCTGCTTCGACCACGAGCGACACCGCCTCGACGGGCACCGACCTCGCCGACCTCACCGCGACGCTCGCGGGTGCCGGCTCCTCCGCGCAGTCCAAGGCCGTCGAGGCCTGGATCGCCGGCGTGAACGCGCAGGCCCCGAACGTCTCGATCACGTACGACCCCTCGGGCTCCGGGGCCGGCCGCGAGCAGATCGCCGCGGGCGCCGTCGACTTCGCCGGCTCCGACGCGTACCTGACCGCGGACGAGACGTCCGCGACCGCCGCGACGTGCACCACCGACGTCCTCGAGCTGCCGCTCTACATCAGCCCGATCGCCGTCGTCTACAACGTCCCCGGTCTGAGCACCGAGCACCTCCAGCTCGACGCCGCCACGATCGCGAAGATCTTCGACGGCAAGATCACGAAGTGGAACGACCCGGCGATCGCCGCGCTGAACGACGGCGTCGACCTCCCGGACCTCGCTATCGTGACCGTCCACCGCTCGGACAACTCGGGCACGACGACGAACTTCACCGAGTACCTCAACAAGGCGTCGGACGGCGCCTGGAGCTACGACCCCTCGGGCGACTGGCCCATCCAGGGCGGCCAGTCCGGTGAGGGCACGCAGGGCCTGATCGACGTCGTCAACGGTGCTGAGGGCGCCATCGGCTACGCCGACGCCTCGCGCGCCGGTGACCTCGGTACCGTCGCGGTCAAGGTCGGGGACGCGTTCAACGCCCCGACGGCCGAGGGCGCGGCCAAGACCTTCGACGTCTCACCGGCCGCCTCGACCGCGTCCGACACGCAGCTGACGGTCGACCCCGACCGTACGACGACCGAGGCCGGCGCCTACCCGGTGATCCTCGTCTCGTACGTCATCGCCTGCCAGGGCCAGCCGGACGCAGACAAGGCCGCCGCGCTCAAGGCGTACCTCACCTACGCCGCCAGCGCCGAGGGCCAGACGGCCGCCGCCGACCCGAGCGTGGCCGGCTCGGCCCCGATCTCGGACGAGCTGCGCACCAAGGTCGACGCCGCGATCGCGACGATCACGACCCGCTGATGCTGACACGACGGGCGGCCGGTGATCTTCGGCCCGCTGCTGAGCTCACCGGCGGCTCGTCTCCGCAGCCGACCCGCTCGACGAGCAGGCGCTCGTCGAGCGGGTCGCTCGCGGGCCGCGTCTTCGAGGGGCTGTCCCGTGGTGCGGGCATCCTCATCCTCGTAGTGCTCGCCGCCGTCGCGATCTTCCTGATCGTCGAGGCGTGGCCGGCGCTCACCGCGACCCGCGAGCAGCTCTCCGCGGTCAGCTGGATCAAGGGACAGAGCTTCTGGTCTTACCTCGGGCCGCTGATCTTCGGCACCCTGATGGCGTCGATCCTGGCGCTGCTGATCGCGGTCCCGGTCTCGATCGGCGTGGCGCTGTTCATCTCGCACTACGCCCCCCGGCGCCTCGCCCAGGGCCTGGGCTACCTGATCGACCTGCTCGCCGCCATCCCCTCGGTCGTCTACGGCCTGTGGGGGGCGCTGGTGCTGCTGCCCGTGCTCGACCCGTTCATGAGCTGGCTCAGCTCGACGCTCGGGTTCATCCCGCTCTTCGCGGACTACCAGGCCCCGGCCCGCAACATCCTGTCGGCCTCGATCGTGCTCGCGGTGATGATCCTGCCGATCATCACCGCCGTCTCCCGCGAGGTGTTCCTGCAGACCCCGCGCCTGCACGAGGAGGCCGCGATGGCGCTCGGAGCCACCCGCTGGGAGGTCGTGCGGATGGCCGTCCTGCCCTTCGGCCGCTCCGGCGTGGTGTCGGCCGCGATGCTCGGCCTGGGCCGCGCGCTCGGCGAGACGATGGCCGTGCTCATGGTCCTGTCGCCCGGGTTCCTGTACTCCTTCTTCCTCCTCAAGCCCGGTCAGCAGCAGACGATCGCCGCGAACATCGCCTCCAAGTTCCCCGAGGCCAGCGGCCTCGCCGTGAACGCGCTCGTCGCCACCGGGCTCGCCCTCTTCGTGATCACCTTCGCCGTCAACATGGTGGCTCGGTGGATCACGTCCCGGAACAACGGTTCGGCAGGTTCTGACTGATGACGACCACGACCACGTCCCCCGCACCGTCGCTGACCCTCGGCGGCCGCACCTCGCTGCGCCGCCGGCTCACGAACAACGCGGCGACGATCGGCGTCTCCATCGCCTTCCTGCTCGCGCTCGTCCCGCTCGTCTCGCTGGTATGGACCGCGATCAAGAACGGTGCGGAGCGCCTGAGCTGGGACTTCCTGACGACCGACATGGTCGGCGTCTTCGGCGACATGACCAGCGGCGGCATCCTGCACGCCCTCGTGGGCACGCTGCTCGTCACGCTCGCGGCCGGCGTCATCTCGGTCCCGGTCGGCATCCTGACGGCGATCTACCTCGTCGAGTACGGGCGCGGTGGTCGGCTGGCCCGCTGGATCACGTTCTTCGTCGACGTCATGACGGGCATCCCCTCGATCGTCGCCGGTCTGTTCGCGGTCGCCGTCTTCACCCTTACCGTGGGACCCGCCTACCGGGCGGGGATCATGGGCGCCGTCGCCCTCTCGCTGCTCATGACGCCGGTCGTCATCCGCTCGATCGAGGAGATGCTCCGCCTCGTCCCGAACGAGCTGCGCGAGGCCGCGCTCGCTCTCGGGGTGCCCCGCTGGCTCGTCATCGTCAAGGTGGTGCTGCGCACGGCGATCGCCGGCATCATCACCGGCGTCATGCTCGCCGTCGCCCGCGTCATCGGTGAGACGGCGCCGCTGCTGCTCACGGTGGGTCTCGCGACCCAGACCAACACCGACCTTTTCGACGGTCGCATGGCGACGCTCCCGGTGTTCGCCTACCGCCAGTACGCCCAGGGTGGCGTGGGCGTCTCGCGCGCCTGGGCCGCGGCGCTCGTCCTGATCGTCGTCGTCATGCTGCTCAACCTGGCCGCGCGGCTCGTCAGCCGCTTCTTCGCTCCGAAGGTCGGCCGATGACGAGCACGACGACCACGACCCACAAGGCCCGCCTCAAGGAGAGGAACTGATCATGTCCAAGCGCATCGATGTCTCGGGGTTGAACGTCTTCTACGGCGACTTCCGCGCGGTGGCCGACGTCGACCTCGAGATCGAGCGTCGTTCGGTGACCGCGCTCATCGGCCCGTCCGGCTGCGGCAAGTCGACGTTCCTGCGGACGCTGAACCGCATGCACGAGGTCGTCCCGGGCGGGCGCGTGGAGGGCAAGGCCGTCATGGACGGCGTGGACCTCTACGGCTCGGACGTCGACCCGGTGGCCGTGCGCCGGCAGGTCGGCATGGTGTTCCAGCGGCCCAACCCGTTCCCGACCATGTCCATCGCGGACAACGTGCTGGCGGGCGCCAAGCTGAACAACCGTCGCATGCCCAAGGGGGAGGCCGCGTCGCTCGTCGAGTCCTCGCTGCGCGGCGCGAACCTGTGGAACGAGGTCAAGGACCGCCTCGACAAGCCCGGGGCGAGCCTGTCCGGCGGTCAGCAGCAGCGTCTGTGCATCGCGCGCGCGATCGCGGTCCAGCCGGACGTGCTGCTGATGGACGAGCCCTGCTCGGCGCTGGACCCGATCTCGACGCTCGCCATCGAGGACCTCATCAACGAGCTCAAGTCCGAGTACACGATCGTGATCGTCACGCACAACATGCAGCAGGCCGCGCGCGTGAGCGACCGGACCGCGTTCTTCAACATCGAGGGCACGGGCAAGCCCGGTCGTCTCGTGGAGGTGGCGGACACCGCCACCATGTTCTCCACGCCCTCCAAGAAGGCCACCGAGGACTACATCTCCGGCCGCTTCGGCTGAGCCGCGCTCCTCGGCACGCAGAACAGCGGCGCCGGTTCGACATCTGTCGAACCGGCGCCGCTGTTCTGCGTGCGCTGCCCCCGCGCCTCACCGGCACCTCACCAAGGAGGTTCTGCATCGAGATCGGCACCGACGTGCCTGTTCCGATGCAGAACGCTCGAGGACCGTGGGTCGACGGCTCCGCCGAGGTGGCGGGGGAGGACGGCGGGGTGGCGCGTCAGCTCGCGTCGTCCTCGGCGGGGACGTAGTCCGCGTACTCGGGGAGGGTGCCGTCGAGGACGGGCACCTGGACCGTGACGGGGTCGGTGCCGGTCGCGGAGACCTCGGCCGCGACGACGGTGCCGGGCTTGACGGGGGTGGTCTCCTGGCTGCCGTCCGCGAGGTCGTTGGTGTTCTCGCCGAGGTCGCCCACGACGGTCTTGTTCTCGTCGAGGTTGAGGTTGAACGTCTCGCCCGGCTCGACCGTGAAGAGGTGCGGCTGCCCGCCCTCGGACGGGATCGTGATCGACACGGTCGAGGCGTCACGGCTGTTGTTGGTGAGTGCGCCGAGGACGCGGCCCGCGGAGCCGTCCTCGTTCGAGATCACCAGGAAGTTCACGATCGACACGTCGCCCACCGAGGTGCGGATGCCGTCCGACGCCGCGTAAGGGATCGTCGTCGTGACCGACGAGCACGCCGAGACCGACGCGACGAGGGCCGCTGAGACGAGTGCTGCGGCGACGCCCTTGCGGGAGGCGAGACGTCGAAGGCTGCGGGGAGCGGAGGTGGTCACCGGGGACTCCTGGGATGACGAGCGGGATCTGCGGACTGGCGCGTGCGGGGCAAGACGTGGTGCAGAGTCCAGCGTAGTCGGTCCCCACGTGCACCGGCGACGTCGTGGGGGCGGGTGACCCGATCCGCCCGCGGGTGCGGGCGGCGATCGAGGGGCAGACTTTAGTCCGCAGAACGCCTCCGTGCTAGCATGGGTATCCGCGAAAGGGGACATCTGCACATGACGTTCACAGTAGGTGAGACTGTCGTCTACCCGCATCACGGGGCGGCTCTTATCGAGGAAATCAAGACCCGTACCGTCCGTGGCGAGGACAAGCTCTATCTCAAGCTGAAGGTCGCGCAGGGTGACCTCACGATCGAGGTCCCGGCAGAGAACGTCGATCTCGTCGGCGTCCGCGACGTCGTGGGGCAGGAGGGCCTGGACAAGGTCTTCGAGGTCCTGCGCGCCGCCTACACCGAGGAGCCGACCAACTGGTCGCGCCGCTACAAGGCGAACGTCGAGAAGATCGCGTCCGGTGACGTGATCAAGGTGGCCGAGGTCGTCCGCGACCTCTCGCGCCGCGACTCCGACCGGGGGCTGTCCGCAGGCGAGAAGCGCATGCTCTCACGCGCCCGCCAGATCCTCGTCTCGGAGCTCGCTCTCGCCGAGCACACCGAGGAGGAGAAGGCCGAGGCCATCCTCGACGAGGTGCTCGCGTCCTGACGCACGAGCCGGTGCTCACGGGGGACCCGCTCCATGACTGACCACGCCGACGGCCGGTACGACGCGTTCGTACCGGCCGTCGGCGCGCCCGGACCGATCCCGCGCACGGGGGTCGGGGTCGACGTCCACGCCTTCGCGCCGGAGGGCTCGGACCGCCCGCTGCGCGTGGCGGGTCTCGACTGGCCGGGCGAGCGTGGCCTGGACGGGCACTCCGACGCCGACGTCGCCGCGCACGCCGCGTGCGACGCCCTCTTCTCCGCCGCCGGCATCGGCGACCTCGGTGCCCATTTCGGTACGGCGGAGCCGCGGTGGGCCGGGGCGGCCGGTGTCGTGCTCCTCGCGGAGGCCGCGCGTCGGGTCCGGGACGCCGGCTTCGTCATCGGCAACGTCGCGATCCAGGTGCTCGGCGACCGGCCTCGGCTGGGGATCCGCCGCGCCGAGGCGCAGCGCGTGCTGAGCGAGGCCGTGGGCGCGCCGGTCTCGGTCGCGGGCACGACGACGGACGGCCTCGGGCTCACCGGCCGTGGGGAGGGCGTCGCGGCGATCGCCACCGCCGTCGTCGTGGCAGTCCCGGGCGTGCCGCGGACCGGTAACCTTTCCTTGTGACCCTGCGACTCTTCGACACCGCCGCGCGCGCTGCGCGCGAGTTCGTCCCCGTGACCCCTGGACACGTCGGGATGTACGTCTGTGGTGCCACGGTCCAGTCGCCGCCGCACATCGGGCACATGCGCTCGGCCGTCGCCTTCGACGTCCTCGCCCGCTGGCTCGAGCGTTCGGGCAGCTCCGTCACCCTCATCCGCAACGTCACCGACATCGACGACAAGATCCTCGCGAAGGCGGCGGACGCTGGCACACCGTGGTGGGCCTGGGCGTCGATCAACGAGCAGCTGTTCACCGAGGCGTACGACGCGCTGGGCGTTCGACGACCCACCTACGAGCCACGGGCCACGGGTCACGTGCCGGACATGATCGAGCTCATGCAGCGTCTCGTCGCGGCCGGTCACGCCTACCAGACCGGCCCCGGGGACGTGTACTTCGACGTCCGTTCCTGGCCCGAGTACGGCTCGCTGACCAACCAGCGCACCGACGACCTCGAGGCCTCCGACGACCCGGACGAGGCCGGCGTCAAGCGCGACCCCCGCGACTTCGCTCTCTGGAAGGCACCCAAGCCCGGCGAGCCGGAGACGGCCTCCTGGGACACGCCCTTCGGGCGCGGCCGCCCGGGCTGGCACCTCGAGTGCTCGGCCATGGCCCGCCGCTATCTCGGGGCGACCTTCGACATCCACGGCGGTGGGCTCGACCTGCGCTTCCCGCACCACGAGAACGAGCAGGCGCAGTCCCGGGCGGCCGGAGACGGCTTCGCGCGGTACTGGCTGCACTCGGCCTGGGTGACCCAGGGCGGCACCAAGATGAGCAAGTCGCTGGGCAACGGCCTGCTCGTCTCCCAGGTGCTCGCCGAGCACCGCCCTGCCGTGCTGCGCTTCGCGCTGGCCACGGTCCACTACCGGTCGATGATCGAGTGGACGGTGCCCTCGCCCGCGGTCCCCGCGAGCGAGGCCTCCCCGGCGCGGCCCGAGACGCTCGGCACCCTCGTCGAGGCGGGTGCGGCCTGGGACCGGTTCGCCGGCTTCGTGCAGCGCGCCGCCGAGCGTGCCGGCGTGATCGATGACGACGAGGTCCGCACCGCCTCGCTGCCGACCGCGATCACCGAGGCCTTCGACGACGACCTCAACGTGCCGCTCGTGATGGCGGCCGTCCACGAGCACCTGCGCGAGGGCAACACGGCCCTGGCCGAAGGGCGGGACGCGGTCGCCCGTGGTCACGCCCTCGTCGTGCGGGCGACGCTCGGGGTGCTCGGGCTGGACCCGGGCGACCCGCAGTGGACCACCGCGGGCGACGACCGCTACGTGCGGGCCCTCGACAGCCTGGTGAGCTCACAGCTGGCCGAGCGCGCGCAGGCCCGCGCCGATCGCGACTTCGTGCGCGCCGACGCGATCCGCGACGCCCTGGCGGGCGCCGGGATCCAGGTCGAGGACTCGGCGGGTGGCGCGCGCTGGTCGCTGTCCGACGTCGTCCCTGTCGCGCCGCCGTCCGCATCATGACCACGAACCACGACCTGAGAACCACCACCGACCAGAAGGGCACCCGCTGATGGCCGGGAACTCGCAACGCCGCGGAGCGGTGAGCAAGAAGAACAAGACTCCCAAGGTGGGCTCGGGCGGCTGGGGCCGCCAGAGCCTCGAGGGGCGCGGTCCCACGCCGAAGGCCGAGGAGCGCACCTACCACAAGGCCTACCGCGCCAAGCAGCTCGCCGAGCGCGCGGCGGCGAAGCCCGGCAACGGTCGCGGTCAGGGGCGGCCGGCCTCCAACAAGCAGCGCCGTGCCGGCGCCTCGGCCGTCGAGGTGGTGGCGGGCCGCAACGCGGTCGTCGAGGCGCTGCGCGCGGGGGTGCCCGTGTCGACCCTCTATGTCTCCTCGCGCATCGACATGGACGACCGCGTGCGCGACTCGCTGCAGATGGCCAGCGAGCGCGGGCTCAACCTCATGGAGGTCGGCAAGCCCGAGCTCGACCGGCTGACCGACGGAGCGATCCACCAGGGGCTCGCCGCGCAGGTGCCGCCCTACGAGTACGGCGACCCCGAGGACCTGCTCGACGCCGCCGCGCTCACCGACCGGCCACCGCTCGTCGTCGCGCTCGACGGTGTGACCGACCCCCGCAACCTGGGTGCCGTGCTGCGTTCCGCCGGCGCCTTCGGGGCGCACGGCGTGCTCGTCCCCCAGCGCCGTGCCGCGGGCGTCACGGTCTCGGCCTGGAAGGTCTCCGCGGGCGCTGCCGCCCGAGTGCCGGTGGCGCGCGCCACCAACCTCGTGCGAGCGCTGCAGGACTACAAGGCGGCCGGCTGCTTCGTGGTGGGCCTCGACGCCGGTGGAGACACCGACATCGAGCAGCTCCCCTTCTCGAACGACCCGCTCGTCGTGGTGGTCGGCTCCGAGGGCAAGGGGCTGTCGCGCCTGGTGCGCGAGACCTGCGACGCCATCGCCTCGATCTCCATCGGCTCGTCGGTGGAGTCCCTCAACGCCGCCGTCGCGACCGGCATCGCGCTCCACGAGATCGCGCGCCAGCGCCGATCGGGCGAGTAGGCCCGTTTCCGCGGGCCCTACTCCTGGGCGTCGGCCTCCTCGGGCGTGAGCCCGAGGATCGACTGCTCCTCGGGACGCCCCGGCAGCACCGAGGCGACGTAGCTCGTCGCGGCCTCGATCGTGGGGACGTCGCGCTCCTGCTGCTGCGACATGAACCACCGGTGGTCGAGCACCTCGTGGAACAGCTGGGCGGGCTCGAGCTTGCCGCGCTGGTCCTTGGGCACCGCGCGCACGGTCGGTTCGAACACCTCCGTGAGCCAGTCGTGGGCCACCGAGCTCTCGTCGTCGTCCTCGCGGCCGCGCGCGGCGCGGAAGTGGTCGAGGTCGGCGAGCAGCCGCCGTGCCTGCAGCTCCTGGACGTCCAGGCCCGTGAGGCGGAGCAGCCGCCTGGTGTGGTACCCGGCGTCGACGACCTTGGGGCGGATGCGCACGCGCCGTCCGCCCTCGTCGGTGGTCATGGCGAGCTCGTCCACGTCGAAGCCCAGATCGTGCAGGCGCTGGATGCGGGCGGCGACACGCCACCGTTCGTCGGAGCCGAAGGACTCCTCCTCGGTGAGCGCCGCCCACAGCTCCTCGTAGCGCTCGACGAGCGCGTCGCCGATCGCGATCGGGTCGGAGTCCTCGTCGAGCAGCTCGCCGGAGGCGAGGTCCATGAGCTCGCCGATGATGTTCGTGCGGGCGAGGTCGAGGTCGTAGCTGCGCTGACCGGGGGACAGCGCCGGGTAGAGGGCTCCGGTCTCGGCGTCCACGAGGTACGCGGCGAAGGAGTCGGCGTCGCGCCGGAACAGGGTGTTCGAGAGCGAGACGTCGCCCCAGTAGAAGCCGATGAGGTGCAGGCGCACGAGCAGCACGACCAGGGCGTCGATGAGGCGGCTCGCGGTGTCCCCGCCCATCACGTGGCTGAACAGCGAGCGGTAGGGCAGGGAGAAGGCGAGGTGCTGGGTGATCAGCACGGCTTCGAGCGGTTCGCCGTCGTCGGACCGGCGGCCGGTGATGACGCCCAGCGGCTCGACGCTCGGCACGTCGAGCCGGCGCAGACGACGCAGCAGCTCGTACTCGTTGTAGGCGACCGACTCGCCGATCTCCTTGATGGCGATGACGCGCCCGGAGAGCCGCACGAAGCGGACGACGTGCCGGGACAGGCCGCGAGGCAGGGCGGCGAGCACGTGGGACGGCCACTGCGCGAGCGGGATGTTCCACGGCAGGTCGAGGAGGGCGGGGTCGGGTGACGCCGCCGTGATCTCCAGCTGCTGCGGCATGTTCGTCCTTCACTCGTGGCGCGGGGGTTCGGGGCACCCTGCCTCGTCGACGAGCGCAGGGGGCGGTGCTGGTGCCGTCCGCCGACCGGGTCGTGCCCGGCAGCTTCACAGTACGACCGTACGGGAGCTGCCGGGGCCCGGACGCGACGACGGGGCGGACCCGATCTCTCGGATCCGCCCCGTCGCAGATGCGGTCGCAGTGCTTCTCAGTGCCCCGCGGCCGGCAGGTTCAGGCTCAGACCGACGCCAGGCGCAGGCCCGAGGCCGGGGAGAACAGGTGCTCCTGGCCCTGGCGGATGTTCACGTAGATGCGCGAGCCCTTGTTCGGGATCGTGCGCGGGGGCACGCGGACGATGACGTCGCTCTCGGCGGTGATGCCCTTCTTCTGCTCACCGGTGACGAGCGAGCCGTAGACGAAGCCGTCCGAGCCGAGCTCCTCGACGAGGTTGATGTCGACGGGGATGCCGGCCGGGTCGTTCTCCGTGGTGAGGTCGAGCGCCTCGGGGCGGAAGCCGACGGTCACCTTGCCGCCGTCCTCCTCCGTGAGCGCGGCCGCAGCGGCGCGCGGCAGCGGCACGCGGGCCGAGCCGATCGAGATGACCGAGCCGTTGTGCTCGAAGGTGCCCAGGTTCATGGCGGGGGAGCCGATGAAGCCGGCGACGAACACGTTGGCCGGGGTCTCGTACATCTCGTGCGGGGTGCCGACCTGCTGCAGGATGCCGTCCTTGAGGACCGCGATGCGGTCACCCATGGTGAGGGCCTCGGTCTGGTCGTGGGTCACGTAGACCGTCGTGACGCCCAGGCGGCGCTGCAGCGAGGCGATCTGCGTACGCGTCTGCACGCGGAGCTTGGCGTCGAGGTTCGACAGCGGCTCGTCCATGAGGAACACCTGCGGCTGGCGCACGATGGCGCGGCCCATGGCGACGCGCTGGCGCTGACCACCGGAGAGCGCCTTCGGCTTGCGGTCCAGGTAGGGCTCGAGGTCGAGGATCTTGGCGGCCTCCTCGACGCGGGAGCGGATCTGGTCCTTCGGCACACCGGCGATCTTCAGGGCGAAGCCCATGTTGTCGGCGACGGACATGTGCGGGTACAGCGCGTAGTTCTGGAACACCATCGCGATGTCGCGGTCCTTGGGCTGCACGTCGGTGACGTCGCGGTCACCGATGAGGATGCGGCCGGAGTTGACGTCCTCGAGGCCGGCGAGCATGCGCAGCGAGGTGGACTTGCCACAGCCCGACGGGCCGACGAGGACGAGGAACTCGCCGTCCGCGACCTCGAGGTTCAGGCTGTCGACGGCCGGGCGGGTGGTGCCCGGGTAGACGCGCGAGGCGTTGTCATAGGTAACGGTTGCCATGATGTGACCCTTCACCGGCAGGTACGTGCCGGACGATCCGTGGTGGAGGTTGCTCTGCCCGACAATGCTGTCGGGCGCGGCGGCAGTTCAGCGGCATCGACGCCGTCGGAAGAACTCTACCCTG
>Ga0182744_1000494_pt1 | contig 37384 bp, 34 predicted proteins | sample eDN3rd30CKraftMG_FD_128525 | JGI IMG/M metagenome (GOLD analysis project Ga0182744, IMG submission 128525) | Enriched Miracle-Growth compost microbial communities from Emeryville, California, USA - eDNA 3rd pass 30_C Kraft MG (version 2) (version 2) ... | reverse complement strand
GCGCTCCAAAGGAATGCGTCGGCTGCCGTAACCCAACGACTTGATCCATAGCTCGTCCCTCACCACCATCAACTTTCGCGGCAAAAGCATGAACCAGGTCTGGGCGACAAAGTACATCGCCCCCAAGGAAATCTGGCTGAACAGATAATCGGAAATCAAAAACGAGCCGTGCACATAGGGAGCCTCCACCCAGAAGTGAAACAGCAGCGCTTCCGCCAAGCTGCAAAAAAAGAGCATCCCCATCAAAGCCCCGATCTGAAAGCTGTAAGCCGGAGGAACTTTGATTTTGCGCACCCACCGGATTTTACGGTGGTCGAATTTTTGCGCGAAAAGTTTGCGGGCGAGTCCGCTCCAAAAAACGATCCCAGCAAACAGCAGTAAAAGCCCCTCGTAACGAAAAACCAGATAGGGCTCGGTCAGGCGCTCGAAATGCATGTCGGGACGAAAAACGCTCTGCAAAGCTTTCTTGTAGCTTTCCTCATCCAAACTCTGAAACAAAGCCGACGGCGTGCGCACGTCCCCAGCGTACTCGCGGAACTGACGGTCCATTCCCTCGGCCATGTCCATCATGGTGGAGCTGTCCTGATCGACCAATTCGAATTTGCTTTCGTACAAATCCATGGCCTGGCGGTAAAGCTCCGGAGTGATCTTGCCTTGAGTGGCTTCGTTTTCCAGCGTCTCTCTGAGAAGCTTGAGATTTTTGTAATAGGCTTCGCGGGGGGATTCCATCTCGATGGAGGCGTAACCGCTGCGCTTTTCGATGTTGAAAACGGGGCGTGCCGTGTAAGTCTGTCCCCTTTCGTTGCGGATCTCTTTCATCAGGCGGTGACTGAGGTGGTTGAGGTAAATCCTTAGGGCCAGGCTTTGCTTGAGCGTGATGTCATACACCTTGGTGCCCACTTCCATGCGCGAAGTCCCCGAGGTCGCGCTCGAACGGACGTAAGGGCGCATTTTCGCGGAGGACAAAACGACTTCCGGTCCGTGCGCCTCTCCGGAGGGGAGGGCGGAAAAAATCTTTTTCACCGTCTCTTCGGTGCGCGCGGGATCGAAATTTCCGGCGATGAACAAGGTCATGTTTCCGGCATGATAGTACTTTTCATAAAAACGCTTCAGCTGTTCCGCTTTAAGTCCCGCCGTCGTGATCCGGTCCGAGAAGGGATTTTCCGACGGGGTTTTGCGTCCGAACTCGGTTTGCCAAAATCCGGGGAACAATTCAAGACCGTCGGGAATCAGATAATCCACCGCGGAGGACAGATAATCCAAAGGATTGGGCTGACCGATCTCGAGATAAACCGGCCCCTTGGCGAATTCGACGTCTTGTTCGATGAACTGCTTGTGAATCAGCATCTTTCCGAAAATATGCAGCAGCCATTCTTCTTTTCCGCCGGGCACCGTCGCGTAATAGGTCGTGGTCTTATCGTCGACGAAGGCGTTTCCGGAGCCGCCGTGTTCTTTGATGACCTCCAGATAGGTCATGTCTTTTTCCATTTTAGCGTCTTTGAAAACATAGTGCTCCAGAAGATGGGCCACGCCGGAGACGTCCTGGCTCCATCTTCCCGCATCGACGCGCAAACGGATCTGGACGGTTTTCGCCTGCTTGCTGGGCGCGTAGATCACGCGCAAGCCGTTGTCCAAATGGGACAAGCGCATGTCCGCCGCCGGGTCATTGGCCCAACAAAAGCAGGGCACCAAAAGCATCAAGGAAACAACCATTAAAGAATTTCGCATGAATTCCTATCGGACGGAAACCTCCAAGACCTAAAGCTTGACGCCTCCTTTTTTTGCGGGAAAATCTCTAGGGACAAGGAGCGCGAGTATGGCCCAAGGAAAAATCGGAATTCTCACCAGCGGCGGCGACTCTCCCGGCATGAACGCCGCCATCCGGGCCGTGGTGCGCACGGCCCTCGCCTCCGGTTTCGAGTGCGTCGGCATCCTTCACGGCTACGAGGGGCTCATTCAACAAGACGCCGTCGATCTGCAAGCGGGCTCCGTCGCCAACATGCTCCAACGCGGAGGAACTTTCCTCAAGTCCGGGCGCTGCGTGGCCATGCTGCAACCGGAAGGCCGTAAGAAAGCGGCGGAAGGCTTCAAGGCTCTCGGGCTGAGCGCCTTGGTTTGCATCGGCGGCGACGGCACCTTCCGCGGCGCGGAGGCCTTGGGAAAAGAATTCGGCATCCCCTGCGTGGGCCTTCCAGGCACCATCGACAACGACATTTACGGCACGGACATGACCATCGGATTCGACACCGCCGTCAACACCGCGCTTGAGGCGATCGACCGCATCCGTGATACGGCCGCCAGCCACGATCGCTTGTTCATCGTCGAGGTCATGGGCCGCGAATCCGGCTTCATCGCCGTGGACGTGGGGCTCGCGGGTGGGGCTGAAGCCGTCTTCACCCCGGAAAATTACACCTCCATCGAGACCACCATCGAACACATCAAAAAGGGCATCGCGCGCGGAAAGATGAGCAGTATTTTGGTGGCCGCCGAGGGCCAAAATCCGGGACGCGCTTATGATCTGGCGGAGCAGATCCGCCGCAAATCCCAGTTCGAAGCCAAAGTCTGCATCTTGGGTCACGTGCAACGGGGAGGCTCTCCCACGGCGAAAGACCGGATCTTGGCCTCGCAAATGGGAGCGGCCGCGGTGGAGTGCCTGCGCAAGGGCCAGTTCGGCGTGATGATCGGGATTCAAGGACAAAATCTGGTGACCGTGCCCTTGAGCGAGCCGACACACAAAAAGAAAACCGTTCCGAAATCGTGGATGGATCTGGCCGACGTGCTTTCGACCTAGGTCCTCAAACCCCAGACACTCACGAAAAAGATTCATGCGGGCCCGCGCGGAGAAAGCTTTCGTCCACCATGGGCTTTCGTTTTTTTGGCACTTTCTTTGAAGACCCAACGAACGTGAAAAAATCTCTTTTTTGTTTTTGTCTCAGCGCTCTCCTGTGGGGAGGGGCCGCGAATGCCCGCCACCACCGTGGCCTGTGGCTGAAAAAGGATTCCTTCGGACGCCTTGTGCCCCATCTGGATAAATCCGCTGCGTCCCTGCGAGCACTGCACGCTTTTTCCCTGCGCGTGCCCGCCCGGGAAGTGCGCGCCGGCCAGTTGATCACCATGGATGACAAAGCCCTCGCCCGCGCGGTCAAAGGCTACAAAATCAAGAATCCCCCTGACTTCACGGAAAAAGTTTTTTACGTGATCAAAGCCGGAACTCAAGAGCGCCCTTTTTACCAACTGATGGGAGGACACAACCGCTTCCGCAGGGCCTTGCGTCTTAATCCCGACTTGGAGGTCAACATCATTGTGGTCTCCGACTTCACTGACTTTTCCGTTTCGGAACAGGCGGGGCTTTTGTCTTTGTTCGGAAACTTCTGGAGCCCGCAAAATCCGCGGGGCGATTACCGCGCCCTGGCCGTGGATAAGACCCGCCCGAGTCCCTGGAGAAGCCTGGTGAAAGTGCCGTGGATCAAGAAGCACTTTCACGCGCTCCTGGACAAAAAATTGGCCTTTCCTGAAGTCGAATTCGGAAAGCGGATTCATGATCTTCTGAGGGAAAAAGGATTTCGGGAAAAAGACTTGCGCACTCTTCCGCAAGTGATCAACGCCCTTCATGAGGTGAAGTGCGAACTCCTGCTCGAAAAATAAAGGAAAGTGAAACCCGCGCATGGAGAACACGGGTTTCACTTTATTCATTGTCTAAGTAAACGAAGAATTATCTCTTCAGGTTGATCACTTCACCGAGAAGTTCGTCCGTGGTGGTGATGGTCTTCGCGTTGGCCTGGAATCCCCGTTGGTTCTGGATCAGGTTCACGAATTCCATCGCCAGATCCACCGTGGATCTTTCCAAAGACTTGGCGAAGATCTTTCCGCGGCCCGCGCGGTTAGGGGCGCCGATCGCCGGAGCGCCGGAATCGCGGGCTTCCTTGAAGCGGTTGTTTCCGAGTTTGAACATGGCTTCCGGGTTTTCGAATTTGGCCAAAGCGATCTGCGCCAAATCGCTGGTTTCACCGTTGCTGTAAAGAGCGGTCAACACCCCTTCATCGTTGAACGACAGGTTGGTGATCGTTCCCGCGGCGGAACCGTCCTGGTGCCAAGAGATCAAATCGGAATCCTTACCGAATTGTTTGGAACCGTTCGCTCCATCGGTTTTGTCGGTGGTGACGGATTCGCCGAAATCGATGGCGACTTTTTGGCCTTGAAGGGCGCCGCCTTTAAAGTTGAAGGCGTTCATGCTCTGCTCTTCCGTGTCCAATTTTCCGTCCACGGTAAAGGTCAGCTTTCCGCCCACGACCTGGGACATTTCGCCTTCCTTGCCTCCGGTCACTTCCTTACCGTCCACCATACCGTGGTATTCCCACTGACGGTCGGCGACTTTGTTGAAGAACATGGTCACAAGATGTTTGTTTCCTTGAGAGTCGAACATTTCAACACCGGTTGAATACTGAGAGGACTCGTAAGGCTTTTTCGGATCAAATTGCTTGGTGATTTGAACGCGGGAATCCAAGTTCAAATCCATATTGATTTTCGAAGTGGCTCTTGCCGGCACCAAGGCGCGGGGGAAACGGATGTCTCCCATTTTGTTGACGATCTTTCCGTCAGCGTCGGCGGTAAAGCCTTGAACTCTTTGATAGTCGTTGGTGACCAGGTAGCCTTCTTTATCGAATTTGAAGCTTCCGTCCCGAGTGAAGGACTCCCCGTCGGAGCCGCGCAAAGTGAAATAGCCGTCTCCGGAAATCGCCAAATCCGTGGTCTTTTCCGTTGAATCCACACTTCCCTGAACAAGGATGGGGTTAACGGCGCCGATTTTCACCCCGCGACCGATCTGGTTTCCTCCGAGAATCCCTTTCAAGCTTTTGGCGACGATGTCCTGGAATTCCGCGCGTGAAGCTTTGAAACCGGTGGTGTTGGCGTTGGCGATGTTATCGCCGATCACTCCCAAGGCTTCCCCTTGAGCGCTCAAACCCGACACACCTGTGTAGAGAGATGATAAGATACCCATTTAAGACCTCCATGTCTTTTTGTCCCACTTCAATCGATCCGTGGGGTTATGTTGGAGGGCCCCCTCAAGGAGGACCAGCCCTCAATTGCTTTTTAAATCCCTTCCTACTTACACGAGCACAGTGGAATCAATGTTCGTGACCACACTGTCTTTCATCTGCGCGGGATCCATCACCGTCACAACCGTGTTGTTCTTCACGGAGACGATCAGCGCGGCGCCGTCAGACATGAGCAAAGTGTTTTGAGCGCCCTTCTTGGCCGCTTTCTCCACGCCTTGCTCGATTCTCGCCAACTGCTCAGGGGAGAAAGCGAGCCCTCTCGCTCTCATCCTTTCAATTGCATGATTCGAAAATTTGAGAGGGTATGCGGGAATCTGAGGTTCCGCTTTGATCTGAGGCTTTACACTCTCACGAAGAGACCTCAAGGCCTCTTCGAATTCGCCCTTCTTCAGGCCTTTCGCTCCGCCTAAAGAAGGATCTTTTTGCGGCCCGACTTGGCCGACCTGGGGTTGAAGGATTTTGTTATCCGCCTTCATTGCCCATCCCCGCTTTCGCGCCTTCGTCGTTCAATTTGTTGATCATTCCTTGGGTCATCGCCAGATCGTTGATGTTGCCCTGGGAAAGTTTGGCCTTCTTCACGCCGTCGGTTTGCGTCTCCGGTTTCACGCTGGCTTTCGCCTGGGGAATCGGAAGCGGCCCCTGATTTTGAGGTTTGATTTTTTGCGCTTCTTCCTCGCTCAAGCGGGGATCGGAGATGGACTTGATGTCCGCCATGTTGATCACCCGTTTGCCCACCATCACTTGAGGTCCTTTGGAAGTGAAGTTCACTCCGGTCACGACGCCTTCCGTTCTGGTTTCCACGAAAATTTTCGCGTCATTGCTGGAACGGGCGGCGACTTCGAAACTGTAGTCGCCGACGGGCGCGGCCGTGCCGTCATCCATCAGACCGTTCCAATTGAAACTGTTCTTTCCAGCCTTCAAGTTACTGGCGGAAAGATTTCTGATCACGTTGCCGTCTTTGTCTTTAACGCGAATCTCCGCCTTCAACGCGTCTCCGGCCAAGTTGAAGTCCAGATCGTGCATCTCAGTGGGGCTCGCGTGAGTGACCGTCGAAGAATCCGTCACCACTTTTTTGCCGATGAAATTCAAGGCCTCGAAGTTTTGCGCGGGATTTTTTTGCGTGTTGAGTTTTTCAATTCCCGAGTCGATGTTGCTCAATTTTTCCAAGGAAGTGAACTGCGCCAACTGCGCCGCCATCTCATGGCTCTTCATCGGGTTGGTCGGGTCCTGGTTTTTCATTTGAGTCAAAAGCAAGGTCATGAAAGCGTCTTTGTCCAGCTTGGGATTTCCCACCGCGCGCATTTTTTTACTCGGATCGACCCAGTTGGGATCGGCGACTTTGTTCAGAGTGTCCCCGATGCTTTCGCCTTGGAACAAACTCTCTTTGTCCGAGGCGCTCATGGTCTGACGACCGTCCGATTTAAAATCGGATCTCTGCGGCGCTTCCGACCACGTCTTCGTTCCTGATTTTACGTCAAACACTCCCATTCAAATCCCCTTTTAGGCCACCAGGTTCAGGCGGCTGCCCTCTTTTTTCCGCGGAGTGGGCTCAACCGTTCCCACGTCCTGACCATTACGGTCGGTTTGCGATTGATAAATCCGCGCGCCGGGCATTTCGAAAAGCCCGCGTCTGAAATTCTGATTGCTTTGATTGAACTGTTGCATGAAGTTCTGCGCCTGCTGACGTTGGGCGTCCTGGTATTGCTGCTCCAACTGGTGCCCCATGTTGGAGGCCGTGTCGATCTTCAGCGACTCGAGACTTAAATTGCTGGCGTGAAGATGGGCTTTCAAATCCGCCATGCCCTTCTCGATCATTTTCTTGGCCACGTCGCTTTCGGTGATCATTTCAACCTGAACTTTATCGCCGTCGACTTTGACCTTCATGGCCACTTCGCCAAGGCCTTCGGGCTGAAGAACCATCTTCACGTCACCGCCACCCTGACGGACCATCACCTGAGCTTTTTGAATCAAATCTTCCGGGGTCACGGCGTCCTGTCCTTTGACGGAAGCTCCGGCCATCATCGCTCCGCCCAGTAAACTCTTTTGAAAAGCGGATTTATCGAGGGACATGTTGCCAAGACCTTCCAAAGGAAGATTCACCACTTCCGCATCGCCCTGAGAGCCCGCATCGTCGGAAGAAGATTTTTCCTTGGCGGCGGGTTTATGTTCTCCCTGAGCCTGAACCTGCGCGTTCAGACTTTTTTCAAACATTTGGGTCAAAGTGTCCTTGGGGGTGGAGGCGGCGGGCGCCACGGCCGAAGAAGAGGCGTCCGTTCCGGAGGACACTTCAGCGACCAGGGGAAATCCCCTCTGGCCTTGTTGCTTGTCCTCAACCAATTTTTGAAGAATTTGTTTGGCTTGTTTTTCATCCACGCCGGTCATTTGCGCCAAGAGTTCCGGCGAAACCGCCGTTCCGCTTTGCAATTGTTGGGTGATCATCGGCGTGGCGCCGGCCGTTCCCACGGTCGCGGTCGCCGTGGCAGCAGTTCCCGTGGCCGCATCTTTCATGAAAAATTTGTCGTTCATTTGCGCCAGAGCCTGATTCATTTTCTTTTGTTCTTGTTCGCGCTGGCTCATGACGGTCAAGCTGATGTCTTTATTGGAACGCGCCAGTTCCTGTCCCAAAGGACGCGCGCCGGTTTTTTGCATCAGATCGGCGAACAGATTGCTGGCGATTTGGCTTTGTTCCGGATTCAATCCCAATAACTGGACCAGTTTGGTCAGATTTTTTTCCGGCGGCTGCGCCAGCTCTTCGGGAGAAAGTTTTTGGAAAGCCTTCAGAATGTCTTCCGCGGAAACGCCCAGTTCGGATTTCATTTTTTGCAGAAAGCGCTGCCACGCCACCCGATGGGTCAGCGTGTCCACTTGAGCCGTCTTTTGCGGGAGCATCTTTTCGACGGCGGTTTCCTTGCCCGCTTCCAAATTCTGGGGAATCACTCGGTCCACGGAAACCGGTCCCACACCGGGAGGATTGATCATTGACGGCGTGTCTTGGGAAGGAAGGTCCACGGGCTTCCCGTTAAAGCCTTTGCTCTCCTGGGAGCTTTTTTCTTCCTTCACGGATTTCATGGACAAGTTGGATTTGAAGTCATCGGCTGATGAAATCTTCGCGGAGCTTTTCGCTCCCCTCGATCCGGTCAATCCGTTTAAGTTCAATCCCAAGCCTGCCTTCACGCTTTTCTTTCCCCTAGTTCACACTGGCGGGGATTCTTTTGTACCCGGCCAGTCTTTCAGAAAGTTCTCTCGCCACTTTTTCATCCATCACGTTCATGATGTCCGCGGCGCTCTTTTTCTTCATGTTCGCCAAAACTTCCACGGCCAGATCGCGATTGACGCTTTCAATGATCTTCGCCGCCTGTTTCGGTTTCATGCTCGAATAAAGATCCACGAGTTTTTTCACCTTTCCTTCATCCGCCTGAACCCTGTCTTCCAGCTTCGAGGCGATCTCTTCCCGGATCTTGGTCAATTCCTCGATCCGTTTTCCGATCTCAACCTTCTGCTTTTGCAATTCCTCTTCCAACTGGTTCAACTCGGCCTCCCTTAAATCAAGAGCGGCCTGTCTTTCCTTCAACTTGCTGAGATAACTGGTGTCTTCCGAAACTGAAGGAGCTTTTTTGTCTTCCGGATTCGGTTCTTCCTGACTTTGAGCGGAGGCAGTTTTTTCCGCCGCTTCGACTTTGGACGGAGGCGTTTTTTGCCCCTCTTTCGCATTGGCTTCGCTGAAGGCCTGAATTTCGACGCGGTCAAAAAGACCGTCGAAAAATTCCGGCGCGATCATGTACGCGGACAAGCCCATGAACAAAAACATCAAACCAAAAATCGGATAAATCGAAGTGTAAGAGGATTTTTTCTTTTTCTTCTTCGGAGAGGCCGCCGTCTTGGCCGACGCCGCCGACGGAGCCTTCATGCCGAAAGCTTTTCTCAGTTGAGCCTCCACCTCTTCCTCGGTCATGTTTTTACGAGGAGGAGGTGGAGCGGTGCGCGCGGCTTTCGCCTTTTTAAAATGGGACTGATAGCTCAACGACGGCCTCCTGCTCTCATTGTCGCGATCTCATCCAAAAAGAGAGCCTCTTTACGAGCGACTTCCATGTCGTACTCTCTTTTCTTCTTCTCTTTCAGTTTCTCCAGAGTTTTTCTTTCCCTCAAGGCCAGAACCAAGGCTTCTTGCTTTTCTTCCAGGTCCTGCTGCAGGGAGCGCATGGCTTCGCGGTGATTTTTAATACGTAAGGCCTGACCCCGAATGAAAGCCTCCCTTTCAAGAATCGAGGAGACGGAGTGCGCTTCCCCGGAATTCTGCAAGGAGGCGATCTCTTCCCTGGAACGGTCCACTTGGGAATAAAGGAATTCCAAATGCCGTTTCGCGTCCTCCAGTTTTTGCCGGGCTTCGGAAAACGCCCTCTGGGCCTCGTCTTCCAGACGCTTTCGGTGACGCAAAACCGTTTCCAGTGAAAACTTAAATCCCATGTCAGCCGATCAATCCCGCCATCAGGCCTTGTGTTTCCTCAAAAGTCTGCGCTTCGTCCAAATCCTGTCTTAAAAAGTGATCGATGTGGTCCTTCAATTGAATGGCCATATCGAGTTTTCTATTTTGACCGCTCTTATAAGCGCCGATGTTGATCAGATCTTCCGAATCCTTATACAGCGCGAGCAACTCTTTTAAAAAAGACGCCAGTTTCACTTGATCGGAGCCGGCAACCTGCCTCATCACCCGCGAAGCGCTCTGCAGCACGTCCACGGCGGGAAAGTGACCCTTCTGCGCCAAACCTCGCGTCAAGACGATGTGTCCGTCCACGATGGAGCGCACGGCGTCTCCGATCGGATCATTCATGTCGTCGCCTTCCACCAAGACCGTGTAAAGACCGGTGATGCTTCCGCGTCCGTCAAAGCGGCCCGCGCGCTCGAAAAGTTTCGGAAGAAGTGAAAACACGCTGGGAGTGTAGCCCTTGGCCGTCGGCGGTTCGCCGACGCTCAAACCGATCTCCCTTTGCGCCATCGCGAAGCGCGTGACGGAATCCATGAAAAGTAAAACGTCTTTTCCCCGTCCGCTGAAGTACTCGGCGATGGTGGCGGCCACGAAGGCCGCCCGCGTTCTCATCAAGGCGTTCTGATCACTGGTGGCGACCACGACGACGGATTTTTTCAAACCTTCCGGCCCCAAAGTGTGTTCGATGAATTCCCGGACCTCACGGCCCCGTTCACCGATCATGGCGATGACGTTCACGTCCGCATCGGAATTTTTCGCCATCATCCCGAGAAGCACGGATTTTCCGACGCCCGAGCCGGCCATGATCCCCACGCGCTGCCCACGTCCCAAGGTGTTGAAACCGTCGATGGAGCGCACGCCCAAAGACATCACCTGATCGATCGGAGGGCGGTCCAAAGGATTGACCGCTTCGGAGTAAATGGCGCTTTCCCGGCTGGCGATCAACGCCCCTTTGCGGTCGATCGGCTGCCCCATTCCGTCGAGAACGCGGCCCAAAAGATCGTCTCCCAAAGAAAGCGACGCGCTTTTTTCCTTTAAAACGATCAAAGATCCGTGACCCACTCCATGCAGGGATTTCAGCGGCATCAACAAAGCCTGAGGTCCTTCGAATCCCACCACTTCACACAAAGAACCCTGGGATTCCTGAAGGGGAAAGACTTCGCACACGCTGCCGATGGAAACTTCGGGAATAAACCCTTTAATGATCAATCCTTTGACCTCGGTTACTTTTCCGAGGTCTTTGACCAAAGGCGCTTTATCCACCGCCGAAAAATATTTTTGAAGTTCGATCACGGAGCGCCTTCTCCCCCGCCCTGAGGCATGCGGGCTTTCAGGGAATTCCAAAGATTTTCGATGCGCTGTTCGACTTGGGAATCAATGGAGCCGTATTCGGTCTGAACCCGGCAACCGCCGTTCGTGATCTCTTTGTCCGCGAACAATTTCAATTTCGAGGAATCGGGAAACTGAAACCGGCCCGAAGCGATCTCTTCGGAAATAAAGCTTTGATCCTCTTCCGAAAGATGAATTTTGATTTCCTCGCTCTTTTCGTATTCGGAGAGGATTTTTTCCAAAAGCTCCTTCACCACCGAAGAATCCTCCGCCAGATCCTTGAGGGCGATTTTCTTTCCGATGTGAAACACCAGCCGGATCAATTCCTGCTCCTGGCTTTTCAGAATTTCTTCCCGCAGGCTTTCAAGCCCCGTCACGAACCGGGAAAATCTTTCGATCTTCGCCATCCATTCCCCGCGCACGGATTCGAAAGCCTGTTTGGAACCCTCTTCCTTGCCGAGGGAAAAAGCCTCTTCATAAGCTCTTTCCTGCACCTCTTTCAGGCGCTCCAGCACTTCCCTTTCCACCTTGTCTTTGTGGGCTTGGGACTCCACTTCGGCCACGCCCGTTTGCTGCGCCAAAAGATGGGAAATCACGAAGTCCGATTTCTTGCGGTTTTCTTCGTTCAGATAAACCTTGGCGGATTCCGTCAGATCCAATTCCAGACGACGGGGTTCGAAGGAAAGCACTTCCTCTTCGGCTTTGGATTTTTTGATGATGTTCTTAAAGACGTCCATGTCTTCCCTTCATTCCGTCCGCTTAAACCAGCGCGTCTTCCGATCCGCCTCTTGCGATCAGGATCTTTCCTTCCTGCTCCAAGCGGCGCGCCACGTTGACGATTTCCACCTGGGCCGATTCCACGTCCGACAGACGGGCCGGTCCCATGTTGGAAAGGTCGTCCTGAAGCAATTTCGCCGCCCGTTGAGAGATATTTTTGAAGATCTTGCTGCGGATTTCCTCGTTGGCGGTTTTGAGCGCCAACAAAAGTTTGTCGTTGGGAACTTCCTTGAGCAGCGTTTGAATTCCCTTGTCGTCGATCTTGATGATGTCCTCGAAGACGAACATGAGTTTTCTGATTTCTTCCGCGAGGATGGGATCTTTTTCCTCGATGCGCGACATGATCGCCGACTCGGTGTTTTTGTCCATGACGTTCAACATTTCCGCCACCGGCTGCACGCCGCCCAAAGCCGACTGCTCCACCGTTCCGACGGTGGAAAGCTCCTGCTTGAGCACGCGGTCCACTTCGGCGATCAACTCCGGCGCCACGTGATCCAAATTGGACAAACGCAAAACCACTTCCGCCTGTAAAGATTCGGGAAGACGCTTGAGCACCTCACCCTTTTTCTCCGGCTCCAGGTGGGCCAGAATCACCGAGATCGTCTGCGGATGTTCGTTGATCAAAAAGTTGGAAAGGGATTTGGCGTCCACCATCTCCAGACTTTCCAGCGTGCGACTGCTCGGCGAGGAGGCCGACAAGTGTCCCAAGATCCCGCGCGCTCTTTCCTCTCCCACCGCTTCGATCACCGTGTCCTTGGAACTGGCGTTGTCGGAAAAAATATACTCTTGAGATTCACTGATCATTTCGTAGTACTCTTCGAGCACCCTTTTCGTCACTTCCACTGGAACGATGCGGTAGCGCGCCATCACGTTCAAAAGTTTGCGGATGTCGGCGTCGTCGATGTGGCGAAACAAAGTTTTGGCGGCCTTCGGTCCCATGTAATTCATAAGGATCGCGGCCTTATCGAAGCCCTTTAAATCCTCGTAACGGACGTTTTCCAGTTTGTTCAGCTTTACCGCCATCACATATCCTTCCGCGACAGCCACAGACTGAAGGCGCCCGCCGCTTTTTCCTCATCTTGTTCCATGATGCTGATGATTCTTTCTTTCAACAGTTCGCTTTCCGCCTTGTCTGGATCGATGGATTCCTCCAAGACCGGAAGGGCGCCGGACATTCCCGGAAGCGAATTGTCCACGCTTTGAAGCTCTTCCAATTCCTCGATGGTTTTAGGCAGCATGTCTTCCACGGTGTCTTGGAAGGAGTCGGTGATCCAGCGCACGAAGGGTCTGACCACCATGAAAAAGAACAGGGCCAAACTCACGCCGATCAGAGTCCATTTCAACAAGGCATGCAAAAGCTTTTTTCTTTCAAGAGTGTTCAGCAACTGTTCGGTCTGGGTGAAGTCCTCTTCCTGAAAGGCGATGTTTTCCACCGTGACCGCGTCGCCGCGGTTGGGATTGAAGCCGATGGCGTTCTTAACGATGGCTTCGATTTTTTTCATTTCCTCGGGAGAGCGCGGCTTCCACACTTCCTTCATCGCGCCGTCGGACGCTTTTTCCATGTCCTTGATGCCGTCGACCAAAACCGCCACGGAAAGTCTTTCCACCCCTCCGGCGGCTTCCTTGACGTTTCTCACCGTTTTAGGAACGTCGAAGTTGGAGGTCTTCAATTCCTTGCGCACGTTCTGATTGAAACCCACCGTTCCATTCTGCTCCGCTCCCGGAAGGTTGGCGCGCGCGCCGGGAATTCCGGTGGGGTTGTTTCTGGATCCATCCAGGGCTTCCTCTTCGGTTTGCGAACTGCGCAGGGCCGTGCCCTCGGCGTCGACCTTTTCTTCGGTCATCACCATCGACTGGGGATTCAAAGTGGCGTCCACGCGGGCGACGACTTTTCCCGAACCGACCACGCGGGAGATCAATGTCTCAATCCGCGTGGAAAGATTGCTTTCCACTTTACGCTTCAAATCCAAAAGTTCGCCGGTCAGGCTCGAGTCGGTGGAGTATTTCGAAGACAGCATCTTGCCGTGGGAATCCACCACGGTCACGCGGTCGGCATCCAGATTTTCCACCGCGCTGGCCACCAGGAAAGTGATCCCGCGCACCTGTTCGGGCGTCAGGGATTTTCCGGGATTCATCTCGATCACGACGGAAGCCGAAGGCTGTCCGCCCTCTTCCAGAAAAGTCTTTTTCGGCGGAAGGGCCAAGATCACCTTCGACTGCTTGACCGCGTCCAGGGTGTTGATGGATCGGATCAACTCGCCCTGAAGGGCCCGTTGATAATTGATTTTTTGCGCGTAAGAAGTCGTTCCGAAATCCTGCTTGTCGAAAATTTCCAAACCCACTTGGCCCACTTTGGCGCCGCCGATTTCGGTCATCAGCGACATTTGGGTGGAGTGCAAAAGTTCCTGCGGCACCAAAACCGATTTGCTGTCCTCGGACACGCGGAAGGAAATTCCTTTTTTCTGCAGTTGGTCCACGATCAGGGGCAGCTGATCCGAAGGCACGTTGGAAAACAGCGGCACGTAATCCGTTCCGATCAGAAGCCCCGAAAGCACCGCCAGAGCGATCGCGACGACCACTCCGGAAGCCATCAGCGACATGCGCTTGATCGGCGTCAGCGACTTGAAGAACTCACGAAACTGAGTGATTAAATGGCCAAAAAATTTCTGCATCGATTACACCTGCATCTTCATGATTTCTTCATAAGCGTTGATGATTTTGTTGCGCACCTGAACCATTAACTTCAAAGCGATGTCGGCCCTCTCCGCGGTGATCATCACTTCGGAGATGTCTTTGGTTTTTCCGGTCGCCAATTCCTGCATCTTGACGTCGGAGGCCTGTTGCAAAGCGTTCACGTGATTGACGGCGTCCTTCAGAGTGGCCGCGAAAGATTTTTCCGCCTTGGTGTCGCCGGAAACATCCGGCATTTCCGGAGCTTTGAGATCTCCGGAAATCCGCGCGCGGTTCATGCCGCTAAGAGTTTGCCCCTTTTCCAAAAGAGCGTCCGCATTTGATATTGTTAAACCGTCCATGGTTTATTCCCTCAATTTATGTTACCAGACACAGTCCGTCGTTACGTAGCAAAATTTTCCCCGACCTGGTGGTCGGTCCAAGTCCTTACCTTCCCAATTCCAAAGCGCTCATCGCCATATCCTTCGAAGCCTGGATGGCCGAGACGTTGGCCTCGTAAGAGCGCGTCGCTTGAATCATGTTGGCCATTTCCTCCATCAGATTGATGTTGGGATAGGCCACGTAGCCGTCGGCGTTCGCTTCCGGGTTGTTCGGTTCGTATTTCATCAACGGCGCCCGGCGGTCCACCGTCACGTCCGTGACCTGCACCCGTTGCAACTTTTCGTCGGGATTGACCGTGACCATCTCGCCGAAGTTGCGGAAATCGGGCATGGCCTCGAACACCACGTCCTTGCGCCGGTAGGGTCCGCCTTCCGGGGTCCGGGTCGTGTTGATGTTGGCGATGTTCGAAGAGATGGTGTTCATCCGCAATCTCTGCGCCGCCAGTCCGGAAGAAGAAATTCTTAAGGAAGTCGAAAAATCCATTTATCAGCGCCCTCCGTCGGAAGCGGCGTACTTCAGAGTACCGAGCTTTTTGTTCATCAGCTCCATCGCCGCCTTATAGAGAATGGAGTTTTCCTGCATGTTGGCCATTTCGGTTTCCAGATCGACGGTGTTGCCGTCGTTGGTGGTCGGGCCGTCCGGATTGTCATAGACGTCGGCCCGCAAATTCATGATGGAGCCGCCGCCGACGATAAAATGTTCCGGATCGGAGGTGCTCATTTTTCTCAAGTCGTTGATGTCCACGGCGCGCGCCAAGGCGTCCTCAAAATCCACCTTCTTGGCTTTGTAGCCGGGAGTTTCCGCGTTGGCGATATTGGACGCCGTCACGTTCTGCCGTAAAGAACGGAACTTCATCGAAGCCGCCAAAGCCTGGGCCGTTTTATCAAATATCTGACTCAAGCAAGCCCTCCTTTCGGTATTCGTTCAGTTTGTTTCTTAAGGTCCGGATGCTGATGCCGAGGATGTCCGCGGCCTTCGTCCGGTTCTGAGCGGTGTGCTCCAAAGTCTTAAAAATTAAAAGTCTTTCCGCCTCCGAAAGAGTCATTCCCGCTTCCAGATTGGAATGGTAACGTTCTTCCGGAAGATCAAAGGGAATGTGTTCGGCTTCGATCACTTCTTCCTCGCAGGTCAAGACCAAACGCTCCACCATGTTTTGCAGTTCGCGGATGTTGCCGGGCCACTCGTAGGACTTCAGCTTGTGCAAAGCCCGCGGGGAAAACTGTTTTTCCCCGCGCTCGTTTTCCTGACAGAAAACTTCCAAAAAAATCCGGGCTAAATATTCGACGTCTTTCGGACGATAACGAAGAGGGGGAACGCGCAAAGGAATCACGTTCAAACGGTAATAAAGATCCTGACGAAAAGTGCCGGCCTTGACCATCTCTTCCAAAGGTCTGTTCGTGGTGGCGATCAAACGCACGTTCACTTGGATCGGAGCCGCGCCGCCGAGTCTTTCGACTTCGCCCTCCTGAATCACCCGCAAAAGCTTCGTCTGCAAGAGCAAGGGCAGTTCGCTGACTTCATCCAAAAGAAATGTCCCGCCGCTGGCCAGTTCGAATTTTCCGATTTTTCTTTGATCCGCTCCGGTGAAAGCTCCCTTTTCGTAACCGAACAACTCACTTTCCAAAAGACCCTCGGGAAGGGCGGCGCAGTTAACGGCCACGAAATTTTTTTGCGCCCGCGAGGACTTGGCGTGGATGAAGCGCGACAACAGTTCCTTTCCCGTTCCGCTTTCCCCGGTGACCAGAATGGTGGCGCGGCCTTGGGCGACGTTTTCCGCCGTCTTCAAGAGCTTCCTCATCTGGAGGTCCTGGGACAAGATCAGGTTATTGCGATTTTTCAACGCTCTCTCCTTGGTCGGCCATGGCCGGAATACGGTCGATGTAACGGCTGTAATTCTTTTCAAATTCCGCGGACTTCAGTTTTTCCTCGGCGATCTTCCAAAGCACGCCGGAGGAACTTTCCTTCAAGCGGTTCCACACGGTTTCCGCGCCGCTCAAATCGCCCTGATCAAAAAGAAGTTCTCCCAGCTGATAGCGGGTGTATTCCGTGGGCGCCTTGCCCTCCAACTCGTCCAATTGCTTTTGCAGAGTCTCGATGGCGGAAGCCTTCAGGCCCATTTGCAATTGCGCTTTCACCTTTTCCGTATAGGCCTGGGATTTCAATTTGACCGCGACGTCCTTCAATGCCAAGGCGCGGTCCGCGCTCGCCAAGGCCTTCTTCCAACGCTTCAATTGGTTGTCCACTTGCGCCTGCTTCACCAAAACGGGAGCCAAAAGTTCCTGCTTGTCTTTAAAATCTTCCACCAAAAGATCCAAAGCCTGCGAGGCGTCCTCGTAATCCCCGCGTTGAATCCACAGATCGGCCATCAATTGGCTGCGCTCGATTTTTTCCCCGGCGCTGAGACTTTGCGGATCTTTGATTTTCTTCATGTTCTGATAGGCGGTGACGTAATCCCTTTTATCGTTCAACACTTTCGCCATGCGCAGATAAACCTGATCCAAAGAGGGCAGGTTTTCACTCACCCGTCTTTGCTTTTCCTCCGGCGTTCCCGCCAAAGTCTTCATGCGCGCGGCCACCGCCGTGTAGAGTTTCAGCGCCTCATCCGCGACGCCGGCCTGCTCATAAGAGCGGGCGCGGTAAAAATCGATGTCCAAACGGTCGGAGCCTTGAAGCCAGGTCTTCTCAAAGCGCTCGTAGTATTTCAAAGCTCCCAGATAATCGCCCGTCTCGGAGCGCTTTTGAATTTCGCGGGCGATGTCTTGGCGCACCCGTCCCTGGATCGTGTCCTTGTGGGGAGAATTCGGATGCTGGCGGTAAAAGGACGCCAACAAATTCAAAGCGTTCTCGTAATCGCCGCGGTCTTCATAGCCCTGGGAAACCACCAGAGTGACGAACTCATTCACGTCCGCCAGCGGCAGTTCCTTTTGAAGACCGTCGATTTCCTCCAAAGACTTTTCGAAGGCTTTGTCTTTCATGTCCTTCATCTTGTGGGAGAGCATCAGAATCCGGGCGATCTTCGCCCCCGGCTGATCCGGATAACGAAAATAACTTTCCAGGTAAGCCCCCATCACCCGCTTTTTATTGGCGCCGAGAATATCGAACAATTCCCCGATACGGGTCATGGCGTAAGCGCCGTAAGGATGAGTGGGAAAGTTTTTGATGAAAGAAGCGAATTCCTCGACGGAATCTTTGTATTTTCCTTCCCAAAACAAGGCTTCACCGCGGTTGAAGTGGGCGTTGGGATATTCGGAAGCGCTCTTTGGAAGAGTCTTTAAGGAAGCGGCATAGTCTTGGTCCGCCTGGCTCCAGTTTTCCGCACGCATTGCCACGTCCCCTAAACGATATTCAGCTTGGCGGGCCACGGGAAGATTTTTATAAGCCTCCAGCATCTTCTCGTAAACGGAGCGGGCGGCGTCGTATTTTTTCAGACCCATCAGACATTCCGCTTCGGCCAACTTCAAGTAAGGAGTCTCCTCGCCTTGAGGATCGAGCTGGATCAACTTCTGAAGATTCTCCAGCGCGGCCAAAGAGTCTCCCTTTTCGAAAAGAAGATAAGCCAACAAATAGCGATTTCTTTGAATCAGCGGAGATTCCTTATAACGCTCAGTCAAGTGGGTCAGCTGATCTTTCGCCAATTCATAATCGGCATCGCCCCCGGTCTTCTTCCAGCGCTTCAAATAAACGTCCGCCGCCAAGTTCTGAAGGATTTCATTGTATTTGGAGTCTGGATACTTATGGGTGAAATAATCCAAAGTCTTCAGGAAAACGGCCTGGCGCCCTCTCAAATAAAGATTCTGAAGTAACTGCGCCTCTTTGGTTTCTTCTCCACCTCCGGGCTTGATGACATATTCGGGTTGGTTTTTCATCCACTCGTCCAAACGGCTGACCGCCATCATCAGCGGCGGGAACTTCAAATAAATGTTTTGCTTGGAAGCCAAGACGGCGTCTTCCTTGATTTCATAGTCCTTGATTTGAAAGCGTCCGAAATCGGAGTCGCTGGAATCAAAGGCGCCGAAGCGTTTTTCCAGAGACGCGGAAGGATCTTCTTTTTCCACATAAATCAGTTCTTCGGAAGCGGGAGAGCGCGGGTTTTTTTCGTCCTTCCCGGCGGCCGCGACCTTCTTCGATTTCTTTTTGGCGCCGTTCTTTTTGGAGGGAGCGGGCTTCGCTTGCGCGCTTTCTTTGGCGGAGCTTTCGGGCTTGGGATAAAGATCCAGAATCAACAACGAAGGATCGTCGGTCATGTAATCAAAGTGCTCGATTTGAGGGCGGCTCAATGAAATTTTCAGGAAGGATTCCGGACCGCTGGTTTTCACTTCCACGGACTTTACGTACTCATCTTTATAAGCGGCCAGCTTCTTTTGGGCCGCCGGGGAAAGGGCGGGGATTTTCAAAAGAAGTTGATTGGGGGAGGGGCGCTGAACGTCGTAATCCCACTTGGACGCGCCGGAGAACTCCAGATGCGTGGTTTCATCCAAATCCGTCACGTTCACTTCCGTCAACTTCCGACCCTGGTCTTGAGCCTGGGCCGTCGGCACAAGAACAAAAGCGAAAGCGAAAAAGACGGCAACGGTTAAGACTCGACGTAAGATGATGTTCACGAATTGGTTCCCCTCCATTTAAAAAGTGAAAGCAGACTTGGTGCCAAAATTTTTGATTTCTAAATAGTTGAAATCCGGTCCAACCGGACCCTTGAGTTTTGACGAGCAGGACCCCTCCAACGCCAATTCCGTGACTGAACTTAAGACCGATTCGACCAAAGACCGATTCAAAACGGTTTGAAAAATTCCGATGAACTCTTCGAGGAAACATCATGATATTTCATCGACTTAAACCTCTTGCAGGCCTTTTTTGTTGCACCGCCCTTATGAGCGGATGCATCTCCGTGAATTTATCCCCGGAAAAGGACTTGAAATCCGCCACTGGGGTGAATTACACGCCTCCCCCTTCCCCTTTCGAAGAAATTTTCGTCTCTAAATCCGACCACGCCTGGAAAAACAAAACGACCAACACCCTCATCAGCTATCTCTCCGAATGCGGCGATGTGCACGCGCTGAAAATTCCCGACACGGCCTCGGCCATGCTGCGCGCGCAGGGGCTGACTCTCCAAACACAAAAGCAAGTGAGCCTTCAGGGAAAAGACGCCCTTGAAAGCCTCGCCTTTCAAAAAGACGGCGCGCAAAAAATTTTAGTGAAAGTCTTAAGCTTTAAAACCAAAGAGTGCCTTTACAACCTGGTTTATCTCGGCGCGGAAAAAAACTTTTCCAAAGACCTTTCGGTGTTCCAAAACTTCGCGGAAGGATTTAAAGGGCCATGAAGGAGTCGGTTGAAAACACCTTAAGCTTTCTCGGCGGCACCACCCTCTTGGCCGGACAAGTGCTGCGGGAGCTTTGCCGCTGGCCCTTCCCGACCAAACTCACCATGGAGCAGATCTATCAGGTGGGCATCCGTTCGATCCCTCTGGTCTTCATCACCGCCGCTTCCACCGGGATGGTGATGAGTCTTCAATTCGGTCTGGGCCTGGAAAAATTCGGCGGCAAAATGTACGTGCCGAAGATCGTTTCGCTCTCCATCATCCGGGAAATGGGCCCGGTCTTCACCTGTTTGATGCTGGCGGCCCGCGTGGGCGCCGGAATCACTTCGGAAATCGGGTCGATGACCGTCACTCAACAAATCGACGCCCTTCGCGCCCTGGGAACTTCCCCGATCAAAAAAGTGGTCTTGCCCCGCGTGTTCGCGTGCATGATCGCCATTCCCCTGCTGGTGGCTTTGGCGAACACGATCGGCGTGATCGGTGGATTGATCGTCGGCGCGAACGACCTGGGACTGGATCCGCGCTTTTACGTGCAAAAGATTTTTGAAACCGTGACCTTGGCGGACTATTTTTCCGGCTTCGCTAAAGCTCCTTTCTTCGCTTTGGCGATTTCCATCGTTGCCTGTTATTACGGTCTTAGTGTGCGGGAAGGAACGCGCGGCGTGGGCTCGGCCACGACCCGCTCGGTGGTGACCTCTTCCATTTTTATTTTGGTCGGCGATTATCTTTTGACGAAAGGTTTTTGGGTGCTCGGGCAATGGCTGTGATCGACGTCAAACACTTTCAAAAATCCTTTCGCGGCAAAACCGTTCACCGCGACATTTCATTTTCAGTGCGCGAGGGCGAATGTCTGGGACTCATCGGCGGCTCCGGCGTGGGTAAGTCCGTGATCCTGCGCAGTCTGATCGGACTCGAAAAAGCCGACGGCGGACGGATCATGATCGAAGGCGAAGACATCACCCGCTTCAGCGAAAAGGAACTCACTCCCATCCGGGTGAAAGTCGCCTACGTCTTTCAAAACGGCGCTCTGTTCGACTCCCTCACCGTCTATGAAAACCTGGCTTTCCCGCTCAAAGAACATACGGCTCTCAATGACCATGAAATCGAAAAGCGCATCACGGCTCAATTGGCCGAATTCGGCTTGAGCGGTAACGAAGCGCTTTATCCCAACCAACTTTCCGGCGGGATGCAAAAGCGGGTCGGCATCGCCCGCTCCATCATCATCGGACCGAAGGTGATCCTTTACGACGAGCCGACCGCGGGCCTTGATCCCTACAACACGTTGAAAATTCAGGAAATGATTTTAAGGCTCAAGGAAAAAGGCGTGACTTCCATTCTGGTCACGCACGACATGCCCACGGCCTTCGCCGTGTGCGATCGTTTTTGCCTGATCGGAGAGGGACGCATCCGCGCGCGCGGCACCCGTGAAGAGCTGGAGAGCGAAAAGGAAGGATATTTGCAAAGTTTTATTCGTGGGGAAAAAGGAGTCTGATATGGAGTCCAGTTTTAAAAGCCAAATGCAAGTGGGAGCCTTTACCCTGATCGGCCTGGCCGTTTTGGTGATTTCCATTTTGCTTTTGGGAGGCAACAAGGTGCTCTTTCAAGGCACCTACACTTTGAAAGTCCATTTCGATCAGGTGCAGGGTTTGGCGAAAGGTTCCGTGGTTTCTCTGAACGGTTATCCGGTCGGCAACGTCGAGAAAATCTCTTTTCTGCCTGAAAGCAATTTTTTGGAAGTGGTTTTGGGAATCAACGACGACTTCAGGGGCCGCATCACCGAAGGTTCGGAAGCCTCGGTCAAAACCCAAGGTGCCCTTGGGGATAAATACGTTTACATCACCCCCGGTCCGGTGAACGCCTCTCCTCTGCCTTCAGGAGGACTCCTTAAGGCCGGAGAAACGGCGGACTTCATCGATCAGATCGCCAGCGAGAGCGAAAAGCTCAGCAACGTCGGCGATGTGATCCAGGAGCTGAACATTCTTTTGAAAAATCTCAATCACGACAACAACAGCCAAAAACTGGTGAAAAACCTGGCCGACGGCGGACGCAGTCTGGAGGAATTTTTCGACAAGGCTCAAGGAGAAACTTTGATCCGCCTGAATTCGATTTTGACCAAGATCGACAACGGCCAGGGCACCTTGGGCGAACTCATCAACGACCCCGCCCTCCACAAAAAAGTCATGGGCTTTTTCGGCGAGTCCAAACGCAACGAATTCCTCTCGCCCCTCCTCCAACAAGTGAAATAAAAGGTGCGCCGTGAACCTTGTAGCGCTTGCCTTTGTAGTGCTCGTAGATACTGCCAGGGATCAGATCTTCTGTCGGATTCAAGTCTGGATTCAAATCCGGATTCGAGTTCATCGTCTTAGGCCCCGTGGTCTCCGAGCTCATGGCTGGTCCCAGGTCAAAAAAGCTTCCTTCGCCAATTCCAACTGACGGTCGCGGCGCTCTTTCTTGCCCTCTTTCTTTTTCTTTCCTTCACTCGGAAGTTCCGGAGGCTTTGGAAAAAGACCGAAATTGATGTTGGTGGGTTGAAAGTAGTCGTTGTCTTCAGTGATCCCGTTTAACAGACTTCCAAAAGCGCTCGCCCGAGGAGGATAAACCACATCGCGCCCCTGAAGACGGTCCTCCAAAAAGCCCGCAACCAACAGACCGATGCAGGTCGAATCGAAATAGCCTTCCACACCGGTGATCTGTCCCGCAAAAAACAACCAAGGATCCGTTTGCGAACTCAAACAACGGGTGAGTTTCTTCGGTGAGTGGATGAACATGTTCTTGTGAATGCTTCCGAGCTTTAGAAACTCCGCCTCTTCAAGACCGGGGATCATCCGAAAAACTCTTTTTTGATCGGCATAGGCCATCTTGGTCTGAAAGCCGACCATGTTGTAGGCCGTGGCCTCTTTGTTGTCTTGTCTCAACTGAACGACGGCGTAATATTTTTCCTTCGTCTCCGGATGCGTGATCCCCTTCGGGGACAAAGGACCGAAGCGCAAGGTTTGATCGCCGGTTTCGATCATGGCTTCGATCGGCATACAGCCGGAAAAGTAAGGAACTCTTTCGAACTCCTTGAACTCCACCTTCTTGGCGGCTTTGATCTCCTCGATCAATCGGAAATACTCGTCTTTTTGAAGACCGCAATTGATGTAGTCCTTGGTGCCGCGGTCAAAACGATCCGCTTTAAAAACTTTGTCAAAGTTGATGGAATCCACATCGATGATCGGCGCGATAGCGTCGTAAAAATACAAAAACTCTTCTCCCAAATGTTCGCCGATGCTTTTTGCCAAGGCTTCATCGGTCAAAGGACCCGTGGCAATAACACAGGGCCGAGGAATTTCTTCAAGTGAAGACACCGTTTCTCTTTTGATGGTGATGTTGGGATGATTTTTTAATGTTTCAGTCACATGAGCGGCAAAGACCTCGCGGTCCACACCCAAGGCCATTCCCGCGGGCACTGCCGCCATTGATGCGGCGGCAAGAATCAACGAATTCTTTCGCTGGGCCTCCCATTTTAATTGTCCGGGCGCGGAATAATCCGTCGTGCTTCCCAGCGAATTCGAACACACCAGCTCCGCTAAACGGTCTGTTTTATGAGCGGGAGTGGAGCGGCCAGATCCTCTCATTTCGATCAGAACGACCTTGTGGCCTCTCTCAGCCAACTGATAAGCGCACTCAGAGCCAGCCAATCCGCCGCCAACGACCGTTACGAAAGGATTTGGAGGAGTCATCGTCGACATGTTAGTTTCCTTTTGATGGCTAAAAATAAAAAATTCGAGCGAAAACCAAGCCAGCTCACTGATTTATCGAGCGTTTTACAAAGCCTGCTGGCCAATGGCAAGTCGCCCCTGTCGGATCAGTTTTTGAAGTTCAAATTGGTCAAGTCTTGGAAAAAAATCGTCGGTGCAACCGCCGCCGAAGCAAGCTTGCCCGTCAGTCTTAAATTTTCCCGGTTAGTGATATGGGTGAAAAGCTCCACCCGCCTGCAGGAAATGCGCTTCATGGAAGAAGAACTCAAACGCAGAATCAATCAATTTCTCGGAACGGAACAGGTCCAGGAACTGCGCTTCACTCTGGAACGCCGGCGCGCCACCTCCGAAGACGACGTCCCCGACTCCCCTTTCTAAAAGAAAAGGTGCGCCGCACTTTTTGGTAGCAATACCGCGTTATTCCTCTCATGAGACAACTGTCCGCCTGGCGAACGCTTCGGACAACTCCACTCGTCGAACTCGCAATAAAACCAGGAACGCCCCCGCGCCGATTCTTGCTGAGTAAACCCGTATGCCAAGACCAAAAAGAATTTATTCCGACGTGTTTCCCTATCATGTCAGCACTCGCTGCATTAATCGAGAATGGTTTGGACTCCCGAGGCCTGTTCTCTGGAACCTGTTTGAAGACTATCTCTACGGGGCTCACCATTTTTATGGACTTCTCATTCATGCCTTCATGCTGATGGACAACCATTTTCACCTGCTCTCTTCGACTCCCGGTGCAAATATTGATGAAGTGATGAGATACTTTCTGACGGAAACCAGTCGGGAAATCTCAAGAATGACGGGAAGGATTAATCAAACCTACGGCGGCCCTTACCGTGCGAGTCTCATCAACAACATGGGATATTATCATCATGCTTATAAATACCTTTATCGAAACCCCGTGAAAGCCGGTATTTGCCCTCGGGTTGAGGACTACCCTTACTCCACCTTAAGAGGAGTGCTGGGTCTGCAAAAATGCATCATCCCCATGGTACCCGATTTTTACCTGTTTGATACCTCCACGGAACAAACCCTTGCATGGCTCAACACGGCCAATCCACAGGAAACAGATGAGCGGATCCGCAAAGGTCTCCACCGCTCCGCCTTCGCCCCAAGCATTGATCGTCATCGCCGGAAGAACGATTTTAACGCAAGTGCGCTACCAAAAAGTGCGGCGCACCTTTTATTCGACGGTGACGGATTTGGCGAGGTTGCGGGGTTGGTCGACGTCGTGGCCGAGGGAGTCGGCGACGTGGTAGGCCAGAAGCTGCAAGGGGATCACTTCCAACAAGGGCAGCGTGAACCATGAGGCTTCCGGAAGCGCCAGGGAGTGTTCGGAAAGTTCCTGCAAACGTTCGTCGCCCTGACTGCCGATGGAAATGATTTTCCCGCCGCGCGCACGGGCTTCTTCCAAATTGGACAAAGTCTTTTCGTAAAGTTCATCGTGGGGAGCGAGCACCACCACCGCCATCTTGTTGTCGATCAAGGCCAACGGACCATGCTTCATCTCCCCCGCCGCGTAGCCTTCCGCGTGCATGTAGGCGAGCTCTTTCAACTTCAGCGCGCCTTCCAGCGCGATGGGAAAATGCACTCCGCGCCCCAGATAAAGAAAGCCTTTATTTTCTTTCAGCGTCTCCGAAGCCTCGTCAAAATAGCTGTCGAACGCGAGCACGGTCTCCATGCGCGAAGGAGTGCCGAGCAGCTCCTCCACCAAGCGCACCTCATCCTGCACCGTCAAGCGTCCACGGACTTTCGCCAGTTGCAGCGCGAACAGATTCAACAGAGTCAAAGTGGCCGTGAAAGCCTTGGTGCTGGCCACGCCCACTTCCACACCGGCGCGCAAATGCAGATTCCAATCGGCTTCACGGTCGATGGAAGATCCGGGAACGTTACAAACACTGAGCACCTTCGCGCCCGACGCTTTCGCCAAGCGCACCGCCGCCAAGGTGTCCGCCGTCTCCCCGCTTTGGGAAATCGAAATGAACAAGGAGTGCTCCGGCAGAACCGGGTAACGGTAACGGAACTCACTGGCGATGTCGCACTCCACGGGAAGTCCCGCCAAGCGCTCGATCATGTATTCGCCGACCAATCCGGCGTAATAGGAGGTCCCACAGGCCACGATGAAAACGCGCTCGATTTTTTTCAGCTCTTCCAGGGGAATCGCCGTCATCTCCACCGCATGACGGCTGACGTCCACGTGGGGCTGAAGCGCCTGCGCCACCGCCCGCGGCTGTTCGAAAATTTCCTTCAGCATGAAATGGGGATGTCCGCCTTTTTCCGCCTTTTCCGCCGTCCAGGTGATTTCCCGGGGAACAAGATCCAAGACCTGTCCCTTCAGGTTTAAAATTTTAAAACTCTCCTGCGTGGCCAAAAGAATCTGATCGTCTTCCAAGTGAATGATTTTTCTCGTGTGAGGAATGATCGCCTGCACGTCCGAAGCGACGATGGTTTCGTGTTCGCCCATTCCGAAAATCAGGGGCGGGCCGTTCTTGAAAGCCACGAAACGATCCGGCTGTCCTTCCCAAACCACGACGATCGAATAAGCCCCTTGAAGGCGCGGCAAAACGTTTTGCACGGCCGAAAGAAGATCCTGGGTTTTCTTCACCTCTTTGGCGATCAGATGCACGACCATTTCCGAATCCGTGTCGGATTCGAAAACCGCGCCCTCTTTTTGAAGTTCTTTTTTGAGTTCCACATAATTTTCGATGATGCCGTTGTGAACCAAAACGACGCCGCCGAACTCATGGGGATGGGCGTTTTTTTCCACCGGAGGACCGTGGGTCGCCCAACGGGTGTGGGCGATTCCCAACTGTCCGGAAAATTTTTCGGACTGAAGTTTCGCGGACAAATTGCCGAGTTTCCCCTCCGCCCGCACGCGCTTGAAACGGCCGTGGTCCAGAATCGCCACGCCCGCGCTGTCGTAACCGCGGTACTCGAGCGTTCTCAAGCCCTCCACCAAAACTTTTTGAGGATCCTTATTTCCGATGTAACCGACGATGCCGCACATATTATTCCTTCAACTTCTTCGCGTAGTTTTCTTTGATCACCTGCTTGGCCCGGGTCACGGCCAAAGCTTCCGCCGGAACGTCCTTGGTGATGGTCGAACCCGATCCGATCACCGCCCCGTCACCGATCGTCACCGGCGCGACGAACTGGGTGTCGCTGCCGATGAAAGCGTGCTTTCCAATCTTCGTTTTGTATTTCTTTTTGTCCGCGGCGTAATTGCAGGTGATGGTGCCGCAACCGATGTTGGTGCCCTCACCGATTTCCGCGTCTCCCAGATAGGACAAATGTTTGGCCTGGGATTTCTTTCCCATCTTGGCGTTTTTCACTTCCACGAAATTTCCGATCTTCACGCCCTCTTCCAACTCGGCCTTGGGACGCAGATGCGCATAGGGACCGATCTCGCACTGCGAGGCCACCTGACATTCCTGAAGATAACTGCCCGCTTTGACATGAACGTTGTTTCCGATCACGGCGTCGGTGATCCAGGCATTGGGTTCGATCACGCACATCTCGCCGACGGAAGTCTTTCCCCTTAAAAACACATTCGGAAAAAGAGTGGTTCCCGCACCGACGGTCACCGAATCCTCCACGTAAGTGTTTTCGGGATCCATGATGATCACTCCGTCCGCCATCAGTTGTTCCGCTTTCTCGAGGAAAACTTTTTTCGTCGCCATCGCCAGCTCCTTTTGGGAATTCACTCCAAATGCAATACGGTCACTGGCCTTAATGCCGTCCACGCGCACTCCGTCCTGCACGGCCAATAACACTATGTCGGTTAAATAAAACTCACCTTGGGCATTTCTCGATTCCACCAAGGGAAGATATTTCCGCAGCACTTTCGCGTCACAGACGTAAATTCCCGTGTTCACTTCCTTCACTTTCAGGGTCTCGTGGGAAGCGTCTTTCGCTTCAACGATCGCCTGGAGCGATCCTTGCCTACGGATGATCCGTCCGAAGGAGCCCGGCTCCTCCAACTCACAGGTCACCACCGCCAAAGCGGATTTCATTTCAAAAGCTTCTTTCAAAATTTTTGTTAAATCTTTTAAATTTAACAACGGATGATCCCCGTTTAAGATCAAAACTTTGCCTTCGAGGGTATCCACATCCGCCGAGCGCACGGCGTGAGCCGTTCCCAAGGGTTTTTCTTGTTTGTAGCAAAGCGCCCCGTAAGGCTCGACAATCTGGCGCACCAGGTCCTGACCGTAACCCACGACCACGCGCACTTCCTCGGGACCTAAACGTTTTACGGCCCGCAAAGCCCGCTCGATCATCGGTCGGCCCGCCACCGGGTGCACCACTTTAGGAAGGGTGGTCTTCATGCGCGTGCCGCGGCCTGCCGCTAAAACAATGGTGGAAAAAGGGCCTATTGCCATGAGATCATGTTTCCTCTTTTAGAGGACCAAGGTCAATGTCTGAGATTTTCACCGCTCCCTCGTGGGCGCAAAGTTTCGAAGGAAGAAACATTCCCCTTTACGCCAGCGCGCCCGCGGCAATGAAAGGGAATCTTTCCCCTTTGCTTTTTCTCGGCGGAGTGCACGGCGACGAGCCCGAGGGAATCGAACTTGCAAAAAAGACACTCGAGTGGCTGAAAAGTGTTTCCTATCAGAAACATCCCGGAGAAAAACCTCCGTGGATTCTCATTCCCTGCATCAATCCGGACGGCGCCCATCACCGCCAACGCACCAACGCGCAGGGCATTGATCTCAATCGCAACTTTCCCGCCAAAGATTGGACCTCCGCCGGCGAAGGCACCCGCTATTATTCGGGCAAGCATCCCGAGGAAAGCCCCGAAGTGAAAGCTCTCGTCCATCTCATCAGGACGGCCAAGCCCCAAGTGATCATCCACTGTCATTCCTGGCAACCCTGCATCGTCTGCACCGGCCCCATCGATCATCCTCACGCCAAGATCTTGGCCCAGGTCACGGGCTATCCCTTGAAAAGCGACATCGGTTATCCCACGCCCGGAAGTCTGGGCGAGTACGGATGGAGCGAGTGCTTGACTCCGGTCATCTGCATCGAAGAACGGGAAGGCGAGGATCTCCGTCGGGTCTGGGGGCACTTCGAAGCCGCCATCCACCAAATCTTTCTTCCCTCTCTAAAGGCGTGATAGAATTTTAAGGAAATGACTCCTTCGGCGCCCATTTTTTCCTTGGCTCTCCCGCTTCCCTTTCTTCCCCGTGAAGAAGTCTTTGAAGCAAAAACGGTGGAAGAATTGCGGGAAGCCCTGCAAAGCGCCGGCGCTCCAAAAGTTTTGATTCTGAATCTTCAACAGACGGCCCGCTGGCCGGAACTTTTGGAAGGTCTCTCCGAGGATCATCCCGATTGCCCGTGGATCCTTCATGCCGAAAATCCGACGGAAGAAGGGAAAAAAAGAATTTATTCCTTTCCCCAGTTTCACGGCTTTCTGGAAACGCCCGCGCCCAAGGCGAAAGTGACCATCGCCCTGGCGCTGGAGAAAGTTTCCGAAGCGATTCAGGAAGAGGATTTGCTGAGGCTGCTGAAAAACACCCACGCGAAGCTCAAGACCGCGCCTCCTCCTGAGAGGAAAAAACATAAATCTTCCATCACCAAAGCCCACTTGCGCATGAAAACCCTGGAAGTGGCCTTGATCGAAATTCTTAAGGCGCGCACTCTGCGCGAGGTGGAAGCGGCCCTGCAGAAATCCCTGGCGAAAGTTTTTCCCCTCGATTACGCCCGCATCCTGTTCGACCAACAGAGTTCGCTGATGGTCGACGCGAAGAATCCCCTGATCCTGCGCCTTCCCCTTCAGGCCCTTCACTCCAAAGCCAAAGGATGGTTGGTCCTGGGATTGAACCGCAGAAAGATCATGAACGAAAAAGACCACGAACTGCTCGAGGAAATTTCCGAAATCACCACCTTGTCCATTCACCGCATTCTGCAACTGGAAGCTTCCGAAACCCTCAAACAACAATGGGACGCCACTTTCGACGCCATCTCCGATCCCCTGTGTCTGGTGGACGAGGGCATGAAGATCCTGCGCACGAACAAGGCCTTTTCGAAAACCGTGGGAAAAAGTTTTTCCGATCTGTTGGGAGGAAATTCCCTGGAGATTTTTTTCCGGGACAATCCCGAGGTGTGGAAAACGCCGCCGCCGTTTAATTTGAAAATCCAAGTGCAAAGCAAGCGCGACGGGAAATCCTACAGCCTGGTCATTCACGACCTGCGTTTTCACATCGACAAAAAACACATCTATCTGCTGCTGATCAAAGACGTCACGGACCAGATGCGCCTGGAAAAGCAAATCCGTGAAAAATCGAAACTCGTTGAACTGGGCACCATCGGCAGCAGCATCGCCCACGAACTCAATAACCCCCTGGCGGGAATGCTTTCTTACCTGCAACTGCTGTTGATGGACGTCACCGAGGGGGAACTCCACGTCGATCTCAAGGAAATGGAAGCCGCCACGCTGAAGTGCCGGGACATCGTGCAAAGCCTTCTCGGCTTTTCCCGCAAGCAAAGTCAGGGCGAGAAGACCCGAGTGGATTTAAACGAACTGGTTCCCAAAGCCGTGCAATTGGTGGAGTTGAAATCCCGCTTCAAAAAAGTGACGGTGCGCTTTCAACCTTTCCCTCATCCCGCCTTTGTTCACGGCGACCCGAACTCGCTGGTGCAGGCCTTGACCCACATTCTGTCCAACTCCGTGGAAGCCCTGGAAGAGCGCCCCGCCCAAGAGAAAAATTTTTCGGCGGAAGTTAATGTTTCCTTAACCGAAAACCACGAAACCTTTGTCTTGCGCGTGAGCGACAACGGCCCGGGAATTTTAGAAAAACATCTTCCCTTGGTCATCAATCCGTTATTCACGACGAAAACCGGAACGGAGCACGCCGGACTGGGCTTGACTGTAGCCTATGCGATATTTTCCGAGCACGACGGCAGCCTTGAAATAGAGTCCCGTCCAGGTCAAGGGGTGACGGCAATAATTTCTCTCCCCCGTCCAGAATTCGCGGGATCCAGTCGGGGAATTGACACACAAATTTGACACCGCCAAAGCCCCATTCCTAAAATAAAAGAAGAGATCAAGATGATCTCTAAAGCCTTTAAAAAAAGCCATGGAAGGGAGTCTCATGCCGAATCAAAGAATTCTTATCGTGGATGATGAAGCGAGTCTTAGGACGGCGCTTTTTCGCACCTTGGACCGCAAAGGGTTTCAAGTCGTGACCGCATCCACGATCAAGGAAGCGGAAACTTTCAGTCAATCTGAAAAGCCTGTGGATTTGGCCTTGGTGGACTTAAGACTTCCCGACGGCGACGGCATGGAGTTCATGACCGGCCTTAAATCCAAATGGCCCGACGTCCAAGTCATTATCCTGACCGGACACGGCACCGTCGAAACCGCGGTGGAAGCCACTCAAAAAGGCGCGTTTCATTTCGTCATGAAGCCCTGCAACTTGGAAGAAATCATGACCTTGGTCAACCGCGCGCTCTCGCAAACGGAACTGCAAAAAGAAAACCTGCGTTTGAAATCGGCGCTTCACAAAAAATATCATTTCGAAAACATCGTCGGACAAAGCGATGAGATCACCGACGTTTTGGAAGTCATTGAAAAAGTGGCGGCTTCCGATTCCACCGTCTTGATCATGGGTGAAAGCGGAACCGGGAAAGAGTTGATCGCGCGGGCGATTCACTTCAACTCCGAGCGCATGAACAAACCTTTCGTTCCCATCAATTGCGGAGCGATTCCCTCGGAGCTTCTGGAAAGCGAACTCTTCGGCCACATGAAAGGCTCCTTCACCGGCGCCATCGCCAACCGCATGGGCCGCTTCGAGATGGCCGACGGCGGAACGCTCTTTTTGGACGAGATCGGCGACATGAATCCGAATCTGCAAGTGAAGATGCTGCGCGTGCTCCAGGAAAAATGCTTCGAACCCCTGGGAAGCACGAAGACCGTGCACACCAACGTGCGCGTGGTCGCCGCCACCAACGTGGATCTGGAACGGGCCGTGGAAGAGGGAAAATTCCGCGAAGATCTTTTTTACCGTCTGAACGTCATCCCGGTGCGCGTGCCGGCCTTGCGTGAAAGAAAAAACGACATTCCGCTTTTGATCCATCATTTCATGGAAAGCTTCAACCGCACCCGTCAGAGATCTTTAAAGGGAATCGCTCCGGAGGCCTTGCAACTGTTGGTTAATTATTCCTGGCCCGGAAACATCCGCGAACTGGAAAACCTGGTGGAGCGTCTGACCATTCTGAAAGGTTCCGGCGTGGTGGAGATTTCCGATCTGCCGGAGCGCTACCGTCAAAGCGCTCTTTCCGCCGACCCGGCCGAATTGGACATTCCTGAAAACGGACTGGATTTCAATTCCGCCGTGGACGCTTATGAAAACGCGCTGATCCTGAAGGCTTTGGAAAAAACCGGATGGAACCGCAATCAAGCGGCCTTGTTGTTGCGCTTGAACCGCACGACCTTGGTGGAAAAAATCAAGAAAAAGGGATTAAAACCCCCTCACGAAGCCAACGCTTAAAATTCACGAAAAAGCCTTGTCTTGGCCTCGGCGTCTGAACTAAATACAGACGCATGAGGCCTCATCTTTCTCTTATTTTTCCCTGCTTCAACGAGGAAACTTCGGTGCACTCCCTTTTGGGCGAGGCGCTGCGCTTTAAAAAAAGTCATCCCGATCTTCCGGTGGAGATCGTGGTCGTCGACGACGGCTCCACCGATCAAACCGCGAGACATCTGGAAGATTTCGCGGAGCAAGTCCATGTGATCCGTCATACGGAAAACAAAGGTTACGGTGCCGCTTTAAAGACCGGACTTTTTTATTCCCGGGGGGAAAACGTGGCATTCATGGATTTCGACGGCACCTGCTCGGTGCACGAAAGCCGCCACCTCTTGGAAACGCTGCGAACAAAAAACGCGGACATGGTGATGGGTTTTCGTCTTCACGAGGATTCAAAGATGCCCTCCACCCGACGGCTCGGAAACAGCGTTTACCGTTTGTTGTTAAAGGCCCTTTATTTCGACCGCGAAACTCTGCCCCGGGATGTGTGCACGGGATTTCGCGTTCTCAAAAAGGGCGTGGCCGAGGATCTGTTTGACGATCTTCCCGATGACTTGAGCTTTTCGCCGGCGCTCACCGCCAAAGCGCTTAAAAAACGCTACGTCTTGGTCGATCACAAAATCAGCTACAATGAGCGCGCGGGGCGCTCGAAAATTTCCCTGATCAAGGACGGCCTCAAGTTCGGCGGCGTGATGATACAAAGGCGTCTTTTTTGAGTTCCAAAGTCACCCTCGGCCTGCTCTGCCACAACGAGGAAAAAAATCTGGATCTGTGCCTGGGAAGTCTTCTGACCACGGAAAATCTCATGCATCTTGAGGAAGTGATCGTGGTGGACAATGCCTCCACGGACCGCAGCTTTGAAATCCTTCAAGCATGGAGCCGCCGTTTTTCCCTCTTAAAAATTTTTAAATCTGAAGAAAATTTGGTGGGAGGAGCCCGGCAAACCATTCTCGACCAATGCCGCACGGAGATCTTGATGTTCACCGACGCGGACTGCATGGTTCCCGAAAATTGGGTTTTCTCCATGTTGCAAAATTTAAAGAGCGCCGAAGGCACTTGGGAAAACGTCGCGGGCGTTTGCGCCCCCAACCGCCTGCCCGAATTTTACTTCTGGCAAAGGGTCATCAACCGCTTTCAATCCGGTCCCTTCGGTCACGGCCGCTCCCCGCAGGCGTGGATTCCAAAGACGCCCCAGCAGGTCGACCATCTGCCCACCACCAATGCGCTCTATGTGCTCCGCGCCTTACGAAGCACAAAAGGCTTTCTCCCCACGCTGATGGTGGGAGAGGACGCGGATATGGGAAAACAACTCAAAGCCCTGGGCTACAAAATGATTTTGTTTCCTCAGCCCGTGGTGGTGAATAAAAGCGCCGAGACTTTTAAGGAATGGCTTTGGCGGATGTGGAATTTCGGCGCGGCCCAATGGATTCACAAGCCTCTGCGCGCCTTTGCCGTCACCGGGATTTCATGGATTTTCTTTTTCCTGGTGGGCGCGCTGTGCTGGCGCTCCCCTTGGGCGCGAAACAAAGTCTTGATGCTGTTTTCAGTTTTAATTTTCGCCGGCGTGGCGGTCCGACAAAACTGGGGCCCTTACCACGGTCTTTTCAGTTTGCTGGCCTATTGGGCCGGAATCTGCATCAAAGGCCCTTACGCCTTTTTAAAACTTCGCTCCAGATCCTAAATCTTTTCTCATCTGCAGCCCGCGAAAGCGCACCGCCTCCGCCTGCGCGTAAGCCTTTTTCAAAGCCTCTTCCAAACTGAATCCCACTCCGACGGCGTTGAGCACTCGCCCTCCTTGAGTGACCCAAAATTTGTCTTGATAAACAGTCCCCGCGTGCAAGAAATAACTGGAAGGAGTTTGATGATCCAAATCCCCTTCGATGCGCACGCCCTTTTCGGGCTGCTCCGGATAGCCGGGAGCCGCGAGCACCACGCACGCACTGTAAAGCGGCTTCCACTTAAGGCTCTCCAGTTTTCCGCGCGCAAGATCCTTTAAAACCAATCCCCAATCCCCATCGAGCAGGGGCATAATTCCTTGAGCTTCCGGATCTCCGAAGCGCACGTTGTATTCCAAAACCGACGGGCCCTTGGCGGTCATCATCACTCCGATGAAAAGAACGCCTTTGAAATCAAGTCCCATGCGTTCCAAACCTTTGACCGACGGACGCACGACCTTTTCAACCAACTCGTTTTTTAAGTCTTCCGAAATTTTCAAAGGCCCGACGACGCCCATGCCGCCGGTGTTCGGTCCTTCATCTTTGTCTTTGAGCCGCTTGTGATCTTGCATCAAAGGCAGGATTTCAAACTCACTCCCGTTGGTCAGAACCAGACAGGAAAGCTCTTCCCCGCTTTGGAATTCCTCCAACAGAGCCTGCTTTCCGGCGGAGCCGAAACTTTTCCGCCGAAACACCTGGTCCGCTTTTTCCTGCAGCTCCTCGATGGTGGAACATATGAACACGCCTTTTCCCGCGGCCAACCCGTCAAGCTTCAGCACATAGGGCGGTTTGAATTTCAAGGCCGCCGCTTCCACGTCTTCCGCACTGGAGACTTCCGCGAAGGCCGCCGTGGGAACGCCGGATTCCACCATAAATTTTTTGGCGAACGACTTGCTGGATTCCAGGCGCGCCGCCGTCTGTCCGGGGCCGACGGTGGGAATTCCTTTAGAGCGCAAAAAATCACCCAGGCCTTTATCCAAGTAAGCCTCCGGTCCGATCACGGCCAGATCAAAAGAAAACCGATCCAACAAAGCTCCGAGCCGCGTGAAATCCAAGGGATCAACGGCGTGGCAAAGAGCTTCCAGGGCGATCCCGTCACTGCCGGGCACCGCGTGCACTTCGGAAACGCTGGGCGATGCGGCCAAAGCCTTGACCAAAGCGTGTTCTCTTCCCCCGGCTCCGAAAACGATGACTCTCATTGCATGACTCCTTTAGGGCAAAAAATAATCTTTTTCTTCAGCAGTGGGCAGACGGCAGGTTTCCCTCTTGCCGAACCACCGATAACGCCCGCGAGCGATCCACCGATAAATACCGTCAGAAAAAAAATCCGGCAAAACGCGGAGGAAAAAAGAATACACCCGATAGATACCGCCCACATCACGAAAGATCGCCACCAAAGCGCGGCTCTTCATTAACAGACGGCCGTCACGAAAATAAACCACACTCGAAAGTTCCGTGCGCAAATTTTCCGGCAAAATTTTTCCGGCGCTCTCTCCCTGAAGGGAGGCGAACAAAAACGGCGGTTTTTTTCCCAGAAGAAGGTTCACAAAGCCGTTGCACAGATTGCAGTTGCCGTCGAAAAAAACAATGTTATTGGACACTCAAAGCCCCTTGTCGATCAGGATTTGCTCGCTGATTTTTTGCTTTTCCGGCGGAACGTACAGCCGGTCGATCTGCCGGGTGTGTTCATAGCGCTTGAAAATTTCCGTGGCCTCTTCCAAGGGATAGGGTTTCGAACGGTAGTCGTACTCATCGACGACGAAAATGCGTTGGGATTTTTCCGCCTCCGAGCCGCTGTGGTATTTGCTCAAGCGCGCTTGGGAGTTGGCGTGGATCACTTGGATGCCCTCAGCTTCCAAAGCCGCTTTGATTTTCAAAGGGCGCTCGGACTCCTTGTTGGAGTGAAGTTCGAAAAGCATTTTATAAGGTTTTCTTTCCGAGATCCGGCGCGCCCACTCATTGGAAGAATGAGCCAAATGTTCATAAAGGGAATAGTCCGTGCATTTGATGTATTCCTCGGCGTCCGCGGGAAGATGGTAGGTGCAGTCCGCGGAGCTCAAATAACGGTGCAGCAGTTCTTCGTAAATGATGCTCTTGTGGTGAAAGTAAACCATCAGATGCATGTGATGGCGGGACAACAGAAAGTCATCGAAAGCATAGAGCGCCCGACGTCCGAGGGCCAGATGCAGACGCTCGTCCACGCGGTGGAAACTTAAATTCGCCACCAGCCAACTCAACTCCACCCGCCCGTAATTGGTGCCGCAGAAATACGCGTCCCTCTCCAGGTAATCCATGCGGTCCGCGTCCAGCTCGGAGCTGACGATCTGACTCATGACCACCCGCAAGTCCCAATCCCCGTCCTTGTAGAAATCCGGATCCACCACCAGGGACTTGTCGATCAGACCGGCGATGTGCAAAGGCGTGAAGTCGGGAAACTGCGTTTTCAAAATTTCCGTCAGGGAAGAATCCGTCACGAACTTGATCGTATAATCTTCGTGGTTGGCTTGGCGGTCCCAGGGAAAATGGGGATTGTTCTTGTAGGCCTCGATGTTCAGATCTTTCACCGGCGGCATCACTTGTTCCGTGGTGTGGCTGAGGGGGCCGTGGCCGATGTCATGAAGCAAAGCTCCCAGACGCACCATCTGGCGAAAACGGCGGCGCGCCGCTGCTGAAGTGAAGGTGAAATCCTTGAAGACGTTGTCGAAAACCATGGAAGCCACATGGGCCACGCCCAAGGAATGAATGTAGCGGTTGTGCGTCGCTCCCGGAAAACTGAATTCTGAAAACCCCAGTTGCTTGATCGCCCTCAGCCGCTGATACACGGCGGAATCCAGCACCGCCACTTCGGGGCGGTTGAGCTCTATAATCCCATGGACGGGGTCTCTGACTTCCATTCCCACTTGGTACTCTGCGCCATAGGTCCGGTCAAGCCTCATTTGGGTCGTTTTATGGTAAACAAAAGCTTTACCGGAGGCTTTGCACAGTGAAGACATACCACGAACTCATGGAAAGAATTCTGAACGAAGGCGCGGACAAAGACGACCGCACGGGGACCGGAACCTTAAGTGTTTTCGGTCATCAAATGCGCTTTGATCTTTCCGAGGGATTTCCCCTCGTGACCACCAAGAAAGTGCATTTGAAATCCATCATCTATGAACTGCTGTGGTTTCTTCGCGGCGACACCAACATCGCTTTTCTTAAAGATCATCAAGTGAGCATTTGGGACGAGTGGGCGGATGAGAACGGCGATTTGGGCCGCGTTTACGGCGCCCAGTGGCGCAGCTGGCGCTCCCCCAGTGGACAGACGGTGGATCAGATTCAAAATGTGGTCGATCAAATCAAAAAAAATCCCGATTCCCGCCGCCT
>Ga0182744_1000493_pt1 | contig 37391 bp, 18 predicted proteins | sample eDN3rd30CKraftMG_FD_128525 | JGI IMG/M metagenome (GOLD analysis project Ga0182744, IMG submission 128525) | Enriched Miracle-Growth compost microbial communities from Emeryville, California, USA - eDNA 3rd pass 30_C Kraft MG (version 2) (version 2) ... | reverse complement strand
TAGGTTTGTCGGAGGCAGTGCTCCCACCGGAATCCAATCAGGTATAAATTGGATCGGTTGCCCCGCCGGAGATGAAGGTACCGAAGCAAACGTCTGAACAGACGGAGTACCGGTATCGGCAAAATGTGCCAGTCGTGCAGGAGTCAATTCTTTCAACCAATACGATTGTTGCTGGAAGACGATGCCCGGTATTTTCCCCGGGAAGACATTGCCGGGGAACAAGGCATCCCACCGTATGTCAATTCCGCCCCGATAAAGTTTCCCCACTGAATCAAGGAAAAAAAAGGCTTCAGTACGATCTCCTTTTTTTACATTCAATGAACGCAGCAACAGCGCATCGGTGGCTACCCCGCATTCATTGACAGCCATCAGAGAGCTGCCTCCCGGTCCGATCTGAATGAAGGCAGCAACTGCTTCTTCCGGCAGTCGGTCGGCCGCGAGCCTAAAATTGACAGGTTGGCGAAGATGCGCCGCCCAATAAGCTGCATCGGGCCGGGTATCGACCCGCTTGCCGGTTACCGAAGATATCCATTTACGTTGCGGCACGTGAAAATCGAGCTCCGCCGCAAAGCGTTGAAACTCGTCTACAATCGGGTCGAGCAACGGAGAATGAAAAGCCTGACCGGTACGCAATAAGCTGTGCGTAATCCCATTGGCAGAAAGAACATCCTGAAGATCGGTTATTTCCTCTTGCCTTCCGGCCAGCACAATACGGCTGCTGCTGTTGATTGCCGCGATACAGACGGAACCGTTTCCGATAAATTCCTGAATCTGATCTGGACTTGACGTTACCGCAAGCATGTGCCCTTTTATCGGTAACGAGGATGCCAGCGCTGCCCGCTTCTTGAGCAGAAGCATAGCTGTTTCCGGAGAAAAACATCCTGCAATACAAGCCGCTGCGTATTCGCCAAGGCTGTGTCCAAGCACTACATCGGGTATACAACCTACGCTTTCCCAAAGTTGCGCCAACGCGTACTGCACGGCAAACAGTACTGGCTGTATATACATTTCGTCAAGCGAGCCCTCGCCGGTCTTGCCGAACGCAATCTCATACAAGGAAGGTGCTTTGCTATCTTGTTCAAAGGCGTTGCTGCACCTGTTAAAGGCTGTACGAAACGCGGGGTACCGATGATACATCTCCCTGCCCATCTCTGCATACTGCTCACCCTGCCCAGTGAACAAAAAGCAGATGTGTTTATACTGCCCGAGCGAAGAAAAGGTGTTCCCATTTCTGTTTAACAGTTTTTTACGCAAGTCAGCTGCCGTATCGGCCAACACATAGCTCCGGTACCTGAAGGTACTTCGGTTAAGTGCCTGAGCCGCGGCAAGCTCCTGTACCGATGCTTCCGGCTGATCTGCTAACCACGTAGTCCAACAATCAGCCAACGCGCTCAACGCTTGCGGTGTGTGTGCCGACAACGGAAAAATTGTCTGACCGTACTGTTTCTGTTCGGGATCCGCAGTGCATTCAATGGGCATTTCCACGTACTCTTCAAGAATTGCATGCACCAGGGACCCGCCAAATCCAAACGAACTGATGGCCGCCATGCGCGGGGATTCCTCTTCTTTCCATTCGGTCAGTGCATCGGCGATTTCTAATCTTGATCCGTTGAGCTGGATATGGGGATTGAGCCGTTGCAAGTGAATATGTGGGGGAATTTTTTTTTGCTGGAGCATCCATACGATTTTAATCACACTAGCAATGCCGGCAGCAGCTTCCAAATGACCGATATTCGATTTAACTGACCCAACGTAGCAGGATGCTCCTCCGGCTTCTCCATACACTTTTCTAATCTGCGCCATTTCCACAGGGTCGCCCACGGAAGTTCCCGTTCCGTGCGCCTCCACATAAGAGATGGCCGATGCAGCGATACCGGATTGTTGAATGGTCTCTCGCAGCAACCGATGTTGTGCTTCGGCGTCGGGCGCCGTGATCACCGCACTGTGCCCATCCTGGGCAGCCTTCGTAGCACGTACCACGGCCAGTATGCGATCGCCGTCGCGCAAAGCAGCGGAACGTCGTTTCAACATGACCAAACCGCAGCCTTCGGAACGTACGTAGCCATCCGCCGATGCGTCAAACGTTTTGCATCGCCCCGTTGCCGACATCATCCCAAATTGGGAAAGCGTAATGGTGGGCCCGGGTGAAAGCAGCGCATTCACACCACCCACAATCGCCTGCGTGCATTCACCGTTCCGCATCGCCTGAACGGCCAGGTGAAATGCAGTAAGGGAGGAAGAGCAAGCCGTATCAATGGCCATACTCGGACCTTTCAAATCATAAAAATAAGATAGCCTGTTGGCTGCGATGCTATTTGCGTTGCCGAGCCCCGAGTAGGCATTGAAACTTTCCATTCCCGGGATCAGCTTGATTTTCATATAAAGGTAATCATTCGTGGAAACGCCAATGAAAACTCCGGTACTGCTACCAGCTAATTCCTCCTTTTTTGTTCCAGAATTTTCCATTAGCCTCCAGGATGTTTCGAGTAACAGGCGGTGCTGTGGATCAATCTCTGGAGCTTCGTGTTCAGAAATGCCGAAAAATGCCGGGTCAAAGAGGTCCATGTCTCCGACGAAGCCCCCCCATGCGGTGTTGGTTTTTCCGGGTATGGCGGGCCGCTCATCGTAGAACAAGGCGTTATCCCAACGTGACGCGGGGACCTCGGTAATGGCATCACGGCCTTGAGCCAACAGTTCCCAGAAGGCCTCAGGCGAAGTGGCTCTCCCAGGAAACCGGCAGGCCGCACCGGTAATGACGATCGGATCTGCCTCGTCGGGTGATACGCCCACCCGCATTTCTTCGTCAGCACGTTGCGTATAGAGCGGCTGAAGCTCCTCGGCAAGGTACCTTCGCAGGCATGCTTTCCGGGAGATTTTATAGTTCGCGGTACGGGGCAAAAAACCTGTGGGCAACAGAACAATCTCATCAGGTACAATGGCGTAGTTGTCAGCAAGGTTCGCCCGGATGCGGGCTACAGTTTGCTTATAGGCGACGACCCCGAGGTGGCGATCTATTTCCTGAAATAGATAAAATCGTTCACGATTGGCGGCGGTATCACTCACGGCTGCTGTGAGGTCATTGCTACGGACAAAGGGTTGGCCCATCCGGGCTGCATGTTCAATGTCTTCCGACGAATGGTTGACGCCCCGGATAATCACGATTTCCTTGCTTCGTCCCGTAATGTATAAAAAATCACCGCTGAGGAATCCACGATCGCCAGTAGCCAACCCTTCCATACCGGCTTCATCACCGTAATATCCGGAAGACACTCCATTCCCTCTGATGTATATCTCTCCTTCCTCTCCTTCGGCACACGATTTCCCCCCTGGCTCTTTTCGGATGGTAATCGTTGTCAGGTCGCTGACCCGGTAGGGTATCAATGCCCGGCCTAGCTTGTTACCGGTATCTCTTCGTTGGACAAGCTTGTCCAGCGTAGACAAACTATCACCTCCCCCAGCCACCAACAGGGTAGCCTCCGCCAAACCATATACAGGCTTAAAGGCCTCCTTACGGAATCCGGTAACTGAAAAATGGCCTGCAAAGCCATCCAGTATTTCAGGAGATACGGTTTCGGAACCTACGTATGCATATTTCCAGCTTGAAAGATCCAAATCACCGGACGGATTTATTTTACGCACGCAATGCGCAAAGGCGAAATTAGGCGCGGCAGCACTATTGGCTTTATAGGTGTCAATGGCACGCAGCCAACTGTCGGGTTTCGCGATGAACGAGGTAGGAGGAAGCAAAATGGCGGTTCCAGTTTCATAAAGCGCTGTAAACAAGTGCCCAACCAGTCCCATATCGTGATGAAGGGGAATCCAGCCAGCCACGCGCACACGTTCGCTGCGCTGGAACACTTGGTACATTTGAAACAGATTCGCGATCACATTTTCATGCCGAAGCACCACACCTTTGGGCATAGAAGTGGAACCAGAGGTGTATTGGATATACGCCGTGTGGTGTGGCAGAATATCGGGAAGTGAGCAGCTGGAAGATTGGTTTTCCGATAGCCGGTCAGCGGCTACGATCGGCAAACTGAGATCGGATTCCTTGTTGAGGAATGCGTCTACGAAACCGCATTGTTCGCCGGGAACCAATAGTGCATGTGCCTTCCGTTGCTGCGCAATAGTTTTCAGCCTGCCCATACCCGACTTGTCGTTCCGGCCTCGCAAAGGAGGCAAAGGTGCAGGGATACGACCGGCTAATATACATCCGAAAAAACAGCGGATAAACGACTCGTGATCGTCTACGGCCAGCAAAACTACATCCCCTGCATCACCGACAGCTAATAAGCTTTGTGCAGCTTCCAGACAGGTGGCTCTGAGTTCTTCAAAATTCAGTCGCTTTTTTTCCTTCCCATATGAATCCAGTAATATAAGGGCAGTTTCCTGTCTAAATTCATCAGGGAAATTGAGTACGAGATCAGCTACGTTCTTTTTGTCCATTTTTGTTACCAGTATTCGTGTTGCGGTATGGTATGCCGACTACCATCACTCGTCCGTATAGCCCATAATTTACGTTGCTCTTCTTCAAAACCAAAATAAATGTTATAGGTCGCTGTTTCCCAAGTATATATATCAAAAACAATCCGGTTGTCGCCGTATCCTAACGCGTCGGCAATTGCTTCTACGCTGTCCACCTGTTGACCGTTGATAACCAGATTCTGGCATTGGGGAAGTCCATCCCAATTTGTATTCCATGTCGTGATATCGCCTAGGATGTAGAGCATATCGCCTTTAGGCTGAACATTCAGAAAGTTGCAGATTTGCTGCAGATCTTGCTGGGGAGCCTGGGGAAAGAGCACCGCATGACCTCCGCGACGCGTCGCATCGGATAAAACCGCGGTAAGGGCTAAACAGCTGTTGATACCCGGATAAAGCAAGGTATCCGCCGGATTGACGGTGTTTGTTTGTCCTTCGGTGATCGAGATAATAGGCATACTATTTCGTTAGTTACAGGGTCCGTTCACATTCTGTATTTGTCCGCCATTGAGGCTAGCCACCAATGCAGCTCTTGCGCGGCTGGCCACATAAGTTTGTCTCGCTTGGGTAGAAGCGTTTGCCAGGTTGCCTTGTATAATGGCTGCAGCGATGGTAGATGCCCCATTAACACCGTTGATCTGCACCTGCCAATTTCTTCCTCCTCCGGGCACCGCACCCTGCACATCGAGCCTTACGGTGCTTTGATTGATGCGAAAGGGGGGCATGCGCCATAAATCGCCAAAGGTAAGCTGTGCAATAACGTCGGTGGCATCTTGTCTATTTTGATTGGACGGATTCAGATAGCGGTTTGGGATCGGGCCAAGGGGTGCAATGGTGATGGTACAGTTAGGATCCGTCATCACCGCTTCGGGGGTTGCAATACGGGCTGCATCCGCATTAGTTTCTATGTTGAGCAGGGAAACGATGGTTTGCCCATTTGCAGCGGTACCCGTCAACGTGTAGGTCTCGGAAGTCGTAAGCGTAACGATTTGCGACCCGCGCTGAATACGCTCGCCGGTAATCTGGATAGTACCCGGGTTCAGCACGAGGGTACTTACGTTGGCCGTCACCCAGGTTAATTCATATTGTCCACTGCCTTTTGACTCGGCCTCAAAATACTGTATTTGTGGATGCGTGGTGTCGCCGGACCCGAGATAAAACAGTGACGTGGCACCCCCGGGTTGGTAGATGGCAAATGTATTCAGTTCGTTGCTGAGCTGAAGTTCCGTGGCGCCCCAATCGGCCGGATCGGTCTGCACCTTGACACCAGAGAGCATGCCTTCATTGTTCATCGTGCCGAACTTGAAATAGGCAAGGCCAACAGGCGAAATTTCAAAAGACATGGGAGCAGTGGCGGGGTTGAGATAGCCATTTACCGTGAGTGGGTAATTCGCGGTGGCGGGCATATTCCCGAAATTTCCCCGATAGGCTTCCACCAAATCGTTACCCGGGTGTACCTGTACCGGAGAATCGGGATTGTTGATGATCGCTGCCGGAGTGGATATCGCGGTCGACGAGCCATATAAACTTCGCCAACTCAATACCACCGTGTCGGCTGCTCCGATTTTTGCACCCTTATCCGCGTCATAAGATAGGATTAAGGGCGGTTGCTGCGTGAGCGTAACGGTGGTTTCGCGGTGTTGGTTATCGCCTGTATACACTTTTGCCGTATAGGTACGCTGCGGAATGGTGGTCGACGCGATTGTCACTTTACAGCTGTCGGCATACGGCGGTTGGCCTGCCACGGGGAATTTTTCAGCGCCTGAACCGGAAGGAAATCCGGATATTTCCACACCGATGCCTCCCATCGACTGCCAATAGAGCGTGGATGGCTGATTGAGCCCCACAATCAATGGGTCGAGCCAAGCAATGATACCCAGTTGGGCGGGAAGTTTGTCGATATTGACCGATATGTTTCCCGATTCGGAACCGATATATTCCTGAATAAGGACGCTCGCAGCAGCGGGAGGGCTGGTGGTAGCACCGTTTATTACGACATTGACGAAATTTATTTCGATGCGCTCGCCCGGTTGCACCGTAGTACCGATAGGCGATTTAACGGCAAAATAGGTCCCCCCTGCATCCAGTGCACACGTAAATCCCTCGGTGAGCGAAGTGGCTGTAAAGGTCAATGCATTGACTAAATCGGTATTGCCACTACCAACTGGAAAGGTGATGTCAATTTCGTCGCCGTCCGGACCTCCGGCAAAAAATACCGGTGTGCCGGTTACGGGATTTTCAATCACCAGCTTTAAGTCGACCGTCGTCGCAACAAATACTTGCGGAGGCTGGAAGGAGTACTGGAAAAGTGTTTCAGAATTCATGGTAACTGTATTTAATTGGAATTGGTTGTCGGGCCGGACAACGTGATCCAGCCTTCGATTAATTTCACGGCATTATCCTGGAGTGTCGCCACCGGACTGTAGGGTGCAATAGCTACCTCGGGGTTCCAACCGGTAACATCCTTGCGGGCACACCAACCCCAGTTGCCCTGCACCTGCGCCGGTGTCGGCATTTTGATCTTCCGCGGGTCGAGCAGTAGAGGCCCCGCCCGGAAGGTGGTCTTTATGTTGTTCAAGGCCCGCGTTACCGGGCCATTTGGAAGTGCTAGGGTACTGGATGGCAAGCTGCCGGGAATAAGCGGTACCGTACCACTGGGATCCACGAGCAGCGTAAGTTTCGCATGCGCTCCGTTGGCCGGAAGTGCAATCACGTGATCTGCCTGCACATAGTCTGTTTTAAAACCCGGCGCATCCGCTGCCGACGCGAGGACCGATAACGTGTTTCTGTTGCCGCCTGCTTTTGCTGGCATGCCAGCCGCGGCATAGGTTTGACCCCGATTACCGTATACGGCATAAAATGTATGGTATATATCGTCCTGAAAATACCCCAATACGCCATTTCCATCGAAAAATGAATCGCCTACACGTACGTTGAAAAGCGCTCCCATGTAAGGCGGATCAACCGGATCATAGGTACCGTCCCTGTTGTAATATGCACCTGTACTGACCCAGCTTTGGTTATATAAGGGCGTCCCAGCCACCGTCAATGCCACTTCCGCTCTTATCACTGCCAACGGCCGTCCCAAAAGGAGGGCCATGTTCCCATTCTGGTTATTGAAATTGGACATGTGCCACAGGGTCGCATCAATGGCAGACAAAAGGTCACTGTAGGCGTCAGCATCCTGAGTGAGTCCGGTTTGCAGCAGCCCCAGAATAAATTGCTGAAGATGGCTATTTGGCAGCTCGGGCGGCGCACCAAGTGCGGTATTGCTTCCAGGAACCGCCTCCCAGCGTATCGTATATTGCTGCGTCAACGCGTTGGAAAAATCGGTCACTTCGCGTTGCACCTTCATCACTGAGCCCAGGTTCTCCCCATTTTCATCAAATACCATCAGCGAATTGTCCAGGTGATTAGCCATCACCCAACCACATATCGGATTGGTCAGGTCTGAAGAATTGGTCGGTATGTTGTCATTATCACGTTGCAGGAAGTTAATATTTGCCTGCGCCGCCTGTGCCAAACGGGGCGGAAGCTGGCCATATTTGCTGGCATCTTTACCGCTGTATTCGGGGCTATGTGTGTCGATACTCTCCGACCAATAAATAGTAGGAATAGGCGATTCCGGCCCAAGTTGTGGGTCTTTACCCCGCAGCACCTGTCCGAAAGAATCTACGACCCAGAGATCGATCACCTGAAAGTGCCCCGAACGAATCGGAAAAAAGGGAAGCGGATCCGGTTGACTGTCACTGCCGGTGACGGGCCGGTAATTGACACTCGTATCGGTTAGTAACGCCGTGATTTCAGGATCATCGGGATACCTGTTCATGGCCATAAGCTGAGTGGTGAGCTGGCGGGTAAATCCGCTCATGGCCTGGGTCAGTACATCCAACTCACCGATCCTACTGGCAACCAGGGCCAAACTTTGCTGCATGTATTGTGGAAGAAAAGCATAGTTCGGATCGGATTCGAATGAGGCAAATTTACCCTGTATATTTTTAGCTACCCGAGCATTCAATATGGCCCGTCCCTGGAAAATCAGTTTGTTGGGTGGAGCAGGAATTGCGGTTCCCTGCCAGGCATAGTCGATATCGCCCAGCTTCCAATCGGTAAGCTGCTTCGTTTCATCCGAAGAGGTGGGAAACCAGCTCACCTGCCAGTCCATGTAGATCGGGGTCCACGGTTGGCCCTTACGGAAACTCACGCCGACCGCCGCGGGTATAAGCCCGTTGAAACCCGCTACTTCGCCTAAGGTTTGTGTAGGGACACCTATTTTTTCAGCCGGGTTCCAGATCGCACTCTGTTGAATCTGGATCTGATGGGCCAACGTGCTGAGATCGGCCGGTGTGTAGCTCACGCCGCGCTTATTGAAATACAGCAGGGCTATAAGGGTAGCATTACCGGTATCCAAGATGAGCGTTTCTACCCAGATATCCATGACTTCTTTGGGTATCGCATTCCATACCGGAAAGTTGACCGCTGCCAGCAGTTCCGCAGCACCGATAGTTTCGGTAATTGACACGCCATCCAATGTATAGCTCACGTTGATACCGGAAACGGTCTGCCCGGTAATACGCACAAAAAGTTCGCCGTTTTCTTGTGCAGCAGACGGTTCAAGCAGTTTACTATCCTGTTCGACTCCTGCAACCATAATGACCGGATCGCGTGGGACTGAATAAGGTAATCGATCAACCGCCTTCACCAGATAAGTACTGCCAATAAGGGTTTGCAGGGCAGCAGACTGAGATTCTACCGCTTGCGACAACTCCTGGTATTGCTGCAACCGGTCGCTAAGCTGACTCTTTATCTCATTGATACTCTGATTGACGGCCGTTACAATCGCCGAAGGGGTCTTCCGCCCCATGTAGCTGCTTTTTATGCTAAGCATAAACAGCTCGCTGCGCAGCGACTGCACCTGTGCAAGATTATCGTTCAGCTGATCCTGCAATGTATTGAGGGCAGTGAGTGCATCCGTTTCCTCCTGATTTAGCGGAATACTTTGCTGCCCGGCGGTTTCCGTTGGCTCTTGCACGGAATTTTCAGGCCTTACCACCATCCATTCCTGCCCACTATATTCAGACTCGAAACGGGAATTATGCAGGAGCATTTCCACCTTCACCGGATCTTTGTCCAAATCGAATATCAGATCTTTCTGAAAGGCTTCCAGTACGCGCTCTATGGAATTAATGATCGTTTTATCGGTGATTCCTTTGTTTTCAGCAACCATATGGGCCATGTATGTCGAAATGGATTCGATGGAATTATTACCTAAGGAAATTTTCGGATATTTCAGCCCTCCTCCGGGTACACCGGTACCATAAGCAGTTTGGTTGCCCTGCCAATTTACGGTGGCCACCATGGAATGACAGATGGTTTGGCGGGGAAGCGCCGCTTCCTGTGTATTGACACCGTATTGCTGCTGCCAATTATACCAGGCAACAATAGCCGCTTTCGCTTGGGGAGGAAGGTTAATGCCTGCTGGATCCCAGGGGCCTTGTAAGCCATGATCACGCTGCCACGCCAACCAGGTATCCACGGCCTGTGTTACCTCATCCTGGCCGTCGCCGAGTGTCCATCCATAGGTGCTGGAGAGTGACTGCTGCCAGTCGTCGTTGTTTTCTGTGGGTATGCTGTACAGCAGGTCGTTGGCCGGGTCGGCATACCAGCCGATGATCGAATAGGTATACACAGCGGCATCCGCACTCAGGTCGTCGTGTAATGAAAGCACATTCTTGATGTTGTCATAGCCCACCGACCAGGCAAGGTCGCCAGGGCCGGCTGCCTGCAGAAAGTAACCACTGGGCCCTGCAACGCCTGCCCATCCGTCTAAGTTGATGTTTTGGCCAATACCCCGCACCGGATAGGCCGTATCGGATGGATAGGGATATTGGTTGTAGGCATTCGGATTATTCCCGAGATCAAACAGCAAGTCACTTTGCAGGATACGTGCCACCACCGTCGGAGCTACCCCGGGTTGCCCATATTGAAACCGCGTAATTAGCCACCGATTGGGGATAAAAGGAAAATCCACTTCGGCGTTGTCTTGTTGTGAAGCCTGTTGACTGCCTTTCCGCAAGGTATAGGGAAGTGTCCACATCACATGTGCGCCGACTGGAGGACATTTCGTTTGATTGAAAGCCTGTGGGGAATCAGGCAGCTGCTGCATCCACAGGTTGTAGTAATTATTCTTTGTGCCCGACCAGGTTGTTTGCGAATTGAAATCCGGCTGCCCGATAAGCAAAATATCCGTTGTCATCGGTACCAACACACATGGGCCAGGCCATACAGGCATTTTAGTTACTTCACTCATTGAGATTATCGGTTTTTTTTACTCCGCTTCGCAGATCGGGTAATTTTCTCCAAAAACATATTGCTGAAACCCTGCCCCCTGCACCATTTGAACGGCAAATCCACCCGGAGTAAGCGTTCCATTTTCGAGTGCGCCCGATGGAAATTTACTTTCCAGGGAGCTGACCAGGTCGGTTATGGCGACCACTCCTTTTTCCGTGCCTCCGCGCAGGCTACTGCTTGCCTGGAGGTATCCTCCCGGGATGTCCGGGTCTTTGATCTGTTCACCCGCTGGATACGCTCCGTCTTTTGGGAAGCCCAACCCACGCAGGTAAATGTTGAACGTATCGGCATCGGCTTCCCGGTTGATGCCAAAGTGGAGCCCTTCACCAGGTTCAATGAAATCCACCGTATCGGGTATACCGTTAAATAAACATAGCAGTGTATTGTCCGACAGCCGGTCCATCCGGAGTAAATCCAGCGCAGTCCCCTTGGCACTGGCGTTCACTTCCAGGCCCGGCCACCCCGAAACGACCTGAGAGCGAAACAGCAAGCCGGTTAAAGTACCGTCAACTACTTGCCCTCCGTTATTGGTGCTGCGCAGAATCGCTCTCAGCTGAACTTGCTTTTCGTTCACCTGCGCGTAAATGCGCTCAAAAAAAGCTTCATTGAAAACCTTTTCCATCGACGAAAGTACACCGACGCTGATGGCTCCATCTATCAGCCGGTTGGTCCAATTGCGATCTACGTAAAAAAAACGCATGGATTCCGTGGGCAATAGGCGGGCGTCAGCCACCATGTATTCTACAGGCACACCGTAAAGCAGGCTGAGCTGAGCCAACCAGGTCGCCAGCTCATCGGTAAGCGGCAACGTTGTGCTTGTTGATTCCGAAGCTTGCAGCAGGCTGCTCGCCACTTCTTGATGTAAGGCTTCGTAATTTCTCCAGGATTTTATCATTGTTCTGATTTTTGCTGTTGGATTTTTTTCTTGATAAACAGGATCGGATCATCACCGCTCAGGTGAATGGCCTGCTGTTCCTTGTCGCTTAACAGCCCCGGAAGGTCTTCATTGGCACGTCCCGGGACTTTGGGCCAGTCTACGTTGCTGAAATCAGACGCCAATACGTGCTGCAGACCGGCAACAATGGAATACCTCTTCCGTTTGCCGTCAACCGCTTCGGCACCCAATGCCTGGGCTTGTTTTTGCGTCACAGACCTTTTAGCTTCCTGCAGCAGCGACTTCAGGTAGTCGTTTCTCCATGAAAAAAATCCGGCGGAAAAAGCGGCATCGGAAAGTGCCAAGAGCCGCCCGATCTGCCAAGCAGCACTGTACGCATGGTTGAACATACCATATTCAGGATCGTAATGCATGGCGTGATCACTGAAATGATAAGGGCCGTAAGCAGCATCCTCTCTCGTGGGAGCCGCTACGAATGGGCCTCTGTACCACGATGTGGCCCTTTCGCCCACCCGCATGTCGTTTTGAAGGGGTACATAACCGATTTCCAACGCCTCTTTAGCCAGCGGCGAAAGCTCCCCGGCCACTTCCGCATCGGGCATTTGCAGCAGCTTAACCCCTCCGCGGCCTGGTTTGCAAAGATCCTCCATGAGGTTCAGGAAACTACCGCGGTTGGCCAGCGTTGAAAATTGCCAGCTGCCAAGCAATGCCAAACGTATTTTCTGATACCTGGTTTCAATGGTGCTTCCATGCAGGTGTGCCTGATGGCCTTCATACGAAACGAGATAAATGGTATTCTGATCACCGGCATTCGGCAGACGATTGCCGATGATGACCGAGAAACATCCATCGTCTTCCATCCCCAACATCACTTTGCCATCGGTATTGACCACGCGCGAATGTGCCAGAAAGGGAAGTTCTTCCAACGACGGTGAAATCGCTTGAAAATAGGAGATATCCAGGTCTACTACAGCTACCTTGTTGTCCATCGGGCCGTAGATTTTCCCCAGATCCGGTGGCAATACCGTGTCGTCAGCAGGATTGACCAGTTCCGAAACACTTACGGAAAACGGTGTGCCGGCCTTGGATCCAGTGCCTTCCAGATCCCCGGAATAGATGGTCAGCAAGCCCATCCATGGAACCTGATTAATAGGTGTATCCCCATCAATGGGCGCATCAGCAGCTCCGGAAGGGTCGATCTCCCTGGACCAAGGCAGTGAAAAATTACTGAATACGATGCTGGGAAGCGAATTGCTGAAATCCCCGCTCTGATTCGCCGGCGGATAGACCATGTGTATCTGCGCGGGGTTTAGCGCGAATCGGGGACCGTCGACCAATAGTTGCTGGCTGGCGTCATATACCGGATCGCTCGTTTCACCTGGGAGATCTTTTACCACCTGTGTTGCCGTAAGCGTATATTCCCCGGCCGGAAGAGGTGGCTGTATGGAATCCAGAAATTGGATGTGGCCCGGAGCCACACTTGCCGGTTGTGTGGAAATTCGATTCATTTCAATGTGAGTTTAATGCAGTTGCCAGCGTAACCGTTGATGAATGAAGCGTCGACGACGCAATGTCGAGACCGCAATACGCCAATTGAATCTGAGGTGTTTGATCTTTTGACCGAAACTCGTCTGCCGACAATCCGTAGACACCTTTGATTTTTCCCTTTGATGTAAGTGGTTTCAAATGTACATGAATAGCTATGGAATGCTGATTTTCAGCAGTGACGGCGTAGATGAGCAGGATGTGCCCGTCGATGGTATAAGAACGTATCGGCTGCACGATGTCATCGCGTGTGCCCCTCCTATTGATACCGATAGACACCGAAACAGCTTCCCCTGTTACGTCCGGGCCATCCAGCAGTACGGCAACGTAACTGATTCCCGATTGGAAGACGGACTCCACCCAGCCGGGTATACGTCTGTTTCCGGCACTGATTACCGTGTTGTTATCCAGCAGACGACCTGCATCGATGGTTCCTATTTGATTGCCCTGACGATCAACAGCGGTACGCTGCATATTCTGGGTACGCATCATACAGCCCGGTCCTATCGCCCATGAAGCGTTTACTTTAGCCATCCGTGTATTCCACTGCCAGCCGCAGGCTGTACTTATCTCGCTTTTTTCCACGCCTTGGATAACTACCTCAGCGGCACCGATTTCCAAGGGAAGGGCCGGCGCCCCTTCGCTGACGGACTGTAGCGAAATCAATTCGTGGTAGGGATCGAAGACAAAGACGTTAACGAGTAGTGCCCCCCTTGTATTGAGCGTGGTTTGAGCCTGATGATCTATTTTCCAGATGACTATACTTCCATCGTGTAACACTTTTTGTGTGTCATTGGCATATAACGCCGTATGCAACGCCGCCGTGGAATTCTTCAACAGTCCAGAAGTAAGCCGCCACTTCCCTCTTACCGCATTGCGGTGCAGCGGAAGTGTTCCCAACGCCAGTGCCCCACCATGACTTACCTGATAGGCTTTGAATAGCGCAACCAGTTCGGGTTGCTTGGCTAGTTGGTCGGGGCTTGCCAAATGCTGATCTGACACACCGGACATGGGCAAGACCCTGGACGTTGTATGCACCTCATTATCCTGATAAATATCGATGGGCGCAATGACCGGAAGAGCCTGCAAAATCATCTCTGCAGAAGAGGCCATCACACTCAGATCCGGATCAGCGGGCGCATGGATATTGGCACGGCGAAGGGCAGCGTACACCTCGTTACGGCGCCCGGCAACTGCGGCTTCCATAATCGACGATTTGATCACCCGATAAGCGGTATTCTGGTCAGAATCCGGATAGGGAGTACCTGCCGGGTACTGCGGGGTAACCGTGAAGGGCAGCTGCTTTATATTTCCTTTCGTATATTCCAACTCATCGATGGCAAACTCAGGGACATTGCCCGTAATTACGTAACTGCTCGCGCTGAACAGCATCCCACATAACGCGTCGGCAATGACCATGTCTTCGGAAGACGGGGCCACCGTACGGTTAAGCGCCGATTTCGACCACATGGCACTCGCCACGCCGTTCAGCAGGATGTCCAGCGTGATCTGACGGGAAAGCGGATCGATTGTATTGCCTGCTGCATCGCGCAAGGTAACGATAAGGGGAGCGTCCAGATCCGCACTATATCCCATGGGTCTGACACCAACACTTGCCCCAGCTTCCGAAAATGCCGAGTCGGTCACCGAGAGGTTGGAAACCGGAATAGCGGTATTAACCGAAAGGGAGAATGGGACAGGCTGAACCAAGTAGCGGGAATCGGTATCATTGATTAATCCAGATTCCGCCTTCCATTTTACCACCTGCTGCACGGGTTGCTGAGCATCCAGTGTGGCGGCCTGTAGTTTATCGGAATCCGATTCGGGGGTTTGCGGGGGCGGAAGAAAACTTTGCGCAAAGCCTTCCCAATCCAGGTTATTATCATCTGTGGCTGTCTCGCCCGATCCCACGGGAATTGTAAAGGAAATCACGTACCAGTCCACTTCTACGGATCCGTGGGTAGGTGGACCTTCCAGATGCAGTTTAGCACCGAGTTCGGCGGAGATCCTGACTGACACGCCGGCGATGGTTGTCCCGAAAGACGCACCGATCGTCACGCCGATCCCTACATTGAAGTAAAAAGGCTGCCATTCGATGAGGAAATTAGCATAGGCATCCAACCAGGCTTTCAATGGCCCTGCCTCAAAGACCACATTGATATATCCACCGGCCATCACCGCGGTAGGACACAGTGCAAAATAAGCTCCTCCGCTGATGCCGATCTTGCCCACGGATACTTCCATTTTCCATTGCATACCCAGTCGCGGCACATCGGGGTAATAGACAGGCTTGGAGAAGGCGGGGTGATAGCCGCCAAGGGAAATGACAAAATCTCCGGCAGGGATGGTATAATCCGCCGTTGTAATTGTTTTATACCAAAGGTAGAAGGCAAAACCACCGGTCACCTTACAGTCTTTGGACAGCACAAAGGAGTTGGGAGTCAGCTGGGCCTCGGCCGAAACGATACCCGCTGATGGTTTGAACGAAGCCTTAATGGCCAGCTCAAAGTAGGCCAATGCCAGATCCTGTGTCACCATAGGCGGCAGGGAAGCATAACTCAACCCAAGTAGATTCATTTCGAAATCCTTACCGAAGCTGACAAACAACAGCGCGGAGGAATTGATAAGCTGAAAGGAGGTGAAGCTCAATCCCGCTGCTATCCAATATTGACCGACCTCGGGCGTCACCACTTCAGAAAGTTTCAGCAACGCCGTTGCGGGATCCTCTCCCGCGGTAAATGAGCCTTCCGTCACACCCTTTACCAAGGGGAAGTTTTGCACTTCCTCCACCGCAGGGATACGCAGCGAACGGTTGTAGCTAAAGCCTGCGGCGATGCCCGTGACAAAGAATGCCGGCGGTCCGCCCAGCGGCATGTTGAGTACGCCAAATACAAAGAGTGACGGTACTTTATCGGCATCCGGTTCATTGGAAACGGCCACTTCAGCATACGAACCGATGGCCGAAAGTGCAAATCGGGTGGCCTTGATGATTGCCGTACCGGTGTAACTCAGGTAAGGTGTTTCCGTTTTTACGAGCCCCGCCTCCAACGTAACCGCTCCTCCCTTAAAACTGACATCTATCCCTTGGAGATCCAATGTATAAGCGCTAAAATCTGTAGGGGTGGTAACCGGAACACCTACGGTAAGCCCCGTGAGAGAAGCTTTCAAACCCGCGAGGTTCACATTGCCGGAGAACAGAAAATCAAGCACTTTCTGCTGCTGTTCCCAGCCCAGTCCGAGATTTTCCACATATAAGGGTCCGAATGAACGCTGGATCGGGACGATCACTTCCGAGCCATTGCCGGTATCGCTCTTCAGGTCTACCCAAAGGTTATTGCAGTAAGCTACCGAAACGGAAAATGTTGGGTTGGTGGGCGGATTGGCAGCATCGTTGTCCGTATCATTGCCTGAACCCAGCAGGTTGCTTGCAATGGGGTTACTGCTACTCCCCGGTGCCATGCTGTTAGGCGCCAAGGACAGGCCCATACGATCGAGGGTTACGCCGGCTCCAAACGCGACGGTAGGTGCGTTGCCGCCGTTTAACTGGATGCTTAGCAGTATACGTGGTTCAATCTTATCAATGGTAAAGCGGGTGAGGTCGACGAGGGGTTTTCCGTTGGTACCCCTGAAGTCGAAACCGACATTATCCATCACCAGATTAATCCGTGTAAAATCAGCCGAAAAATCTGTACTGCTCACTTCCAAGGGCAGATACAGACCAATACCCGGGTCACCGGGTGTCCCCCCGCTTCGGGAAATCCATGCATCGTCGCTGTTGCCCACCTGAAGCACCAGGTTGGGCACAATATCCAGCTCCAGATCTGGGGCAAACAAGCGCAACCCATAATAATCCGGCTGGTTCTTCTTGGGTCCGATGGTGATGCTGCACTGGTTTTTGTTACCAAACGTAAACAAGGTAATTTCCTGTTTCATTAACGTTTGCAGGAAATTGCCAAAGAAAGTCTGCGGTGTGAGGGCCAATAATTTGTCGACAGTATTCAGTGAGTATTTATTGGAGGTTTGGTCGAGCAGAATAACCGACGATGCCGTAAGCAATAAGCCCGGTGTTGGGACCGTCTGCCCCTGCTGCGGAGTAACGATGGGCGAATCGAGCCAAGTACGCACGCTGTCTTCATTGAGCACCAAGGTAGAGACGTAACGAGGTAAGACATCTTTAATGACAGCAAACAGCCAACTGGTAAAGCGGTCGGCGAGTGAACTCGCATCGGTCGCTGGAAAAAATTCCGGAAGCAATTCCCTGCTGAGTGCAGACGTTTTGCTGAAATCGGATGCATCGCCCAGCGGGTCGAAACCCAGTACAAATCCCTTTTCTGCACGATAATCGAGGTTGAGTGCAGGTCCTGTACTGCCTTCGATGGCAACCAGCATATGTACGCCGAAATTAAAACTGATTTCTCCGGATCCGGAAATTCCCATACCCGTTTCGGCAATATCGAGTTTGAGCAGCTCGGTACCCGGCAGTTCTACATCCGCCCAAAGCCCCAGCAGGGCATCGTTATTCAGGCCTGCTTTAATGGTGATGGGTATCTGGTCGCTGGGTCGGTAGCTCACCTTGCCTCCATCCGCCTCAAGCTGCCCGGGCAACACGCCGGAAAGCAACGTAACGATTCCTTGCACCGTATCAGCCACCTTGTCTGGCCCATAAAGGCCCTGCAGCCAATTCAGGGCAGAAGCTTCTACCATCTCCAGCAATTCCCTTTGGGTTTTCGATGCAAAGTTCGCCGGGGTAAGGATATCCATCAGTCCGCGAACGAAAGCATCCACCTGTATCTGGGTGCCAAAAGTGGTGAGGCGATCTACAAAGTCCTTGGCCCCGGCATCCGCCAGTTTTTGGAGGAGCTGGGGGGTAAGCTGTTCGACCATATATACCGCAGCCATACGTGACGCTTGCTCGGCCAATGTTCCCCATCCCAAAAACGGCAACAGTTGCACGGCCAGTCCGGTGGGTTTTTCCGGCGTTCCCTGCGCAATCTTCAGCAGGAATGCTTTGTTGTATCCCGCCGTCACGTAAAAGGGTATATTGAGGTCTTTCGATGCGGAAATATCCAATGATCCGCTTACAGCGGGCTGATAGTTTTCGTCCAGTTGCAGTTCGAATTTCAGGTTGCTGAGTGTGGCAAATCCCCCTGCAATAGGCAATGAAGAAGTGCCGAAACCAAAATTGGCGATGCCGTTGTTTCCCTCAGCAGACACATTGAAATCATAGGGAAGGCCTGATATATCCACGCCGTTGCTTTTCGGCGTAACTGTGATGCCATTGGACGAACGGACTTCGGGCAGCCCTTGCAGCAGCCGCAGCAGTGCCGCCACACTGAACTGGCCGTTGTAGCCCAGTACGCTGTCGGAAAGCAACCAACCAAGCGGATCCCGAAGTATCCCCATCAAAGACGGCATCTGCCAGGTACCGTCGGCTTGTTGCGCAAGGCCCAAGCCCAAAAATAGGTTTTGTACGAAGGGGTATTTTTTCAGCAGCTGATCTTCCAGCACGGCATTCAGTAAAATATTAAGCGAATATGCCGGGGCCAGCTCGGAAACCTGATCCAAGAAGACATTGCTGTCGAACGGATAGAGCTGCAGCGGCTTTGCCGCAGGTTTGCTGGCGTCGCCCCATACAAGCGAAGTCCCGAAATTGGCTTCAACCGCATTATTGGCATAGGTAAGGCCCAGCACGGAAGCTAAGGTAAGCCCCACTTTCGGACAGTAACTATCGAGAGTCCAGTTTAGGGTCCTGTTGACAAGATCTACCGTTATGCCACCGCTGATCCGCAGGAAATCACCCAAGGCAAACGCATCAGCAGGCAATACCTGAAAAGCGGCCACGCCATTGGACGTGGAGCTGAACGTAAAATTGCCGTAGCGCTGCTGGTCAAAGTTCTGGGTGATAGCAGCAGTGAGTTTAGACAGGGCCGCGGCATCTTCAAACAAATTGGTAAAGCGTTCCTTCAATCCCCCCACCGGGTCAGACATCAGCTCCAGCACCGCTTCGGGGTAAATTGGGTAGCCTTTTTCGGCCGGTCCGCATATCTGCAGCCCTTCCAGCAGATCGAGGAGTGGCTCGGGGAAATCCGGGAAATTGACATGTAAGAGTTGGCCGAGCAGATCAAACAATTGTCTGCGTGAATCCTGCGAGGCCAGCAACTGCGATAGCTGTGTCTGGATAAATGTATCAAAATCAGTCAGCATGACGCTCCAACCTGCCGCGTCAATGGCATAAGGGTCGGTATCCTTTTCACGAGCCAACGTAAGCCCCAACGTTTCCAATACCGTATACAGCGTTTGGAAAGTTGGCGAACCGCCTGTCTGGGCAAAGGCTTCCTGCAGCCCGGCATTCAGGAGCACGAGAAATGCCGATTGTGAAGAGACGGTAAAATCGCTCGCCAGAAAATCCTGTAAGGTGATGGCATCCTGTTTAGCCTGCCCGGGAAGTGTCACTCCTCGAAGCGTAACCACGGGAACAAACGATACACTTCCGCCCGAAAGCGAAAGATCGAACCCAATAGCTATTTCAGCTACACTTCCAATGCTTTGAGGTAGATCAATCAGCAGGCCATCCGGGTTTGATAACGTACCTTTAAAACTCAGTGAAGGTAACTGGCCGTTGTGTACCAGACTCCCCGATGACAGCGAATATTCCACCAGATTAAGCCGGGATATTAATTGGAACGAAATCCGGTTGGTCTTTTTTTCTTCCCCAACCTGGCGGATAAAACTGTACGAATCGGTACGGCCGATACCCATCCCCAGTACCTCTCCCTCGGCGGCATACCATAGCGGCAACATGAACCCTCCCGGTAAGGGGGTAATATATGGATCGGCGAATGTACCTGTCCCCGCAATTTTTGGAGCCGCACTTGTATAATCGAGAATAGTCCAGGAAAGCAACGACAATACGCTTTTTGCTTTATCCGTCGTGCTGAAGTCGGAGGCGATTTGCCGGCGCAGATCAGGCCATGGATCCGTAAAACTTTTGAGATCAAAGGTGGTAAAATCTTTCCAGGTCAAACCTGCAGGAAAAATCGGGGAGTCGCTTAAATCGGCCGACAGCCCCAGTGCCCCGGCTACGAACAGGCCGGCACGTGTTTCACTGCGAATGAGCAGCGTGCCCAGCGCCGCCACCAGAAAAGGTGCAAAGGCGGCCTGACCGGTAGTAACCAGGTCTTTCAGTGAAGTTTGATCACTGAAATTGAGGTTTTGACCCAACGCAATAGGGTTGCCGGCAACGGTTATCGCCGGGTCGTTGACAAACATCGACCAGGACCACCCGCTGAACCTCGACCAGACCGCCGAAAGTTGGGTTGCCGATACCTGTACGGAAAAACCACCAACCGGCGGCGTGCTAAAACCATTCGGAAGGGTAAGTCTGGCGGCCACCTGCGGCAGCCAATTAGCCGTAACTCGAGCAGTTTTCCCCGTCGGGGGGAAGTCAAGGCTCAAGGCATCGAGTGTCAGCGAAGGTACAATTTCCGTGGAAGCCACGGTAATTTCCGGGGCAAGTGCCAACCCCAGCACGAGGCGTAAACCGGCATCGGCTGTGGCCTCCTGCCATGCGGTAAAATAGGCGGGCAAGGTTTGATCATCTAGGCTCACGCCTGCCTGCCAAGGGGAAGCTGGCGTTCCGTCGCCACTCACCACAATCTGTACCTGTTCTGATCCGCATTGCAGCATAGCGGCAAATTCGTTCACCAAGTAGGTGAACGCCGATTTTCCCTGAATCGTTTCGCCGTACCGCAGGGTTTCCAGGTAGTAATTGGCCCAGGCTTCCAACGGATTGATGAGGGAACCCGCCATCTTTGAAGGAGAAAAAGGCGGGGCAAGCGTATCGGGCCAATCTGCACCCGCACTGTCGGGTGTGATTAATCCGATAAGCGCGCCCACGCGCTCCTGGAAAGTCTGCTGCGGTTGCTGTGGGATATCAAGCAGGGATTTCAGTGCGCTGCTCAACGCAGAGGCCCCGGCGTCTGCCAGTTGGCCCGGTGAGAGCACATTGATAGCATCGAAGGAGGTGTCTGGGGTTTTTACCTCGTTGAGCACAAACCGCGGAACTAGCTGGCCTTTGCTACCCAATTGGAGACCAGCGGCCAGTGAACCGAAACTGTAATCGCCGTATGCAATCAGCGGGGTGCCTGAAGTCTTGTTGGCAAGCTCAAAACTGAAATCAAACTGGATTTGGGGGGTAACCGATGCCGATCCGGTAGTAAGTACAAATTCTCCGAGCTCTAGACTAGCACCCATGTTAAACACGGCATCGGAAGTACCCAGGGAAACTCCGTTGGCTTTAAAACCGAGTCCGGGGTAAAAGTAACGGATACCCGTATCGCTCACGGTGGTGGCCGCATTGAAATTCAGCTGTCCCACGGAGTCCACGGAAAGCAGCGGCACTTCGAACGGATTGCTTCGTGAGCCATTGCCAGCTATCGTCGGCGTGTCATTACCCAAAAAGCCGGCCAGGCAACCCAACCAAGCGTTGAGCTGTTTGGGATCGGCACATAACGTGTTGAACCAACTAATGAAAGGCTGTTTTACATCGCCGTCGGGTGAACTGGCAATGGAAAACAAGCTGTACCATTCCAGCACCGGCATTTTCACATCAGAAGACGGTACCTGCGATGAAAACCCAAACAGTGGTGCCAAATAATGGATACGTTTTTGCTGCGAAGGAAAAACATCGCTCAGTGCACCAACAAAAAGGCTGGCTGCCGTATCCAGTATCTCCTGCCCCGATATAGCTGCCAGGTCAGCCAGTGAACGCGTGGTACCTTTGGGCTGCCCCGGCAGTTTCAGATTGATGATTTGCAGGGAAAGATCAAAGGGGTTGCTTACCGCCAAATCTACCGCCAGGCTCGCTTTCACACCATTGAACGAAACGCCATTGATGTCGACCAACGGCTGTCCCGGTGTTGTACCTTCTGCCGCCACGCCGATGGAAAGGGGGTAACCCGGTGAGCTGAAGGTCATTTCCAGGCTACCATTGCCCAGTTTCAGAAAAGGGACAAGCCCCCATACTTTTACATCGAGCAACGGATTAGATGGCGTTACCTGCCAACTGTGCAATACACCTAATCCGATTGCGGTAAATGTACTGGCCTGCCCCGCTTCGATTTCGGTCTTCTGGTATGAAACAATGTACAATCCCGTGGGTTCACCCTGATACATGATGGGATACCACGTACCCAACAAAGCAGGATCCTGAACAGGTATGCCCAACGCATTGCCACCGGCCTCGCCAAGCATCTGTGCCAACAGTGCGCTGAACTGCTCCGGATTTTCGGTAACTCCCGACTTTGTGCTTGCAACCGGATCTTTGAACCAATCCGGATTCAGGGTGTACGTACTATTATCCGACGAGTATAGCAGTCCGATCAGCTGCCCGAGGCTACCTAATATCGGATCAAGATCCGTAAAGGTAACGCCCTGTGGCTCGGTATTCGAGGCAAGCAATTTATTGTTCATCGGGATCGTTTTTTACGGAAGTTGCGGCTTTTTTTTCTGTCCCCGCCGGATTCAGCAGCACCAAATAGCCAAATAACGCATGAAAGGTCGATTCATCTACCGCCAACTGCCCATTCACGGAAACCACATTATTTACCGGAGAGAATCCCAAGGTGACAATGGAACCGGGTATCTTGTCTTGTGAGCGTATAAGCTGATAACTGCTTTTATAGGCCTCGCTAAATATTTCGGCAAAATCGTAATCGCCGGGGTATGTTGCGCCAAAGGTATACAGTGCATCGGGTTTAACGCCATACTCGGACATCGCATAATCCGCCGCAGCAAGGGTAGCCACTGTGCCGCCCAATCCATGTCCGGTAAAATACAGCTGCTTGCCACTTGCCAAAGGTTTCAGTTTTTCGAGCAGCGTTTCGGCGAACGTCGCTGCCGACGAAGAAACGTCAACCGGACCTGAATAGACCGTATAAGCCCCGCTGTGGACGTGTGCACGTCCAGCAGTAATAAATGAGGGGGTAGAAAAATTGGCATTTGCTTCCAATGTGAAGAATTCCTGCCAGGTTACCGTCCCTCTGAAAACCACCGCTACCGCTGCCGCACTTTCAAAGATAAAAGCGAAAGGGGTGCCTTGATAGTTGACGTATTGCGTAAACTGATAGGGTGCCACATTGCCCGTAGTTCCGGTGATACTTCGAGACAACTGATAGGATGCCTGCGCCAATATGGCCATTGACGCCGCCGTTACCTGTGAAAATCCGCCCGGAGGCTGGGGAATGGAGACTGAGATAACCGGAGCGCTTTCCGGAGTTCCGCCAAGGGCATTCAGGTAAAAAACATCGCTGCGTTCCAGCCAGGGCACATCATACGGCTGGGACGACGGAGGCAATTGAAGCCACCCTGCATTGCTGCCCGAAGGAATGGTGCAACTGAGACTGGTCAGCCGACCAATCTGTACAAAATCTGCGTTATCTGGACGGGTAGGAAATAAATCAACCGGCAAGGCCTGTGTACCTGCCCAAACCACGTTGGCATCGGTCACTATCGTTTGATAATAATTAGCAAAGTCCTGATTGACGAAGTTCACGGCTGAGAACGCATAGCTCGTCGGTTGTACAGCGATTTGAGACAGATCGGCCGGCCCCTTGTTACCCGGACGTAGGTCTAGCGCGCCGATTTGTGCCAGTGGCGCGCCGAGACCCATGCCACAGATGTAAAGAGGCAACCCGGCATTCATATGCTTCAGTGTTGTCCATGCCGCCTCTCTCATTTGCTGGTAAGCATACGCATGGGGCTGACTGACCAATGAATTGGGCGGCTGTCCGCTTCCGGCAATGGCATCGGGCAATTTAGTCTGTAGAAGCGTCCCTGAATATTGATTGAGCAGAAACGAGCTCCAAGTCATCCCCAGTGCTAAGACATAGCCCTGGTTTCCGTCGGCATCGACGGGCCCGAGCGCCAGGAATCCCTGTGATTGCGGCACCGGCGGGGGCATGGAGTTTGTGCTGGCTATCGAACCGATGTTCACCCATCCTGTGGGAAGGTTAGGGCCATATTTAGCCAGCGTAGGTAAATTGGCTTGTGCAGCCATTTGTAAAAGTTGAACCTGCAGAAGGTTAGCATGGGTTTCCATATCAACGGCTATTAAGGGTGAAAAAAGTTACCGTCCCCCGAGCGCCCGGATTACCGGCAGATCCTCCAGCACCTTGGCCACCAGGTTGCCCCGGGGGAGCATATGTGGGTGTTGATTGATTTGGCAAGGGCTCATTGGCACCTCCATCGCCGCCCTTTCCTCCCTGCCCGCCTTCGCCAGCTTTCCCTGCTTCGCCCCCACTGCTTAACGCCATGATCAAGGACTGTACATTGGCCGGGCAATAGATGGTGATACTTCCTCCGGCACCTCCGTCACCAGCGGGCCCACCGACACCGCCAACCGCACCGTCGCCTCCATTTCCCCCAACCGCCGGCTGGCATGTGCCGTTGTTAATGCACTTTTCATAATTGATCCCGGCATTTCCTCCCGTGTCGCCATTTCCTCCCGTTCCACCGGTTCCACCGGTTCCACCTACACCGCCTTGACTGAGGATGGACAGCGGTTTTCCATCGGGAACATGAAGTTCATACAAGGTCAAGGTGAAGGAAGGCGCAAGTCCGCCACGTCCGGCAGGCTCACCCCGGTCACCCCCGCTCACGGCGTGAGCGCCGGTTGTTCCGGAAGTGGCGCATTTATCGCAACCACCCAGCCAATTTTTGGTTCCTTTCTTACCCGGCTGCCCGGTATTGTCGGCAGCACTGTTTACGCCACTGACGCCCGAAATCCCCTGCACACCGTTCAACCCGGGCTCACCCTGAATCGATATTGTGTAAGTTGACATTTTTAGCTGCTTTTAATAATACGAATGGTCGAAGCCGATCCCGGATTCTTTCCCGGATCGCCCGGCGCTCCATCTGCGCCTTTTGAAGAGCCTGTTCCACCATCGCCGGGATCGCCGCCATCGCCCGGCCTTCCGCTGGTTGTCTTCTGGTTAAATTGGCCGGTAATCGAGGTGTAGTAAATGGTAACGGTGGCGCCATCGCCGCCGTCGCCCCCTAATGCGCCGGGCCCACCCGGGCCACCAGCGCCCTGTGGGCCTGATTTGGCTCCGCTACATCCGTCCGGGCAACTCCCCGGAGGGCCGCCGGGGCCACCGGTACCTCCCGTGCCCCCTTTGCCACCCTTTTGACCATCGCCGCCACCCACCTCGATTGAAACGTCACCCACGACATCGCCTAAATTAAGAATACCGTTGGGTGCCGGGAGCCCTTTAGCGCCGGGACTACCCGCAGTACCGGGACCACCCGTGCCTCCAGTACCACCGTTGCCGGGAGGAGTAACGCATTCGTTCTTGCAGTTGCTGCCGTTATACTTGTTTGTTCCCGCGGTTCCGGTAGCTCCGGTACTTCCGCCACCACCGTTACCACCGGCTGTTGCCGGGGAAGAATAAGGTTGACCTGTAAACGTGAAAGTTGGCATAGCTTTAAGGTTATAATTGAGTCATTATTTGTGTAGTGATATTGGCGTCTGTCTGGACAATGATTTGCCCGTTTTGACCTACGGTGATCGAACCGTAGTTCAGGACCACCGGGTCCGCACCTTTAATGGTAACAGACCCGTTTTCGGGTACATTAAGATCGCCAGAGTCTGCAAATACAGCCACTTTACCCGGAAAGAGGGTAGCGTTGATCAGCGGCTCATAATCGGCCACCTTTGCTGGGTTCCCTTTCAGATAGGCCGCAGCCGCCGTCTTCAAATCGGCCAACGTGTCGTCGTCTAAGCTCCCGATAAGCTGGGCCCGCGTCAACGGCTGTTCCGCTTTGGCAGTAAGGTGGGCAGATGCCGCAGGAGGATACACAACATCGGTATCGTCTCCATCATCTGGCGCACCTGCTAACTTATTCAATTCAGCGATCGATCCTACCGCAATCAGGTAGGGTGGAATGTCCGATTCGGCCGGGTTAGATGATAGCACCACGTGTTGCTTGGCAACGAAGTCCTTTACCCTGGCATTTGTGGCGTGGGTCGACTGTGCGGGGGCAAGTCCCAGCCGGGCATTTACGGCATTAAATCTGCCCATTTGTTGTTCATTAAGCTCGCTCATAAGAAAGATGTTTGATACTAGTTAATACTTGGTTTTCCAGTCCGGGCGCATTCAGGTAGATGCAACCCAAGTGATTGGTATTCATAGGTGGTAGATGTAACATAAGTGGTAGATATTACGTAGTAGATGTAGATGGTTTTTAAAGAGACCGCCACAACCAAACCGCATGGGCGATCCACATAAAATGCTTGTTTTACATAATCTTAGATTAAATGAATACTCACCGAAGATAGCCTAACACACCGACAAGCGCGTTAATAAATTATGACGTTTCTGCTAAAAAACAATCAGTCAAAATGCTTTGTTAAGTGGTAGTGTCTATTAAACGGTAGAGTTATATTTTTTTTCAAAAGTAGATGAACGCAAGTTACAAAACTTTATGAAAACAAAAAATAAAATAGAAAATAAATGCGATCCTCATGATCTTAACGGACCTAGGTCGTTGAACATGCTGTGGTTTCGGTTGCAGCGCTTTCGTTCCTCCGTTTGTGTACGGTCGGATCATTTAGCGGCAAATGTAGTATTGTAAGCGTATATTTTTAGAACCTTGCCGAGGCTGATTAGCAACGGCAGGGCGTTTATATGGGGCGAATACCTGTAATCGATTCCGTGTACCGTTCGTATTCGTCCTGTTGTTGCCGGATGAAGGCGTTGTCTTCTAGACGCCCAATTACTATATCCCGTTCTTCGTCATTCTCATACACCATCGTCCGGAACGGATTCTGGTAATCCTTGGCGCGTGTTTTATAAATTTCCCCGCAGATCCACTGCTTGGTGGCCACGCTTTCGGCAATGCAAGTGTCGAGGTAAGCGGGTGTTAGCGCTGACTTCTCTAGATCATGGATCTCCAAAAAAGTGGCGAGGGCGTGTTCAAACTTATGCGTTAGATACCGGCTGCTGAGGAGGTGGTACTGATGATGGATGGCTTCCCACTCGGCAAGCTCCCCACTACGGATGTGCTCCAGCAGGTCGTCGAGATCCGGCTTGCGGATAAGCTGTCCGCCCACATTTTCAAACCCGGCCCGTTCCATCCGACCGGACCGGCTCAGGTAATCGGCCCGGAGCTCGGCAAACGAGTAGGTATTCAGATAAGCTTTGAGCTGCGTAGCGGCATAGTAAGCAATGATGCGTCGGTAGGTGTTGTAGCCCTCCCGCACCTTAATGAGCACCACCTTCCGTTTGGAATTTTCCACTCCGTCCAGCACGATTTCCTTTTCGCGCAGGTCCATCGTAGCATCGGCCAATATCGCTTTGCCTTTGGCTCCCCACTCGGCAGGGTCGCCCGCTTCGGGATGGTAAGTCTTGCCCACGGCGATCTCGATTTCGTGCAGCGCTGTAAAGGCCTCATTCACCGTATCGGGCGCCAGTACATCGTATTCGAAATGCTGATTCTTGAGCGAACGCCGGTCGCGGCTAATGAATTTACCGTTGTTGCGCATAAGCGCATACATATTGTACAGAAACCAGTAGGCCGGGAGGATCACGATGCGGTCGTTGGCCACATCGTGGCTTACCATCGTAAACGGCAAGCGGATATCCAGTTCGTGAAGGAAGTCACCTTTCACGATGAGCGTATACGACGCGAACCGCGAATTATGTTTGAGGCTCACGCAGAGGCCCGGCCAAAAGCCACGGCCCGCGATGATTTCGCCGTCGGCACCGCGAGAATTGTGGTTGGAGCCTACGGTGGCGCCCGCCGCCATATTACTCTGTCCCATCACCAGCGATGCGCAGAGGAACGAGTTGTTGTGGTGCTGTTCGTGTGCGGGAAAGAGGAGTGAGTTAAGCACTTCGCAGCAGGAAATCGTACTGTTGTCGGCGAGAAACGAGTTGATCAGGCGTGCACCATATTTAAGCTGCGAAAACGAGCACAGGATAAAGCGCACCGCTTTTACACCGTAAAAGATGCGACAGCCATGGCCAATTATACCGTTTACCAACTCGCACCCCTCACCAATTTGGGTGTAGGCTTCCGCGATGGAATTGACCGTCACGTTCTTGAGTTTGTTCACTCCTTTGATGTAAGCATCGGTGCCGATTTTGACATCTTTGATGATATCTGAATTTTTAATGACCGTACGGTGGCACACCACGCTGTAGTAGCCCCTGCGGGTATCGAACCGTCGGAAGGTAATCTCTCGGAAGCGCGACTGCAGCAGTCGGTCGTGCCGTTGGCGTGTCCAGAGATATACGTCGGACGCCTGCATGCCTTCGAATGGCAGCACCGCACGGCCACCGTTTTCGTTACAGAGCTCCAATTGGATGAGACTGCTCTCTGCGTCGCCTTCCTTCAGGATGCCATTACCGAATTTAGCGTTATTGCTCGTCTCCATCTCATTGATGTTGAAGAGCATCACCTCTTCGCCCAGAATGAAGTGCGCCATGTAACGCACATTGTGGATGGCATTGTACCCGCCAATATCGCTGCTTACGATAACGCTGTTGTAAATACCTATAGGAAGATGCAGGTCGCGGAAGTCGAGGAAACTTTCTTCCATATCGCCGATGCGTACCCGTCCATAAAACGTAGACTGCTGTACCTGCTCGGGCAGAAACCGATCCGTTACCCACACATCCCCCCAATTGGGTGAATAGTTACCATTGCGGGTCAGTATGGCAACCTCATCGGCGCTGAGCTGCCGATAGGTATACTCCGTCAGTTGCTGCTGGTTTCTGAAATAATATTCATCCGCTCCCTCGGGAAGGTATTCATCCCGAATGAAGCCATACCCCAGGGTGTTCAGTGGTTTCCGTTTTGGCGTCATGGGCAATCGGTTATTCTACGGTGACCGATTTTGCCAGATTGCGGGGTTTATCCACATCCAGGTCCCGCTCCACTCCGATGTAATAGGCCAGCAATTGCAGCGGGATGACGGATAAGAGTGGTGCCACGATTTCATGCGCCTGGGGCACAACCATCACCGCCTCGGCTAGTTCGTTCACGGTTTCGTCGCCTTCGGAGACAACAGCCACCACCTTGCCTTTCCGGGCGTTGATTTCCTGGATATTGCTTACGATCTTTTCGTGGTATATATCTTTTGTTGCTACGAAAACCACCGGAAGCTTTTCATCTACCAGCGCAATAGGGCCGTGCTTCATTTCGGCAGCAGGATACCCTTCGGCGTGGATATAAGTAATTTCTTTCAGCTTCAGCGCACCTTCCAACGCAATGGGGAAGTTATACCCGCGGCCCAGGTAGAGAAAGTTGTCGGCATCCCTATACCTCCGCGCAATGGCTTTGATGGCTTCCACCTGGTTGTCGAGGATCCACTCCACCTTGGCCGGAATCGCCTCAAGCTCATGCAGCAGGTGCTGGAACAGTGAATCGCCGATGGTTCCCCGCAACTGGGCCAGTTTCAACGCAAAAAGTTGCAGTACGGCCACCTGTGCGGTGAATGCCTTGGTGCTGGCTACGCCAATTTCCGGCCCGGCATGGGTATAGGCCCCCGCATCCGTGATGCGGGCAATGGAAGAGCCCACCACATTGACAATACCAAAAATAGCTGCTCCCTGTTTCTTGGCATTCTCAAGGGCTACCAACGTATCGGCCGTTTCGCCACTCTGAGATATCGCAATGATCACGTCCTGAGGCGATATAATGGGGTTACGGTAGCGAAATTCCGATGCATATTCGACCTCCACATTGAGGCGGCACAACTCTTCGATGAGGTACTCGCCGATGAGCCCCGCATGCCAGCTGGTGCCGCACGCCACGATGACAATGCGATTGGCATTACGGAGTTTTTCTTCGATTTTATTTAGCCCACTCAGCGTAATGTAGCCCTGCTCGGCATTAAGTCTGCCACGTAACGAATCAAGAATGGTCTTGGGTTGTTCGTGGATTTCCTTAAGCATGAAATGGTCGTAGTTGCCTTTCTCGATGGCCGCCAGTTCGAGATCGAGTTTTTGCACAAAAGGCGTGATGCGCTCGTTGCCCAGATTTTTCAAGATCAACTCATCAGGCCTGACGATGGCCAGTTCGTAATCGTTGATGTAGACCACCTCTTTGGTGTAGGCCAGCATGGGCGAAGCATCCGATCCCAGAAAATGCTCTCCTTTTCCCACGCCGATCACCAGCGGACTCCCCTTCCGGGCGGCAATAATGGTATCGGGATGTTCGATGTCGATCAGCAGAATCACATAGGCGCCGGTAACCCGTTTGAGGGCTACGCGTACCGCTTCTTCCAACGAGCATTCGTTGTTACGTTTGATGTCTTCGATAAAGTTGAGCAGCACCTCCGAGTCCGTATCGCTGTTAAACGTATAGCCTTTGCTGACCAATTCATCTTTGAGCTGCGCATAATTTTCAATGATGCCATTGTGAATCATCGCGATATTACCCGATGCAGAGTAATGGGGATGTGCATTGCGGTCGGACGGTTCGCCGTGGGTGGCCCACCGGGTATGGCCGATGCCGGTCGTGGAAGCAACCGGATGATCTCCGGCATATTCCTTGAGCGCAGCCACCTTCCCTTGTTTTTTGTAAACCGCTAGGTGATTTCCCAAATGCAACGCAACCCCCGCGCTGTCATATCCGCGATATTCCAATTTTTTCAATCCATCTATCAGGATCGGATAAGCTTGTTTCTGGCCGGTGTAGCCTACGATTCCACACATAAGTTTCCAAGTTAGTTTTCGCTAGAGCGTCGGCAAAAATAGTGTTTTTAGTATTAATCAATCGGTTGTTTTGTTTTTTTTTGCCAAGCGCTCTCCAGTCTCTAAACTATCAACAGCTATCGGAGCCAGCAAAATGATATTGCATGTGCCCTTCAAGGGCTATTTTGCGTGCGACGCTTGTCACGGTGAGCACCATCGCTCAACAACTCCAGAGGTTAGATAAAGAATAGTAGGAAGATTGCGTACACTACCCGCGTTGGTCAGTTTGTTATATTCAACAATTGCTTCCTGTATACTTTGGCACTCGCGCCGGTCAACAGTTTAAACTGCCGATTGAAATGGGAAATGTTATTGTAGCCGACCTCGTAACCGATTTCTGAAATATTCAACGCTTGGTTCAACAGGAGCTTACATGCCTGCGTGATTCGGATTTCGTTTAAAAACTGCGTGCAGGTCTTGTGCACCCTCGTCTTAAAATATCGGCAAAACGACGCTTTATTCATATCGATGATCGACGCAAGTTGATCCAGTGTAATCTCATGACGGTAATTCTCCATCATATAATCAATCACTTGGTTCAACCTCTCTGTCTCGAGTTTGCGGATATTTTTTGCGTAGAACGGTGTTGAAAGCAATTCGTATTCCTTGATTTTTGACAACGCATCCAATAGTTGGAGAAAATTAATCAATCGATCGAATCCCGAACTTAAGCATACCGCCTTCACCATCTGCGATATCCTTGCATGATCTGTCCCCAGTATCGAAATCCCCTGTTGACCCAATTCGAACAATCGGGAAATATGATTGAGTTCCGGCAAGTCAAAAAAGCTATCGCCCAGTGCATCGGGAAGAAAATGGATCACGTACACGTCCACGTAAAATTCGGGGTTCCCCGCGTAGTATTCTTTGTCGTTTTTCCAAACATGGGGCAAGTTCGAACTGATGAACACCAAGTCGCCGTCTTCAAAGCGCGCAACATTGTCGCCCATTACCCGCAAGCCCCGGCTTTTCTCCACAAAAATGATTTCATGCTCCGGATGGTAATGCAACGGGTAATCCATATAGGGAGTAATCTCTCTTTTTACCGCAAATGAATAAAATAAATTGGGTGAGATCTTTTCCAGCTTTGGCTTCATATTGCGCTTCTATTATGCACATCAATCATTTTTACCCCATAATATGCAAACATAGTGTCTTTTTTTGAAAATCTCGTCGTTTTTCTGTGATCGATGTGCGTCTACCTTTGCTGTATACAGTAACCAATAATAGGCAAAGTCATAAATTGATTAGCGGAGGCGTAGACAGCTGACAACATTGGATTAATTTTATCGCCATGATGAAAATTAACATATTCTACATTGCCAAAATAGCCGTTGTAGCTTCCGTTGGCGGATTTCTCTTCGGATTTGACCTTGTCATCATTGCCGGCGCCCTTCCTTTTTTGAAAACCGAGTTCCAGTTATCCGAAGCGATGCAGGGATTCGCCGTCAGCAGTGCGATTTTGGGTTGTGTTATCGGGCCTATCGGTGGTCTGTGGTTCACCGATCGATGGGGCCGTAAGAAAACGATGATGTTTTCCGGTGTGCTGTTTATGGTATCATCCGTCGGCTGTGCGATCGCATGGGGATTGTGGGATTTCTCTTTTTATCGGTTTCTGGGGGGATTGGGCATTGGTTTAGCGATGATTTCCTCGCCAATCTATATCGCCGAATTGGCTCCCACCCATCTTCGGGGCATATTGGTCAATGTCAATCAATTATCCAACGTGATCGGCATCAACATGGCCGTAATTTCGTGTTACCTTTTCTCTTTTGACGGATGGGGCTGGCGGTGGATGATGGCATCGGAAGTCATACCCACAGGGATCCTGATACTCGGTTTGTTGGTCATTCCCGAAAGCCCGAGGTGGCTGGTGCTAAAAGGTCAGATCAACGCAGCCGATCGTATTCTTACCAGGATCTATGATAAAGAAATGGCGGCTGCGGAGGTACAGCGTATCAAAGCCAGCAATCAAATGGCGCACGAGAGCAGTTTTAAAACGCTTCTATCCCCCGGAATTAAAGCAGCGCTGATCATCGCCATCTTACTCATGGTGTTGCAGCAAATCAACGGTGTCAATATGCTGCTTCTCTACGCTCCCAGCATCCTGATGGATGCCGGTGTCAGCATGGGTTCCCATGCCATATTGAGTTCACTCCCGGTATATGGTTTTATTCTGGTGTGTACGCTGTTGTCCTTTCCGCTCATTCGCAAATTCAATCGGCGCACGCTGCTCGTAAGCAGTGTATCCTTCATGGCGATTGGGCATATTGTCATGGCCATCAATTTTCAGCAAGGGTGGCCGCCCCTCTTCGCCCTGTTCCCGATGTTGATCGGTGCCGGTGCATTTACGCTCGGATTAGCGCCGCTGGGCTGGATCATTCTTTCCGAAATTTTTCCCAATCACATCCGCGGAAAGGCCACTGCAGTCGTGTGTATCTTTCTCTACCTGGCGTCTTTTGTTACCGCGCAATTTTTTCCGGTGCTTACGCAATGGTTTATCACGACCAACGGTAACCCCGCCGGTGTATACTGGATCTTTGCCAGCATCTGCACCGCCGGAGCACTTTTCTGCTGGTTCAAGGTACCCGAAACCAAAGGGCTTAGCCTAGAGAAAATCGGCGAGTTTTGGCAAAACAACATTCGAAACAAATAATATCCTATCAAGTATCCGATAATGAATCAAACAGAAAAGAAGATTGCTTTTGTACCTTTTGGCGAAATAAACTCACCCAGGGAACTGATTGCGCAAATGGCCGCAGCGGCTCTGGAAGAAGTGAAAGGACTGGGGTATGCGGTGGTATCCACCGACCTCGTGACCGATGATGAAGCCGGCACAGACGTCGCCCGAGCGCTGCACGACCTCGATGGCCAGTCGTTCGATGCGCTGATTGTCTGCCTCACCGGTTGGATCCCTTCCCATGCGGTTATCTCCATTACCGATCCGCATCGGCAGGTTCCCATGGTGTTGTGGGGATTGGCCGGAAAGCGGACGAACGGGCATATCGTAACCACCGCCGCACAAGCGGGCACCTCAGCGCTGCGGAAAGTTTTTGCGGACCTGGGGTATCGATTCACCTATTTATATAACATCATAGACAATCCGTCACCCTTGGAGAAAATCGACAGTTTCATCCAGGCTGCATTCGCCCAAAAAGCGCTTCGGTCCACGAAAATTGGCATGGTCGGCTTCCGGGATATGCGGCTTTATAACACGCTATACGAGGGCGTATCCCTAAAGAGCAAACTGGGTATCGAGGTCGAGTTTGTCGAAATGCTCGAGGTCGTAAAAGCCAGCGAGCGCGTGGAAGCGTCTGCTGTAACGGCAGTACTCAACACCATCCAAACAGCCTGGAATTTTCAGGGCACGGTTGACCGACAATTTCTGGAGCAAGGCATCGCTTATTACCTCGCCATCCGGAAAATAGCCCTCGAAAAAGGGTTGGATGCGATTTCGCTCAAAGATGTGGACGGCATGAAAAAATTACTAAGCTATCCGCCTGCCGTCGTATTCATGCTATTGGCGGATGAAGCAGGTCTATGCACCATTCCGGAAAACGACGTAATGGGCGCAGTAACCCAGCTGATTGTCAAGCAGCTGACCGGACAAAGTGCCGCTTATCTTGAGTTCTATGAATATTTTGAAGACAGCGTATTAATGGGCGTGCCGGACTATGTTCCCGCCGAAGTTGTACAGGAACGAGTAAACGTATTGCCGGCGGCATTTGGTCAAATCAGCGGGGGCTTGCTTAACGTTTCTTCCATGCGGGAAGGCCGGCTGACCATTGCCCGGCTTTCCAACACCGGGACAGCGTATACCATGCATATCGCGACGGGGGAAGGGCACTTGTGTTCATGGGAGGAAGCCGGGTGGACACAACCGGCTCCCCAATTACCAAGCTTGCTGATTAAGCTGGATACAAAAACGGAACAATTTGTCCAACAGATATCCGGCCAGCACTACATTTTGGCCTATGGCGACTGTACATCGCTTTTGGTTGATTTCTGCCGCCTGAACGACATCGAAATTATTTTGCATCACGCCGCCAACTGACCGTAGCTTAGAATGGATAAGACAGTTGATATTTTCGTCTGCGGGTACTTATGCGTTGATCTGACGCCGGCTTTTAAAACGGAGGTCACCTTCCAGCCCGGCACCCTCACGGAGCTCAATGGAATGACCTTTTCGCTGGGCGGCGCCGTAGGCAATACCGGATTGGTTCTACATCGGTTTGGCAAAAAAGTACTGTTGAACGGTCTCATTGGAGATGACCATCTGGGTCGTTACATCTCGGATTGCCTGGATGAATATGGCGTGGCAAACAGCATCCAGAAAACCACCCATGCCGGAACGGCCTTCGGGATTGTGCTGGCCCCACCCGCCATCGATCGTCTATTTCTCGAATATCCGGGAAGCAGCCGATTCTTTGACCTGGCACGTGTCGACATCGAGAATGTGAAATCCAGTAAATTACTACATTTCGGTTACCTGCCCTTGTTGCAACATTTCTTCCATGCGAAGGGCGAGCAATTGGTCGAACTGTTTCAGCAAGCTAAGCGAAGTGGAACGGTCACTTCCATGGATCTGAGTTTACCCGATCCGACCGGTGAGACACAGGAAATTGACTGGCATGAAATTCTGACGCGCGTCTTGCCCTATACGGATATCCTGCTTCCCAGCATTGAAGAAATCCTATACATGACGATGCCGGATGTATATCGTGAACTATGTGAAAAACACGGAGAAGCACAGGTATTGGATCGGGTTTCGCCAGAGACGATACAAAGCGTAGGCCGGATGCTTCTGCGCTACGGCGTCAAAATCGTGTTGATTAAAATGGCTCACCGCGGTGCCTATCTGTTCACAGGCAATCTCACGGACGAAAAAAATGGACTCCTGGAATTGGATACCGAACAATGGAGTAATCTCACCCTGTACTGCCCCGCCTATGCGGCAGATAGGCAACGGATAACCAATGCTTCCGGTGCGGGTGATACGGCGGTCGCAGCCTTTCTAGCTGCGCTTCTCGAAGGTGTTACGCCACAAATGGCTGTGAAGTTAAGCACCGCGGCGGGAAGAGAAAGCTTGTACTGTAACGACCTGTATACGGAACTGCCCGATTGGGAAGATATTTATCATTTAGCAATAACTAATTAATGTAATCATGGAAATCCTAACAGCGACTAATAAGGATTGGTGGAAAGCCAGCGCAGACCAACTGCCGCAGATCATCCACGAACCACCGGGCCCGGTGTCTAAGCAGATGCATGCCAACACCGAAAAATACATGCGCGGACTCAGCGGACAGGTGAAATTGTTTCCGGTATGTTTTGAAGAGGGGCATGGTATTTCGCTTACCGATTCCGACGGCAATCGCTACCTCGACTTTTCGTCGGGTATCTACGTAACCTCGCTGGGTCATTGCCACCCAAAAATTTCATCGGCTATTTCGCATTGGGCGAACCGGCTGATGAACATGCACGATTTTACCACGCCGGTAAAAGAAAAGCTGCTGGAAAAATTGGTGGGGGTCTTACCCGCCGGACTGAACTCCGTGCAGCTCTTCAGCGATGGCGCTACCGCCGTTGAGGCGGGCATACGGGCCGCACGTGCCATCACGGGCAAACACGAGTTCATTTCCTGTTTCCGCGATTTCCATGGCAAAACCATGGCCGCTGTCAGCTGTGGCCAAATGATCCGTGGCGATGTTCACAGCTATGGGCCTACCCGGGCTCCCGGTTTCTATATGGTTCCCCGTCCGGATCCCTATCGGCCCCTTTGGACAAAACCCGACGGCACACTGGATACCGATGCCTACATCCGGTTTTATGAACAGTTCATCCAGGAATCTACCGTGGGAAATCTGGCTGCATTTGTCCTGGAACCCGCGCAGGGATGGGCTGGCTCCATCTTCCCGCCGGATGACTTCTTTCCGAAGCTGCGAGCCCTTTGCGATCAGAAAGGTGTCTTGCTGTTTGACGACGAAGTGCTGGCCGGCATGGGCCGTACCGGCGAATGGCTTACCCTCAATCACTGGGACGTGGTGCCCGACATCGTGACCTTTGGTAAGTCCTTTGGCAATGGGTTTCCGGTTACCGCCCTGGTAGTCAAAGAAGAATACGCCGAAGCCCTCGACAAAATATCCGGCTCTTCGAGCTATGGGGGCAATCCGATGGCCTGCGCCGCGGCCCTGGCTTCGCTGGAGGTCATCGAGGAAGAAAACTTGTTGGAAAATGCCAGGCACGTCGGCGAGAAGATGATGGCAAGGATGCGACGGATGAAGGACAGCCACCCCATCATCGGAGACGTAAAAGGCAAGGGCTTCTTGCTGGGGATCGAGCTAGTGAAAGACAAACAG
>Ga0182744_1000491_pt1 | contig 37456 bp, 30 predicted proteins | sample eDN3rd30CKraftMG_FD_128525 | JGI IMG/M metagenome (GOLD analysis project Ga0182744, IMG submission 128525) | Enriched Miracle-Growth compost microbial communities from Emeryville, California, USA - eDNA 3rd pass 30_C Kraft MG (version 2) (version 2) ... | reverse complement strand
CCGCATGGGCGGCTGCGGCGCCTGCGTCTGCACGGTGCTCAACGGACGCATCGATCCGGGGCCTTATCAGGAAGCGGCGCTGACGCCGGCGATGCGCGCGCGCGGCATGGCCTTGATGTGCTGTGCCGTGGCGCTGGAAGACGTCGAGTTCGAAGTTGAGGGCGTCGCTTCGCTGTCGCCGGATCAGGCGCAGGCGCCGCAACGCTGGCAAGGCCGGGTACAGCGCATGGAGCGGCTTGGGCCGGAGCTGATGCGCCTGTTCATCGCGTTGCCGCCGGGCAAGGTTTTGAACTATCAGGCGGGGCAATACATCAACATCATCCTCGATGACGACTCCAAGCGTTCTTTTTCCTTCGCCAAAGCGCCGCCCGATCCGGCGCGGCCCGCTCCTGCGCCGGATGACAGCGTCATCGAGCTGCACGTGCGCCGGGTCGAAGGCGGGCGCTACACCACCCATGTGTTCGAGCACATGCGGGTCGGCGACACCATCGATTTCGAAGGGCCGATCGGGCGCTTCACGCTGCGCGACAGCGAGCGCCCCATCCTGATGATCGCCGGCGCCACGGGCTTTGCGCCGATCAAGAGCATCCTCGAAGACGCTTTCCGCCGCGGTGTGCGGCGGCCCATCCAGCTTTACTGGGGCGCCCGCACAGAAGACGACCTTTACCTCCAGGACCAGCTACAAAGTTGGCAGGCCGAACATGATAATTTCAAATATGTACCGGTGCTGTCCGGGCTCGCGGACGCCGCCCCCTGGAAAGGGCGGCGCGGTTTGGTGCACCAGGCTTTGTTGACTGACCATCCGGATCTCAACGGCTACGAGATCTATGTTTGCGGTTCCGTGCGCATGGTCGAAGCCGCCGTACCCGATTTCCTGTCGCACGGCCTGGTCGAAGACTACTGCTTTTCCGATGCGTTCGTGCCGAATTCTCAGGCTCTGAAGAACGGTGGATGATGTCTGGTTATTGAGTCGGCCTTGAAAAATCCGAGGCTTTAATATCCGTGCCGGTTTCAGAGGCGGACCGTAAACCAGGGCTAAATTGCGCCGCGTCCGTGTTGCACCATGTATAGCAGCGCGATACAATAGCTCATGATCAAGACCTTCAGACATCGGGGCCTACAGCGGTTTTTTGAAACGGGCTCGAAGGCCGGCATACAGGCGGCGCATGCTTCTAAGCTGGCGCGTCAGTTGCGGCAATTGAACGATGCGGCAGGGCCGGAAGACATGGACTTGCCCGGCTGGAATTTGCACCCGTTGAAAGGACGGGACTTGAAAGGCCACTGGCCTGTATGGGTTAACGGGAATTGGCGGCTGACGTTCATGTTCGAAGGCCAGGACGCCATTCTGGTTGATTACCACGACTATCACTAGGAGAACACGATGCGTATGCATAATCCTCCCCATCCTGGCGAGACATTACGCGAGGATGTGCTCCCGGCATTGGGGCTGTCTGTCTCGGAGGCTGCGCGCCAACTCGGTGTAAGTAGGGTAGCGTTATCGCGCGTACTGCATGGACATGCAGCGGTTTCGGTGGACCTGGCTCGCAGGCTCGAGGCTTGGTTGCGTAAGCCCGACGGGCGTGGCCCCAGCGCCGAGACATGGCTTCGCGGCCAAGTCGCCTATGACCTGTGGCAGGCCGAGCATTCCGGCGGCGATCTTGAGGTCGAACCTGCTCACGCTGTTTCTGCTTGAATAGGCAAAATAAAGCTTTAGTGGGTGCGCAGGAACGGAAAAGCGCCTCATGGACGCCTCGATGATAAGGAAACAGGGCGAGCTTTGCCAGCACGGCTAGCCGGCCGTACGCCGAGCGCCAGCATCCAGCGTCTGTCAGTCTGTAGACGAGGTCCAGCCAGTACGCATATCCTGGCCAGAAAAAGCGAAAAGCCGCGTATAGCGGCTTTTCCATTTGGTGCGATCTCTCTGCTTGTTAGCATCCAGTACGCATATCCTAGTCAGATGCAAGCAGATGATAGCTCACGCCCTTGAATAAATGCAATAAATTTAGAACAAAATGTTACAAGGAGGGGATATGCCTTTCCGTTATCGGCTAGCACTGGACCTCGGTCCGACTTCACTCGGTTGGGCGGTATTCAGGATAAACGCTGAAAACAAGCCTATAGCCTTGGTGTTAAGCGGTGTCCGGATTTTTTCCGATGGCCGCAATCCCAAAGATGGAACGTCGTTGGCAGTGACGCGGCGATTGGCGCGTGCCATGCGGCGACGGCGTGATCGCCTGCTTAAACGTAAAAGCAAATTGATTGCCGCATTGATCAAGCATGGATTCTTTCCCGCGGACGAGAAAGAACGAAAGGCTCTGGAAGTGCTTGATCCATACAGGCTGCGTGCGGAAGGCCTGAATCGGGCGCTGGCTGCGCACGAATTTGGCAGGGCATTGTTCCATCTCAATCAGCGACGCGGATTCAAAAGCAATCGCAAGACTGATAAGCGGGAAACCGATAGTAGCGTGATGAGGACCACTATATCGAGCGTACGTAATGCACTGGAGGAAGGGGGCTTTTGCACCGTGGGCGAGTGGTTGTATCAGCGTAGCCGGCAAGGCCAGAAGGTACGCGCCCGGTTCAATGCACAGCGAATCACAACAGATGCGGGCAAGACAAAGATTGAGAAGAGCTATGACCTGTATATCGATCGCGCTATGGTCGAGCACGAGTTCGATGTTTTATGGGCCAGGCAAGCTAAGCTGAACCCCGAGCTGTTCCATGAGCAAGCCAGGGCCGAATTGCGCGACATCCTGCTATTTCAGCGACGGCTTCGACCCGTCGACCCCGGGCGTTGCACCTTTTACCCAAAGGAAGCCCGTGCGCCCCTCGCATTGCCCAGTGTGCAGCGCTTTCGTTTTTATCAGGAACTGAATAGTTTGCGCTGGCTGGATGATAGCCTGGTGGAAAGGCCTCTGACGCTGGCTCAGCGGGACGCCATGGCAGCAGCCCTGGAAACGAGCATCAAAAAGACATTTCAGCAATTGCGGGCGATTGCAGGCCTTGGCAGTGGCGCGACCTTCAGTATTGAGGATCTTAAACGGCAAGAGTTCAAAGGCAATACAACCAGTTGCATCCTGTCGAAGAAGCAGCACTTCGGATCACGCTGGGGCCGGTTTGATGAAGCCTTGCAAGACGAGATCGTCATGCGTCTGCTGATGGAAGAAAATGAATCCGCCTTGATTGCGTGGCTACAGGAGCATACTGGCGTAGACGAGGCGCAAGCCGAAGCCATTGCGAATGTTGCGCTGCCCGAGGGCTATGGCCGTTTGAGCCTGAAGGCGATACGGAAAATTCTACCTGCGTTGCGGGAAGACGTCCGTACTTATGACAAGGCGGTCCTGGCGGCCGGCATCGGCCACCATAGCGACTTGGGAGCGCGCGCGACGGGAGAGATTCTGCCGGAATTGCCATACTACGGCAAGGCTCTGGAACGCCATGTCGGCTTCGGTACCGGCAATCCTGAAGATCCGGAAGAACGGCGTTTCGGCCGGATCAGCAATCCGACGGTACACGTTGGCTTGAATCAAGTACGTGTCGTAGTCAATGAACTGATCCGGCGTTATGGGCATCCGGCTCAAGTAGTGATTGAGCTGGCGCGCGACCTGAAACAGACTTGGGAACAAAAGCGCGAGACTGAGCGGGAGCAGGCTGCAAATCAACAACGCAATACGCTTTATCGGCGAGAAATCGCGGATGTGTTGGGAATTGGCGAAGAGCAGGTCAAACGCGAGCTGATCGAAAAGCGGATTCTTTGGGAAGAATTGAGCTTTGATCCCGTGAAGCGGTGCTGCCCATACAGCGGGGAGCAAATCGGTCTAAAGATGTTGTTCAGCGATGAGGTCGAGATCGAGCATATTCTGCCTTTTGCAAAAACGCTGGACGATAGCCTCAATAACAAGACGGTCGCCCTGCGGCGAGCCAATCGCCTCAAGGGCAATTGCACGCCATGGGAAGCGTTTGGCCGGCAGGAAGTGGCCGGATTCAAATATGACGACATCCTGCAGCGAGCGCAAGCCATGCCGCAGCGCAAGCGTTATCGATTCGCGCAGGACAGCATGGAGCAATGGCTGAAGAATGATAAAAGCTTTCTTGATCGGGCCTTGAATGATACGCGCTATCTCAGCCGCCTCGCCAAGGAGTATCTGGAATGGATATGCCCGCAGGCAACATGGGTGGTGCCGGGGCAATTGACGTCCGTGCTACGGCGTATCTACGGCTTGAATAATCCCGATATCCTGGGGTGGCGGGGACAAAAGAACCGGGAGGATCATCGGCATCATGCCATTGATGCCTGCGTCATTGGCGTGACGGATCGCTGGTTATTGCAGATCATGTCGGATACGAGCGCAAGAGCTCGTGACCAATTGCATGGGCGCCTGCTGAAGAATATGCCTATGCCATGGCCGACTTATCGGGATCACGTCAAGCGTGCTGTCAGCCATATTTGGGTCAGCCATAAGCCGGATCACAGTTATGAAAAAGCCATGCACAACGATACCGCCTATGGGCTGTTACCGGGTGGCTATGTGCGGGTGCGCAAAGAAGTGGATGGCGTTCGTGTGCGAACTACCGAAAAGTTGGCCGTAATTCCGATTTCCAGCGCCAAGGCGGGCCCGAGGCATGGATTCTTGCCCGACGGCAGCCCCAAACCTTACAAGGGATATAAGGGCGACAGTAATTACTGTATTGAAATCGTACGTGACGAGGCTTCTGGGAAATGGATGGGCGAGGTGATTTCGACTTATCAGGCCTATCAGGTGATTCGTGAGCATGGCCGTGTGAACGGTTGGAACCGGCTGCGCCATCCAGGTTGCGGTCTGAGCGGCCGTTCGCTGGTGATGAGGCTGATGATCAACGACATCGTCCGGCTGGAAGATAATGGTGAACTAAAAACCTGGCGTGTGGCCAAGATTAGCGGTAATGGCCAAATATATTTTGCGGACATTCATGAGGCCAATGTCGATGCACGCAACCGTGATAAAAACGATTCATTCTCCTATGTCTCCAAAATGGCGGGGTCTTTGAATAAGGCAAAGGCCAGGCGGGTGACTATTTCTCCAGCGGGACGACTTGCCGATCCGGGATATATCCCATGAGCAAGTGATAGAGGAGTCCCGTAATGATAGGGCGCATCGTTGAAATCGCGGATGACAGGCGGCATTTATTTGCGCATCGCGGTTTTATGGTGGTGCGCGATACTGAAGGCGAGCGAAAGGAGCTGGGGCAGGTCCCCCTGGATGACATCGGAGCTGTGATCGCCAATGCTCACGGCTTGAGCTACACAAATAATCTCTTGGTTGAATTGGCTCAGCGTGGCGCCCCATTCGTTTTGTGTGCCGCCAATCACAGTCCCGTTGGCATGCTATTGCCAACCGATGGGAATTATGAACAGTCTCGCCGGATCGATGCGCAAATCGCCGCCAAACCTCCTTTGCATAAACAGATATGGGCGGCCATAGTGCGCAGCAAGCTGGAGCAGCAAGCCGCGGTGCTTGAAGCCGTTGGAGCACCGTTCATGCCCTTGCTGGCGCTGGCGAAGAAGGTCAAGAGCGGCGATGCGGGCAATTTGGAGGCTCAAGGGGCAAGGCGGTATTGGGGGCTGTTATTTGGCGGAGAGTTTCGACGCGATCAGAGTTTGGGCGGCGTCAACAGCCTTCTTAATTATGGCTATACCATTTTGCGGTCGGCGACGGCCAGAGCTGTGATAGGAGCGGGCCTGCATCCCAGTATTGGCCTGTTCCATAGCAATGCCGGCAATCCCATGAGGCTGGTGGACGATTTGATCGAACCGTTTCGGCCATTGATTGATATCAAGGTCTGGCTGCTACAGAAGCAAGGCGAGAAAGAAGTTGGGCCCGAAACGAAAAGGGCGCTAGTACAGACGCTATATGATGACATGCTGACGGACGTTGGTGCAACGCCCGTGAGCGTGTGCATACAACGTGTAGCCGTTTCGCTGGCGCAAGTATATTTGGGAGAGCGGACCAGGCTGGATCTCCCCTTGCCGGGATTGCCTTTGTCCATGGCGGCATCCTTGTCGGACGAATAGCAATGTTATCGGGGTATCGGCTTATGTGGATGTTGGTGATGTTTGATTTGCCTGTTCTGGAGAAGGCTGAACGCAAGGCGGCAACAGATTTTCGCAACACCCTGCTGGACCTCGGTTTCGAGATGAGCCAGTTCAGCGTTTACGTGCGCTTTTGTACGGGGCCCGCGCAGATCGACACCTATTGCAAGCGGGTAGAGGCGGCTTTACCACCCGGAGGCAAGGTAAACATCATACAATTTACGGACAAGCAGTATGAGCGCATCATTTCATACTATTGCAGGGCACAACAAGAGCCACAAAAAGCGCCCGATCAATTCAATCTATTCTAGGAATAAGAGTGCAAAAAAGATCGAAAATCCCGACAAACCTCTTTTTCATCAAGAGGTTGCCGGGTTCCGATTTTATCTGACTAGGAAATGCGCACTGGCTGGAACGCAATTTAAGTGCATGATTATCAATACTCTATTTTATCTGACTAGGAAATGCGCACTGGCTGGAACTAAAGCACGTGCCGCTTCCTCCTGTAATTGATTTTATCTGACTAGGAAATGCGCACTGGCTGGAACTCGGGAATCCTCAGCACGCTCGACAAGTGGATTTTATCTGACTAGGAAATGCGCACTGGCTGGAACATAGCTAAGCGATTCGTCCATGCCGGCGCGATTTTATCTGACTAGGAAATGCGCACTGGCTGGAACTCGTCGGCTACACCTGCGGCGCGCTGCAGAATTTTATCTGACTAGGAAATGCGCACTGGCTGGAACGCTGGCGATGCTCGCAAGCGCATGATGGCCATTTTATCTGACTAGGAAATGCGCACTGGCTGGAACTCAGAGACCGATGGCCAGGCGTCACGCGTCATTTTATCTGACTAGGAAATGCGCACTGGCTGGAACCTGGATGCCATTGCCCGCCATACCAACCAAATTTTATCTGACTAGGAAATGCGCACTGGCTGGAACGCGGCCAACTTGATGCACAGCTGCGCGCTGATTTTATCTGACTAGGAAATGCGCACTGGCTGGAACTTGCCGGCTTCGCAGGCGGCCTCGCGGCCCATTTTATCTGACTAGGAAATGCGCACTGGCTGGAACATGATCCCGCACCCACTCTACGAATTCAGCATTTTATCTGACTAGGAAATGCGCACTGGCTGGAACTGGCTATCGCTGGTTACTGAGCCTGCCCGGATTTTATCTGACTAGGAAATGCGCACTGGCTGGAACGCTTGATGCCGCCTGCATCAGCACATAGTCATTTTATCTGACTAGGAAATGCGCACTGGCTGGAACCCAGGCGTTGTGCTGCACTGCCCCCGGTAAATTTTATCTGACTAGGAAATGCGCACTGGCTGGAACGCAACGGCCGTCAGCCCTACGTACTGGCCCATTTTATCTGACTAGGAAATGCGCACTGGCTGGAACACAGGCTTTCGGCCACGGCCACGCCAGCTAATTTTATCTGACTAGGAAATGCGCACTGGCTGGAACACTGTCCAAGGCCTGCATGATTCAAGCCGCATTTTATCTGACTAGGAAATGCGCACTGGCTGGAACTCTGGCGGCGGCTGCTGCCGGTGCCGTTCAATTTTATCTGACTAGGAAATGCGCACTGGCTGGAACTCGAACTTATGCCAGAGGATGCCGCCCACGATTTTATCTGACTAGGAAATGCGCACTGGCTGGAACTTACTGCGCATGGCGGGCCTCCTCACGGTCATTTTAATCTGACCAGCAAATGCGCACTGGTTAAAACTCAATGGCGTCAGGGGTATTGAATAGCTTGGCCGAGGGAGTTGGCAGTCTGCTCCTGATCGTGGAAGCGTTCGGCGCTGCGGTAGCCGGTCTTTATGATGACATCATCCAGAAGCAGGCAAGGTCGTCCAGGAGCGTGGGGCGAGCTATGCGGCCTTATGTAGAGGGTGTTTCTTGCGCAGGCTTGCCGGGGGCGGAATTCAAGATGTGCTGCATCATTTTCTTGGCATAGAGCGGCAGGTCCTGGGCGTTGCGTACGCATAGCACGAGGTCTCTGGTGGCCCAAGGGTCGGTGAGTTCGATGCGTTTGATTCGGGCGGATCTGGCGCAGCGTATGGCGGCGGTTTTGGGAACTACTCCGATGCCGACGCCATGGCCGACCATGCGGCATACGGCGTCGATATTGCGCAGGCGCGCGCGATAGAAGACCTGCTTGCCGGCCCGCCGCGCGTGCTGGGTTACGTGTTCCTGCAGGGCGCTGCCTTCCAGTAGGCCGACGAAATCATGGTCGACGACATCGGGAAGGCTGATGGATGCGCGTGAGGCCAGTTCATGGCCGCGGGCCACGATCAATACCAGCGGGTCGGGGCGGAAGGGGTAGGTTTCCAGGCCCTGCAGGTCCGCGGAAGTGGCGACCAGCCCGATGTCGGCCATTCCAGTGCGTATGGCGTCGGCGATTTCATAACTGGGCCGTTCTTCGAGATCCACTGAAATTTTCGGATGCTCCGTCAAGAAGGCGCTGAGTATTTCGGGCAGGTATTCGCTGAGGGAAGAAGTGTTGCAAAGCAGGCGTACATGCCCCTTCAAGCCTTGGCCGTAGTGGTCCAGTTCCCCGCGCATGCGGTCCATCTGTTGCAGGACGACGCGCGCATGGTGCAATAGGGTCCTTCCGGCAGGCGTCAGTTTGACTCCGCGCCGCTCACGTACCAGCAAGGCGACGCCCAGGGTGTCTTCCATTCCCTTGATGCGTTCGCTGGCCGATGCCAGGGTCATGTGCGAGCGCCGGGCGCCGCCGGTGATGGTGCCCGCCTCGTGCACATTCAAGAACAGGCGTAGATCGGTCAGGTCGAAGCGCATGAAAAAATCATAGCACGGGTGGATCAGGCGCAGCCTGAGGCTGGCTTTGAAATATCCGGATTTTCAAACCAAGCCAGATACGTCAGAATGGCTGCTCGCGTGTGGAGCATGCATTTCATTGCAAGAAATGCACACGATCGCAAGAATCGCATGCCTCCGCAAGAAGTGTGCTTTCGCGCAGGAAATGTACATTCCCGACAGGAATGCACCCGCGGCAAAGAGTGCGCGCTCTCGCAAGGAAGGGCATGCTTCTGCAAGGAGTGCACGCCCGTTCGCAAGAAGCGCAAGTCCCCGCATGGAACTCGCCTTGCTCGCGCATCCGCACATCCGTAAGCCTGCGCGGGCTAGCGGTTCTTAGCAAAAATAAAGATAAAGGCGTTTTTCAGGATGATCGCAAATTTTCTGCCAGATTCGTTTTTCCTCATCGTCGCGGTCTTTGTGCTGGCGGGCTTGATCAAAGGAGTGGTCGGCATGGGTTTGCCTACGATCTCCATGGCCTTGCTGGTGCTGTTCATGGCGCCGGCTCAAGCCGCCGCATTGTTGATCATTCCTTCCTTGATGACCAATCTGTGGCAAGCGGGGCCGCTGCGGACTTTGCCGCCGCTGCTTCGCAGGATAGGCGGCATGCAATGGGGCGTTGCTATCGGCGCCTTGGCGGGCGCGCTGATCCTGGGGGCGCCGACGGGCAAGTCGGCATCCATAGCGCTGGGGGCCGCGCTGGTCGTTTATGCCGGGTGGACGCTTTTCGGCAGGCAATTGAATGTGCCGGCTCGTACGGAAAAATGGCTGGGACCGCTGGCCGGCGCCTTGACGGGGATAATCACCGCGGCGACCGGAGTATTCGTCGTGCCGGCCGTGCCCTATCTGCAGGCCTTGTCTCTTGACCGGGATGCGCTGATACAAGCTATGGGCGTGTCTTTCACCGTCTCCACCGTGGCCTTGGCGGCAGGCTTGTGGATCAATGACAGCTATACGGTTGGAGCCGTGGGCGCGTCGCTGGTCATGCTGATTCCCGCTTTGGCCGGCATGCATGCCGGCCAGTTTTTGCGCAGGCTGCTTTCGCCCAAGGCTTTCCGCACTTGTTTCCTAGCGAGCTTGCTGATATTGGGCGTTTATCTGATCATCGAAAGGTCTGTGGCGTAAGGAGCGCGGCCCCACGGTGCGCGTGCGGACGCCGCGGAAGGCCGGCGCATATCGAGGATGTCGCTGCGATGGATTCATCTTCATATGCGGATCCATGTACAGTGGAGCCTGCTCAGGCCTCAACCTTTTTCAGGAGCGCAGACGATGAAACGAGCATTGGGTGACACCGGTATTTCCATCTCGCCGCTGGTTTTCGGCGGAAACGTGTTTGGCTGGACCGCCGACAGGCAGCGGTCGTTCGAATTGCTCGACCGGTTCGTGGAGGCGGGCTTTGAGACCATCGATACCGCCGACATTTATTCGACCTGGGTTCCGGGCAATCAAGGCGGCGAATCCGAGACCATCATCGGGGATTGGCTGAAATCGCGCGGCAAGCGCGATAGTGTGGTCCTGATTACCAAGGTGGGCATGGAAATGTCGCCGGAGCGGCAAGGCCTGTCGGCCGCATGGATCGAACGCGCCGTCGAGGATTCGCTGCGTCGGCTGCAGACCGATCATGTGGATGTTTATTTTTCGCACATCTTCGATCCCGATGTGCCGGTGGAGGAAACACTCCGGGCATACGAACGCCTGATCATGGCGGGCAAGGTGCGCGCCATCGGCGCATCCAACCACTCGGCGGAACAGCTTGCCGGGGCGCTGAAGGCGGCCGATGAGCAAGGCCTGCCCCGATACCAGGTGCTTCAGCCGCCGTACAGCCTCTATCATCGCGGCGATTATGAAGGGGCGTTGCGGAACCTGGCCATTTCCGAGGGCTTGGGGGTGATTACCTACTACAGCCTGGCCAGCGGCTTCCTCACAGGCAAGTACCGCAGTAGCGCCGACCTGGGCCAAAGCCCGCGCGGCAGCCGCATCGAAGCTTATCTGAATGACCGGGGGATGCGCATTCTCGCCGCTCTCGACGAGGTGGCCGAAGCGCACGGCGCCGCTCCCGCGGAAGTCGCGCTCGCCTGGCTCATCCAACGAGAAGGCGTGACCGCGCCGATCGCCAGCGCGACCCGCCTCGATCAGCTCGAAAGCCTGATGCGGTCCACCCGCCTTGCGCTTTCCGCGGCGGATGTCGAGCTGCTTGATAAGGCCAGCGCTCCTTGAAGGGTTGACGCAGGACGCTCGTCCTCGAGATGCCTCGGGTATGGCGCTTGCTGGGAAATCGTTCGCATTTGAACGCCGTCCCGCCGCAGCGCCCGAGCCCACCCCGTCGAGGAGAACGTCGCAATGGAAGTCATCATCGAACGCAGGTATTCCGAAGCAATCTTTCCGCTGCATGCATTGCTGCTGGCCGGCACCGTCCCGCTATTTCTGGGCGCGGCGCTGAGCGATGCGGCATACGCCTCGACCTATGAGATCCAATGGAGCAATTTCGCATCCTGGCTCATCGTCGGCGGCCTGATATTCGCCGGGCTCGCGCTGCTCTTCGCCATCGTCGATCTATGCATCCCCAGCCGGCGCCGCGCGCGGGGAGCCGGCTGGTATGCCTTGATATTGCTGATCACATGGGTGCTGGGCTTCGTCGATGCGCTCCTGCACGCCCGCGACGCGTGGGCGGCCATGCCCGCGGGCCTGGCCTTATCCGTGATCGTCACCCTGCTAGCCTGCGTGGCGGCATGGTTCGGCTTTTGCACCCCACGCATCGGAGGGATGAAATGAAACCCGGCCTGTTCATGGCCGTCGCGCTTTCGGCATTGCTGGCGGCCTGCGGCGGCGACACGCAACCCGCGCAGTATGGCGCAGCGCCCGAACTTCCCAAGCCGCAGCGCGGCCTGCTGCCCGACATGGTGATTGCCAAGCCCGCGGAATGGGGCGACAAGCTGCCCACGGTCCCCGAGGGCTATACGATCAGCGCAATCGCCACGGATTTGAAAATTCCGCGCCAGACGCTGGTGCTGCCCAATGGCGACATTCTGGTGGCCGAGGGCAGGGGAGGCGGCGCGCCGGTCCTCAAGCCCAAGGACGTGATCGCCGGTTATATCAAATCCAAGGGCACCAGTCCGGTGAAGGGCGGCAATCGCCTTACGCTTTTGCGCGATGCCGATGGCGACGGCGCCTACGAATTGTCGACCGTCTTCGCCGATAATCTCAATGCACCTTACGGACTGGCGCTGGTCGACGGCAGCCTTTACGTGGCGAATCAGGATGCGTTGCTGCGATTCGACTACCAGGAAGGGCAGACCAAGGCCAGCGGGGGGCCGACAAAAATCACCGACCTGCCATCGGCGATCAACCACCACTGGACCAAGTCCCTGGCCGCCAGCGCGGACGGGCAGACTCTATATGTGGGCATCGGCTCCAACAGCAACATCACCGAGCGCGGCATGGCGGCGGAAGTCGATCGGGCCATGGTATGGCAGGTGGATGCCCGCAGCGGCGCGCACAAGCCTTATGCCACAGGCTTGCGCAACCCCACCGCGCTTGCCATCCAGCCCGGCACGGGCCAGTTGTGGGCGGTCGTGAATGAGCGCGACGAAATCGGCCCCAACCTGGTTCCCGACTATCTTACCGCCGTGCAGGAAGGGCGGTTCTATGGCTGGCCGTACAGCTACTGGGGGCAGCACGTGGACGACCGTGTGCGGCCGCAGAACCTTGAGAAGGTCGCCTCGGCGATCGCGCCCGATTACGCCCTCGGCTCGCATGTGGCGGCGCTGGGCGTGACTTTTTCAAATGAGGCGATGGGCTCCCAATTCGCCGACGGCGTTTTCGTCGGCGAGCATGGCAGCTGGAACCGCGCCGATCCTGTTGGCTACAAGGTGGTTTTCGTGCCGTTCCGCGACGGACGGCCCGCCGGCCCGCCGGTGGATTTCGTCTCCGGCTTCCGCGATAGCGACGGCACCACGCGCGGCCGGCCCGTCGGGGTAAGCGTGGATCCGCGCGGCGCGCTCATCGTTGCGGACGACCTATCCAACACCGTCTGGCGCGTGGCCCCCGCTCGCAGCGGTTGAGCGGCCAGCCCGCGGCGCCGCCTACTGATCCAGCGTTGCGCCGCCATCCACCCGCAGGTCGTGCAAGGTGATATGGCTGGCGCGATCGGACAAGAGGAATAGCGCCGCATCGGCGATTTCGTCGGGCGTCGCGATTTTTTTCAGCGGTATGCCCAGGCGATAGTGCTCGGCCGAACCATTGATGACGGTCTGGGCGGAACTGCCCGCCGCCCACATGGCCTGCTGCATGGGGGTGTCGGTGGAACCGGGCGATACGACATTCACGCGTATGCCGGCGTGCGCAAGTTCCAGCCCCAGGCAACGGCTGAACTGCGTGACGGCGGCCTTGGAGGCGGCGTAGGCGCCCATGTTCATACGCGGCGTCGTCGCGGCGTTCGAACTGATGTTGACGATGGCGCCTTTGCGGCGTTCCAGCATCTGTTTGGCGACGACGTGGCACAGGTTGAATACCCCTGTGGCATTGACGGCGAAGGCGCGCGCCCATTGCGCGGGCTCCAGTTCCGTGGCGGCGCCCATTTGCAGTATGCCGGCGGCGCAGACGAGCTTGTCCGCAAGCCCGAACTTTCCCGTTCCTTCAGCGATCGCCGCCGCCACCGCATCGAAATCGGAAACATCCGCCTGTATCGCATGCAGCTGCTGCGGGTACCGGCCGTGCAAAGCCCGCAGCGGGGCTATGTCCAGATCCAGGGCGACCACGTGCGCGCCACGTTCGAGCAACTGGCGGGCGATGGCCGCGCCGATGCCGCGGCCGGCTCCGCTGACGATGGCGCATTGTTGGAAAAACTCGTTCGACTCCGCGGCGTTCATGCCTGATCCCCATGATCGGACAGCCAGCGCTGCAACTGGCTGGTGGTGACGGAAACACCGCAGCGCTGGGACACATATTTGATGGCCATCGCGTGTTCTTCGGCGGAAAAATCAGCGGTGGCGTCGCTGACGAAAAACGGCTGAATGTCGTTCATGAAGGCGTCCAGGGCCGTCGTCATGCAGCCTATGTGGGAATAAATGCCGCAGATGATCAACTGGTCGCGGCCCTGATCCTGCATGATCTTCTTGAGGTCGGACCGGTAAAACGCGCTATAGCGCCATTTGGTCTGAATGAGGTCTTGCGGCGCCGGAGCAAGCTCTGCGATGATCGCCTCCTGATCCGCATTGTGCGGGTCGCTCAGGCCCGGCCCCCAGAAATCGGTCAGCAAAGCCCGGTCGTCCGGGGGCTGGTCGGAAGGCTGGGCGGTATAGATGACGGGTATACCGCGCGCATGGCACAGCTCGCGCAGCTGGCTTATATGCCTGATCAGCGTCGGCACCGGCTCGGCGCTCACGTCGAATTTTTTCAGGAAATAGTACTGCATGTCGTGTATAAGCAGTACCGCCCGGCTGGCATGCGCTTTCCAGGCGACCCGATTCTCGGGCTCCATCCGGGGCATGGGGTAAGCGGCGATAGCGGGGATGCTCAAGTGCTATTCCTCTTCGTGATGGTGCATGATCGCCCGGCCGAAACCTTGCCGGCCGGGCATGTCGGCTTTATTTCAGCGTGATCCTGCTGATGCGGTCGCCGGTTTTATCGTCTTTGCCGCGCGCCTTGTTGATGGCATATACAGTGCCTTTACCGTCGGTCGACAAATGGTTGGGGAAGCTGCCGCCTTCGAGATTGGCCACCAGCTTGCCGTTAAGATCGATGACGGCGATGGAATCGCTGCCGCGGCTCACGGCATAGGCCACTTTGTTTTTCGGGTCCCATGCCAGGTTCAGCGGACCGGCGCCGACGCTGACATCGTGCAGGACCTTGCCATCTTTCAAGTCGACCAACTGCACATCGTCGCTGCCTTGCGAAGCGACGAAAAGGACATTGGCTTCAGGGGCGACGGCCACGCCGCTCGCGCCTTTGGTTCCTTCCAGGGGATAGACCTGTTCGACCTCCTGCTTGGCCAGGTCGATGACGACGGCCTCGTTGGTGGTACGGCTTACGGTATAAAGCTTGCCATTCTGGGCGTCCAGGGCCAGGCTCATGGGGCTGGCGGTCTGGCCGCGCGATTTGGACTTGATGGCGATGGCGCCCACCGGTTCGAGCTTTTGCGTATCGATGACAATGATTTCATTCGTGCCGGTCGCCGATACATAGGCCCTATGCTTCTTGCCGTCGACGACCACATCGCGGGCATGCGGGACGGTGCCATTGGGAAACTGCTTGATCAGCGACAGGTCCGACTGCTTGTAGACAGCGACAGTATTGCCGCGCGTGTTGGTCACCCATACCGTGCCGGCCTCGTCATCGACAGCCACGCCATAGACGGCCATGACCTCGCCTCTGTCGCTTGTTTTGTCGGCCGCCGGCGTAATGCTGGCTTCGATCTTGAGCGTGTCGGGGTTGACCTTCATCAGCGCCGATTCCTTGACGGGCGGACGGCCCACCGACGATGTGACAAACAGGGCGTTGGCGGCGCCGCTGTAGGCGCTTTGGTACAGGCCGGGCTTCAGGTGCTCGGCGGTGATGTTGAATTTGTCCGCGCCGCTGAATTTGATATCGGGCGACACCTTGAGCTCGAAGATGCTGGCGGCGGAGGGTTTGGCTACCTGCACCACGACCGGATGCAGGCCGACGGCGGCCGTTCTCGGCACGGCGATGGTGGTGCTGAAATTGCCCTCGCTGTCGGCGGTCACCACCTTGTCTTTGGCGATGTTCTGGCCGTTGCGCAACAATTGGACTTCCTGACCCGGCTTGAAGCCGCGGCCGCGGACGACGGCTTCGTCGCCCGGCTTGACGACATTCGTGCTGGAGACCATGCCGCGGAAGCTGGCGTCGGGCTGATCGAATATGGCGTCGGCATGCGCGACGCCGGCGGACAGGGCCATGGCGGCCAGCGCGAGCGCCGTGCGCTTCAGGACGGCCTTCTTGTAATGGCGAATGCAAATAAGATTGGATTGCATTGATCTTCCTTCAGATGAATAGACCGAACGGATGGTCTGGAAAAGAGCTTAAACAGGGTGCTTACGGGTGCGCGGGCATATGCCCTTTGTACAGGAACCGGACTGAAAGAAAGCTGAGGCCATTATTTGCGGCCTCCTTCTATCCGCTTCAGTGAATTGGAGGTCAGCGCATAAGCTCCGCCAACCAGGAAGCAGGCCGAACCGCCGATCAATAGCGCCACGGAAGGGCTGAACCAGCGGGACACCAGCCCCATCTGCATATTGCCTGCCGCCGTGCCCAGAGAAGACTGGGTCATCCACAGGCTGGACATGCGTCCTAGCAAGTGGTCGGGCGTGTGCTTCTGGACCAGCGCCATGCGCATCATCTTGGAAATGGTGTCGGCGGCGCCCATGAAGGCCAGCGCCAGGAACGAGGCATAAAGCGTGGTGGAGGCCGACAGCAGCACGATGGACAGGCCCCAGACCAGCACGGCGCCGATGACGATGCGCCCCGGCCTTTGCTGCGATCGGGTCCAGCCGCTGCCGACGGCGGCAAGCACCGCGCCGGCCGCCGGAGCGGAATACAGGGCGCCGGTGGCTTCCGCGCCCAGGCTGAGCACGACATCGCCCCACTCGGGAAGCAGCGCCAGCGGCGTGGCGAACACGACCGCCGCCAGATCGATGAGCAGCAGGCCCCGCAGCAGCGGCGTGGCCAGCATGTACTTGAAGCCTTCGATGAAGGAATGGAACATACCTTGTTTCAAGGGCGCGCCGCCCGCCGGGGCCAAGGGCGGCAGCGGCGGCAAAGCGCGCAGCAACAAAGGGGTGGCGACGACGCCGGCCAGCACGATGGCGTAGCAGAACACCAGCCCCGCGCCGGCGATCAACGCGCCCGCCAGCAGGGGACCGACGACGCCGCCGATCTGCATGGACAGGCCCGACAGCGCAGCCGCGGCGGCCAAGTGCTGCCGTCCCACCAGCGCGGGGGTGGCCGATATCATCGCCGGCACGCTGATGCCGCTGGCCGCTCCGCCTATGATGGCGGCGGCATAGATGGGCCAGGCCATGGGCTGGGGCAGCAGCGCATTGAGCAGGAACAGCAGCGTGCTGGCCACATAGACGCTGCGCGACCAGAGCATCAGGCTGCGCCGATCGTATCGGTCGGACAGCACGCCGCCGATGATCAGGGCCGCGCCCATGGGCACCGCCATCGAGACATTCAGGGCGGCCACCGCCACGCTGGAGGCGGTTAGGTCGTAAAGCTGTATGCTGGCGGCGACCAGCAGCATGCCCGTCACCAGCACGGTCGCCGTCCTCGCTGCGTAAGCGTAGCGGAAGGCCCTGCTCTCGCGCAGAGGGGTGATGTCGATGAGCAGATTTACGAGCCGCATGGGTGTTCCGTGGCGTCGGCGCCGGCAAGAGTAGCGTCCAGCGTGGGCAGCAGCTGGGCGATGGCCCGCTCGCCGGTCAAATGGGCATGCAGGGACGCGATGTCGTGCACATCGATGCTTGCGGCCCAGGGGCGCCACATGTCCGGATGCAGATTTTCGCCCTGATGGTCCAGGGCGGCGCGGTAGTAAAGCAATGGGCCGCCGTAACGGCGGTGCTCATGCCGCCGCACCAGGGCATTGTTGTGCTCCACCGAGGCGAGTATCCCATCGAGCTGGGGGTCGGTGAGCTGGCCCAGCGCGTGCCCGCTGCGGCGCAGGAAGCCGATCACCCCTGCGCGGTTGAGCATTCCGGGGTCCAGAGCTTCCGGGTCGTGGCCGGCGATGTGCAATATGGCTTTATATGCGGCATCGTGAGCCGGTTCCGGACGTTCGCGCCAGGCTTCGCTGGGATAGGCGTCCAGCAGGCAGACCACGCCGACGCGGGCCTTGCGTTCGGCCAGCGCGCAGGCCACTTCGTGCGCGATGATGCCGCCCACCGACCATCCCAGAAGATGATAGGGCCCATCGCTTTGCAGCGCCTGGATCTGGTCGGCGTAATGCTCGGCCAGCGCGTGCAGGCTGTCGATGCCGGCATTGCCATGATCCAGCCACGGCGACTGTATGCCGTAGACGGGCCGGGGCGTGGGCAGCCGCCGCGCCAGCAGGCCGTAGCACCAGCTCAGGCCGCCCGCCGGGTGGATGCAGAACAGGGCGGGCCGGCCTTGCCCCGTGTCGGGCTTGAGCGTGAATACGGGGCCGAATCCGCTGCCCAAAGCGGGCCGGCCGGGGTCTTGCGCCGTGTCGAGATATGCGGCCAGCCGTGACACCGTGGGATGTTCGAATATGGCGCCCAGCGTCAGGTCCTCGGAAAACAGGCGGCGCAGGCTGGATGCCAGCTGGGCGGCAAGCAAGGAATGGCCGCCCAGGGCGAAGAAGTCGTCGTCGGCGCCGGGCTCGGCATCCAGGCCCAGCGCCTGTTTGAACTGGGCGGCGACCAGGCGTTCATTGGCGGTCTGCGCGGGCCGCCCACCACCCGCCATGAAAGCCGGCGCGGGCAGGGCCTTGCGATCCAGCTTGCCGTTGGCATTGACGGGCAGTTCGTCCAGCCACACCAAGGCGGACGGCACCATGGCTTCGGGCAAATGGCGGCGCGCATACGCGAGCACGTCTTCCGCATCCGGGCCGGGCGCCTGGTCTCCCCGCGCCACCATATAGGCGACGATACGGATTTCGTCCTGCTGGTCCTTGCGCGCGATCACGGCCAGGTCGCGGCATGCCGGATGGCGGCCGAGGACGGCTTCGATTTCGCCCAGCTCGATGCGCTGGCCGCGCAGCTTGACCTGATGGTCGAGGCGGCCCAGGTAGACCACGGCGCCGTCATCGCGCCAACGGGCGAGATCGCCGGTATCGTACATGCGGGCGTCCGCCCGCGGGCTGAAAGGATCCGCCACGAACCGTTCGGCCGTCAGATCGGGCCGGCCGAGATAGCCGTCGGCGAGCTGCCTGCCGCCCAGGTACAGCGTGCCCGCCACACCGGGCGGGACGGGCCGCCGGTATTCGTCGAGTATGTAAAGCTGTGTGTTCCATACCGGAAAACCTATGGGCACCGGATCGGAGCCGTCGCCGCGATGGGCGCGCCAGTAGCTGACGTCCACGGCGGCCTCGGTGGGGCCGTATAGATTATGCAGTTCGGCGTCGATCCGGGCATGGAAGCGGTCGCGCAGGCCGGCGCCCAGCGCCTCTCCGCTGCAATAGACATGGTCGAGCCTGAGCCCGAGGCTGCCGGGCTCGTTCAGGAAAGCGGCCAGCATCGAAGGCACGAAATGCACGACGCCTACGCCCTCTTCGCGTATCAACCGGGCCAGGGCATGGGGGTCGCGGTGCAGGCCCGGTTCGGCCACCACCAGCGTAGCGCCGCAGAGCATGGGTAAAAAAAGTTCCCACACCGATACGTCGAAGGTGTACGGCGTTTTCTGCAGGAAGCGCTGGTCCGGCGTCAGGCCGTAATGGGTTTTCATCCACAGCAGCCGGTTGACGATGGCGCGATGGCTGACGACCACGCCTTTGGGTTCGCCGGTGGAGCCCGAGGTATACAGCACATAGGCGGCGTCCGCAGGCGCCGGGCCGGGCCTTTCCTGGCCGGGCCTTTCCCGGCTGGGCCCTTCCTGGCCGGGCCGCTCCTGGCCGGGCCCGGCTATATCGGGCGCGATGCAGCCGATGGGTTCCTCGGCGGCGCGCGCTTCGAATAGCGTATCGACGTCCAGGGAACCGGGATGGCTGGCCAGCCACGCCGGCGCCGCGGCGTCGCGGATGGCGGCGGCGGGCCGGGCGGAAGCCAGTACGCGCAAGCTGCGCTCTTCCGGCTGGTCGATGTCCAGGGGCAGATAGGCCGCGCCAGCTTTCAGTATGGCATGCAGGCACATGACCATGAAATCGCTGCGGGGCAGGGCGACGGCGACAATATCGCCGGTCCGCACGCCGGCCCGACGCAAGGCCGCCGCCGCGCGGTCGACCAGGGCATCGAATTCGCGATAGCTTAGGGACCGATCACCAAAGCGCAAGGCCTCGCGATCGGCATGAGCGGCGCTGCTTGCCTCGATCAGCGCGCACAGCGTCGTGTCGGGGACCGGATGCGCCGTCTGGTTCACCGTATGAACCCAATGATGCCACTCAGCGGGACCCAGGGTTTGCACCGTTTGCAGCGACTCCGCCTGCAAGGCCGCGTCCAGGAAGCAGATCACGCGTTCGAGGTGGGTCTCGAGTTCGGCCTGGCTGTATAGGTCGGGGTTGGCTTCCAGTTCCAGTCGCAGCCCGGACCCGTCGGGCCGGGCCCTGAAATTGAAATTCAGGTCCTCGACCGGGCCGGCGCACAGTACTTCCTGGTGAGCATTCAGGCCGGCCTGCCGGTATGAGGCGTCGAAGGGCAGGATGTTGACCAGCGGCCCGTACAGCCGCCGCAGCCCGCCCAGCAGTCCGAGATCGCGGCGCAGCTGCTCGCTGCGGTAGCGGCCGTGCTTGCGGGCGGCCCGCAGCTGTTTCGCGCAATGGCGGAAGAGGTCGTTCAGCGGCCGGCGCTGGTCGATGTCCAGGCTCAGGGGTGCGACATTCATGATGGTGGCCACGCTGCGCGCGCTGGCATTGCCCATGCGGCCCATCCAGGGCACGCCGATCACGGTGGCGCCCTGGCCGGTATGGCGCTGCACATAGGCGGCGACCAGGCCGGTCAGCATATCGGGCCAACTGCATTGCGCCTCGTCCTGCCGGCGCTGCATCTGCGCGACCAGGGCGTCGTCGAGATTGCGGCGGGCCTGCAGTATGCTGTGCGCGGTCAATGCCGGGCCGCTGCTCAGGCTTGCGGCTTCGTCCAGGCGCTTCAGGCTGTCGTGCCAGAACGCGGCATCCTCGGCGCGGCGGGCGCCCGTCTTGTAGGCCTGGTCCTCTTTGACGACCTCCTCGAAGGGCGTCAGGGGTGTGCCGCTGGCGCCTTGTTCCATCAGCGCCTGATACAGCTGCATGGCGCGATTCTCGATCAGCGCCATGCCGTAGCCGTCGGCGGCCAGATGGTGTACCCGTTGATACCAGAAATAATGGCGTTCGCCCGCGACGAAGATCATGTGCCTGGCCAGCGGCTCGCCGGCCGGGTCGATGGGCGTGCGCAAATCCTTCCGCATGATGTCCATGGCCAGCGCGGCGGCATCGGGCTTCGCGGCCAGGTCGATGACTTCCACAGTTGGAATGGATGATGCGTCGATATATTGCTTGGGCCCTGCTTCATCGTCGATGAAGCGCAAGGACAGGGCGTTGGCTTCGCGCAGCGTCTGATTGACCGCCTGCGTGAAGCGCGCAAGATCCAGCTCATCGCGGATTTCCGTGCAGTGCCCGGTATTGAAAATGGGGTTTTGCGGATCCAGCCGCTGCGCATACCAAAGCCCTTCCTGCGCCTCCGTCAGCGGCACGGCGCGTTCCGGCCCTTGCATGAAGCAAGGGTCGCCGGAGGGTTGAGCGGGAAGATCATCGACTTTCATAAAAACTGCACCAGCACGGAGGCAGCCTGGATCGGCTATTGAAACAGGAAAGCGCCACTGCGGGCGCCGCGGCCTGGCGCGGCCCTAGCCTTGCCGCGATGACTGCACAAGAGACCACCAGTGCTGCAAGGTGGCATTGAGCGCCATTTCGGAAAATTCGATGGCCGCACCCGCTTCGCGCCATTGGGACGCCAGCGTCATCGTGCGCATGGAATCCAGCCCCAGGTCCATGAGGTTGTCGTCGTCGGCGATATCGGCGGGATCTTCGTGCAGCATGCGGGCGATGTCGCTTCGCATGGAATCCAATGTAAGGGTATGGCTCATGGTGTTTGCTGCTTGTCTTCGAGTTGGGCGCGCAATTGGGCGCGCAGCGCCTTGCGGCTGATTTTGCCGACGGCGGTTGCGCTGAAGGTCTCTACAAAAATGATCTGGTCGGGCACCTTGAATTCGGCCAGGCCCTGCTCGCGTATCCACCTTTTCAGTTCGACGGCGCGCGGCTTTTCGTTCTTGGGGATGATGAAGGCGCAACTGCGTTCGCCCAGATAGGCGTCCGGCACCGAAACCACGGCGGCGTCGAAAACGGCCGGGTGCGCCAGCAGATGGTTCTCGATTTCTTCCGCGGAAATCTTTTCGCCCGCGCGGTTGATGTGGTCGCCCGCGCGCCCCTGCACCACCAGGTAGCCCTTGGGCGTCAGCTTGACGATATCCCCTGTACGGTAATAACCGTCATCGGTGAAGGAGCGCTGATTGGCCGCGGGGTTGTTGTAATACCCGCGTATGGTGTAGGGGCCGCGGGTAAGCAGATGGCCGGCCTCGCCCGGCTGCACCGGCGCGTCGTTGTCGTCGACGATCAGGATTTCATCGCCGGGGCTGATGGGGCGACCCTGGGTTTCGATGATGGTCTCGAGGTCGTCGTCCAGCCGCGTGTAGTTGACCAGGCCTTCGGCCATGCCGAATACCTGCTGCAGCGTGACGCCCAGGCCAGGCCCGACGCGCCGCGCGACCTCGGGGCTGAGCTTGGCTCCGCCCACTTGCAGCACCGACAGGCTGGACAGATCGGACTTGCCGCGCGCGGCGGCGTCCAGCCACAGCAGCAGCAGCGGCGGCACCAGGCTGCACTGCGTCACCCGTTCGCGTTCGATCAGGTCGAAACATGCTTCGGGGCTCGGCGAGGTGCTGAGCACGACACGCCCTCCCGCGTACAGGGTTCCCAGAAAGCCCGGCGAGCTCATGGGAAAGTTGTGCGCCATGGGCAGCGCGCACAGCATTATGCCGTTGCCGTCCAGGCCGCAGATGCGCGCGCTTTCGCGCAAGGTATAGATATAGTCGTCATGCGTGCGCGGGATGAGTTTCGACAGGCCGGTGGTGCCCCCCGAAATCTGCAGGAAGGCGATGTCTTGCGCCGAGGAAACCGTGGCCGGCACATCGATGCCCGCGCCGGCGGCTTCGATATCGCGCAGTGCGGAATAAACGCCCGCGGATTCGCCCGCCACGACGACGCTCTGGACGCCGGGGCAGCGCGCTTGCAGATCGGCGGCCAGGCTCAGATAGTCGAAGCCGCCGTGCTCCGCGGCGCACACATAGCCGCGCGCGCCCCCGGTGGCCGCGAAATGCTCGATTTCGGCGATCCGGTGGGCGGGCAGGGCGTAGATGGGGATGATGCCGGCCCTGAAGAGCCCGAAAATGACGGTGACGAACTCGGGGATATTGGGCAGATGCACAATGACGCGGTCGCCCGCCTTCAGACCCTGGGCGAGCAGCCCGGCGGCGATGGCGCTGGCGCGCCGGTCCAGTTCGCCATAGCTCAGCCGCTGCGCGCCGCCGACCACCGCCAGGCGATCGGGATGCTGCGCGGCGCGGCTGCGCAGCATGGCGCCGAAAGTTTCGCCGCGCCAATAGCCTGCCTGCCGGTAGCGCTGTACATATTCGTCGGGCCAGCCGTGCTTGGGTGGGTCTTGATCTGCCATGAGAATGATTGCTATTTATTTCGGACGGTATCTTAGCATTTTGTCACTCTCAAGAGAGCGTCGGTAACCAGTTGAAGCACCTTCACGCGGGGATGGGGATGCGCCGCCGCGATGGCGGCGGCGTAGCCCGCTGGCGCCGCGAGGCTGGCGACCCGCAGCGTTTCCAGCCCATGGCCCGCAGGCCAGTCGTCCAGGGCGAGAAAACGCCGCTCCGGCGGCTTGGCGACGATGAGCGAAGGATCTATGCCCAAACCCTTCCCGACAGCTTTCAATGCCGCCTCCTTGAGGGTCCACCATGCAAAGAAAACCGCCTCCGGAGCGTCGGCGGCGAGTGCATCCCGAGGGAAGTAGTCCCGTTTCAACAGCCGGGCATCGATGGGGCGAATCTGTTCGATGTCGACGCCCACCGGGCAAGAGGCCAGCGCGAGCAAGGCGAAATGCCCTGAATGCGCCAGGCTGACATGCAAGGGGGGAACCCCGGATGGCAAGCGCAGCAACGGCTTGCCATCCGGGTCGCGGGCGATCTGGATATGGCTGGGCTCGAGCCCGCGATGCCGGCAGGCCAGCCAGTGCAGGGCGGCATAGCCCACTTTGCGATTGAGGCGGTCCTGCGGCCGTTCCAACTGGCCGATGCGGCGCCGTTCGGCGTCCGGCAGGCAGGCGAAGAAATAGTCGGGCAGCGCCGCCGCGGCGCGCGCATCGATGCAGTACGCATGCAAGCGGCCGTTCATAATCCCAGATGGATTTTCTGGATGTCGGGGCGCTGCCGCAGTTCATCCACGCCGCCGTCGAACACGATGCGCCGATCCGCCAGAATGATGGCGCGGCCGGCCACGGCGAGCGCCAGATCGATGTTCTGCTCGGCCAGCAGTACGGTGTAGCCCTGGTCGCGCAGCTTCAGCAATTCGGGCTGCAGCATGTCGCGGATGGCCATGGGGGCCAGCCCTTCGCTCGGTTCGTCGAGCACGATCAGATCCGCCCGGGTCAGCAAGGCGCGCGCCAGCGCCAGCAATTGCCGTTCGCCGCCGCTCAAGTTCGCGCACAAGCTATGGCGCCGCTCGTGCAGGCGCGGAAATCGCCGGTAGATATCGTCGATCGTGCAGGGATGCGCGGCCGGCCCGCGCGGGATCAGCGTGGCGAGACCCAGGCTTTCGCGCACGCGCAGGTCGGGGAAGCCGCCCCTGCCTTGCGGCGCCAGGGCCAGGCCCATGCGGGCGATGCGGTGGGTGGGCTGCCTGGCGATGTCCTGGTTTTTATAGCGGATCTCCCCGCTGCAGGGCGGGCCGATATTGAACAGGCTGTGCAGCAGGGTGGTCTTGCCCGCGCCATTGCGCCCCAGCAGCGCCACGCTTTCGCCCTGCGCCATGCTGAAGCTTATGCCGGAGATGACTTCGGCGCCGCCATAGCCGTTGGCCAGGTTCCTGATATCGAGCATGGCGTTCATGGGCCGCTTCCCAGATAGGCCCGCTGGGCGCCTTCGTGGCGGCGCACTTCCTCGGGTGTGCCGAGCGCGGCGAGCTCGCCCAGATTCAATACGGCGATACGGTCGCAGTACTCGAATATGAGATCCAGGTCGTGGGATACCAGCACGGCCGTGCTCGATCCATGCGCGGAGCGCAGCAGAGCCATGGCGTCGGCCGCCTCTTGCCTGGACAGGCCGGCGGTCGGCTCGTCCAGCAAAAGCAGCGGGGGCCGGGGCGCCAGGCTGATCAGCAAGTCCAGCAGGCGCTGTTCGCCATAGGAAAGCGCGCCGGCCGGCGCATCGCCGCGTCCGCGGAACAGGCTGTGTGCGATGAGGCTGTCAGCCTGCTCCAGGCTTTCCCGCAACGCCGCCGAGCCGCCCATCCAGGCATAGGCTCCGCCGCGGACTGTGCGCAAGGCCAATCCCAGATTGTGCCGGATGGAGTGCTGAGGAAAAATCCGGCTGGACTGGAAACTGCGCATGATGCCCAGGCGGGCCCGGCGCGACGCGCCCAGGCGAGTGATATCGCGCTCCTGGAAGCAGACCCGGCCCGCGCGCGGCCTGCTGAATCCGCTGGCGATATTGAGCAGGCTGGTCTTGCCCGCGCCATTGGGGCCGATCAGGCCCAGCGTCTCGCCCGCCGCTATCGACAGGTCGATTCCGCGCAGCACCTGCAGCGAACCGAAGCTTTGCGATATGCCGCGCAGATGGAGCAGGGCGGGCTTCATGGGCCGCCTCGCCGCCGCAGGCCCCGGGCGACGCCGTCCGGCATGAACAGCACCGTGACGACGAAGAGCAGGCCGATCAGCAATTGCCACCGGTCCGTGTAAGAGCTCAGATAGGTCTGGATCAGCAAGTAAATGGCCGCGCCCGCGAATGCGCCATGCAAAGTCTTGATGCCGCCGATGACGCCCATGATGAGCAGCGTTGCGGAAAAGCTCCAGTGGACGGCCTGCGGGCTGATATACAAGTTGAGGAAGGGGTAGAGCGCTCCCGCGCCGCCCGCGATGGCGCCCGATAGCGCGAAAGCCCCGATCCGGATGCGGCTTGCGCTGTAGCCCAGCGCCTGCATGCGCAGCGGCTGGTCGCGCAGGGCTTGCAGCGCGATGCCGGCGGGCCGGCGCAGGTAGCGGCGCAGCAGCATCAGGCTTGCGCACGCCCAGGCGGCCGACCATGCGTAAAGCCAGACCGGCTGCGACCACCATGGGCGGCCGGCGGCGGAAGTAAAGCCGCGCAGGCCGTCCGCGCCGCCTGTGGCCTCGCGCCAGTGGAACACCACTTCCCATAGCAGCTGGCCCGCCACCAATGTGACGACGAGGAAGAACAGGCCGTTCGAGCGCAGGCTGACGAGCGCCACCAGGAAAGCCAGGCAGGCCCCCGCGGCGATGCCGATCGCCAGCGTCGCGGCCAGGTTCGCGCCCGTCTGCTGCGCCAGCATGGCGGCTGCGTAGGCCGCGCCGCCGAACAGGCTGCCGTGGCACAGGGACACCAGGCCGCCCTGGCCCGTGACCAGGTTCAGGCTCATGACCGCCGTTCCGACGAGCAGGATTTCAGTCGCCAGGCGCAGCAGATAAGGATCGGCCAGCGCGCCATAGGCCGTCAGCGCGGCGGCCGCCGCGAGCGCGGTCCGGATATGGGCGAGGGCGGGCGCCGTCTTCATACCGTGCGCGCCTGCGCCTGCAGCAGGCCCTGGGGCCGCGCAACCAGGATCAGCAGCATGGCGCCCAGCGTGACGGCGCTGGAAAACGAAGGCAACCACACCCGGGAAAAGGTGTCGACGAACCCCAGGATGAGGGCGCTGACTATGACGCTTTTCACGCTGCCCAGCCCGCCGATCACGACGACCAGCAAAGCCAGCAGCAGTACTTCCTCGTCCAGCCCCGGATGCACGGACAGCATTCCCGCTCCCAGGGCGCCGCCCAGCCCGCTCAGGCCGGCGGCCACGGCCATGCCGATGGTGAAAATACGCCTCGCGTTCAGCCCCAGGGTCTCGGCGATGTCGCGATCGCTGACGCAGGCGCGCAGGGCCGCCCCCCATAGGCTGCGGTCGAGGATGAGCCACAGAGCCAGCGCCAGCGCGATGCCGGCGGCGATGATGAGCAGGCGGTAGGTGGGAAACGGCAGGCCTGCGATCCAGACGCCGCCGCGCAATATCTCCGGCAGCGGCGGGGTGAGGGTATCGGCGCTGAAGCCCCAGCGCATGAGGTCGGCGAAAATGATGGCCAGGCCATAGGTAAGCAGCACCTGCATCAAATGCGTGCGCGCATAGAACTGCCCGAAGGGAAAACGGTCGAGCAGCAGGCCGATCAGGCCGGTCAGCACGAAGGCGCAGGGAAAGGCCAGCCACCACGGAGCGCCCGATGCCAGCCACTGGGTGGCGATGTAACCGCCCAGCAAGAAGAAGGAGCCATGCGCCAGGTTGATGAAGTTCATCAGGCTCAGGACCAGCGTCAGGCCCAGGCCCGTCAACAGGAGCAATACCGAAAACGACAGGGCGTTCAGCGCCTGCAGCAGGTAGTAAGACACAGCGCTTACGCTTTGGGGCCCGGATCCCGCACGCGCTCGTACGTGTGGATCACGGTGTTGAATGGCTTGCCGTCGGGGCCTGGCCGGACTTCGTTGATGTAGATGTCGAGAATCGCCTGGTTGTTGCGCGGATCGAAATGCATGGGGCCGAAGGCCGTGCCGACCGCATTGCCGAGCAAATAGTCTTTGAACACGGCCTTGTTGCCGATATCCCCCTGGACCGCGTCGACGCCGGCCTTGATGACCTGGCCGGTGGCATAGCCCGAGGTGCTGGCTTCGCCTGGCAAGCGGCCGCGCGCGGCCTGGTATGCGCGGACGAAGTCGGCGGCGGCCGGAGCGCCGGGCGATTGGTGGAACGAACTGATGCCGCCCATGCTGGCGTCGCCCGCGGCGGGAATGACGTCTTCCTGGTCGAACAAGGCCCCAGGGCCGATGACCGGCACCTTGCCGTGCATCTTGTAGTCTTTCATCTGCTGCAGGAAGCGCACGGCATCGGCCCCCGCGAGAAAGCAGTAGATGAAGCGCGGCTGGGCCGCCGCCAGATTCATGATGATGGGCGCGAAATCCGCCGTGCCCAGCGGCGTCCAGATCGACTGGCCGACGCTGCCGCCCTGCGCCTCGAAGGTGTGAATGAAGTCGCCGATGTATTCGCGCCCCGCGGCGTAGTCCGAACCCAATGTGATGCCGCCCGATGCGGCGATATGGCCATGCACCCACAGCGCGCCTGTATGGCCCAGCATCCAGCTCGTCTTGGTGGGCCTGAAGATATACGGGCTTGCGGCGCCCCGGGCCAGGTCGTTGGCGGCGGCGTTGGAAATGAAGGTCAGCAGCTCGGCGTCGGCGACGACATCGCGTATGGCCAGGGCGATATTGGCGCTGATCACCCCGCACAGCACATCGATGCGGTCCCGCGAGATCAGCTTGCGCACTTTGCGCAAGGCTTCGTCGGGCTTGCCGTGGTCGTCCTCGACCAGAAGCTCGACTTTGCGGCCGCCCATTTCGTATTGGTTCTGTTCGAGAAATAGCTGCAGGCCCATGCGCATGCTTTCGCCCAGCGAGGCGAACGGACCGGACAGGGACGTAAGCAAGGCGATTTTCAGCGGGCCGTTTTGCGCCAGCACGCTGGGCGCGTGCGCGGCGACAGGCAGTGCGGCGGCCGCCGCCAGCAGGCGGCGCCGCGACACGGAGAATGAAGGGATCATGACCATGCCAGGGAATATCTTCGTGATCGATGCCGCCCCAGGGACAACACCCGTATGGGTAAGGCCCGTGAGCGCAATACCCGCATGGGCGGCATAAGTGAAATGGTAATCTTTCTCATTTTAAGGTGCTTCAGGACCGAATGCCAATCGGCGCCTCAGTCGCCACGAAGTGCTCCAGCGCATAGCGTGCCGCCGCGTGCAGCATGGGGCCGTGCGCCTGGCCTTCGAATAGCTGCAGCGTGGCCGCGCTGTGGCCCGAGGCCAGCACGGCCGCCAGGAAGCTTTGCGCGAACGGCACGGTGGACACACCCGGCTCGCGCGGCGCGCCTGGGACGGCGGGCAACGGCCGCCAGCGTTCTTCCGTGCCCACGAACAAATGCAGGGGGGCGTGGCCGCCCATGCCGGGCGCATCGCCGGCCTGGCGCGCCTTGAGCAGGTCCAGCATATGCGGCCAATACCACCACAGCGAGGGGCTGGCCGCGTAGATGCGGCTGAACAGCGGGGCGGCATTCAGCCAGCAATACAGGCTGAACAGGCCGGCGTAAGAATGGCCGAACAGCGCTGTCGAACCGCTCGCGGCCGGCGCGGCGGGCGCCAGCAGCGGCATGACCCGCGTGCGCAAAAAGGCAAGCAGCGCGTCGGCGCCGCCGCAGGGCCAGGCGCTGTTCCTGGGATCGCTTTGGCGCCCCGGCGGCCCGGGCGGGGTGTAATCATAGGCGCGCCATGGGGCCAGGATGCTGCGTTCGGCCACCCGGTAGCCCAGGCTGGCGAACTGGATGTTGGCGGGCGCCAGGGCGGCGATGGCCGCATCCAGGGTGTCGTCCAGCCAATGGCCGTCAAGAAATAGCAGGGTGTCGATCGGGGCCGCGGATTCCGGCCGGGATGGGCGCCATATGCGCAGGCGGTATTCACGCCCCGCGGCATTGACCAGTAGCTGTTCTGTGCTGGAAAACTGGGGCATCGTCGGCGGCTCTAGTTCTTCAAGTCCACCATGTAAGTGCCCTGCAGGGGCACGGTAAGAAAACGCCGGTTGATCTCGGCCAGCGTATCTTCGGCGGAGATGTCGGCGAAGCGCTCAGGGTGTATCCAGCGCGCCAGCGCTTCGATGAAAATGACATGCAGGGGAGAATCATTGAAGGCATGCCAGATGCCGTGGGCGTTGCCGTTGCGTATGGCGGGCAGGGCGCCCAGGCGATTGCCGTCGATGATGCGCAGCAGGCTTGCGCGGGCTTCGTCGGCCGTCACGCCGGTGCCTATCGCAAGCCCCGTGCTGGCCCGCTTCCCGGCGCCCGTGCCGGTGGCGACGTAGACGGCCGGGTTGCGCGAATTGATGTATTCGAAATTCAGCCGGCCGGTAACGGTTTTCAGCACGTCGCTGCCGATATTGTGGCCGCCCGCGTAGGTCACCATGTCGTTGAAGGTGCCTGTGCCCGGCGAATTGCAGCAATCGGTGCTGCCGGCGTGCGCGTGGATGAACACGGGGGGCTTGCTGCCGTCGGGCACATCGGCCAGGCGCTTCGCGACGGCGGCCATGTGCGATTCATACAGCTCGATGAAGGCTGCGGCGCGCTCTTCCTGCCCGATCGCCGCGCCCAGCGCCCGCAGGCTGGGCACGGTGTTCTTCAGGGGCTGGACAAAAAAATCGATGATGATGACGGGTATGCCCGCGGCGGCGAACTGCTTCATCATCAGCGAGTCGTCCGGGTTCTGGCCTTTGCCCACGCCGGCGAAACTGGCGGTGAGCACGATCAGGTCCGGCTGCAGGGCGAGCGCCTGTTCGACCGAAAAACTGTCGGCGGTATGCCGCCCCACGATGGGGATATTGGCGATGTCGGGGAATCGCTTCAGATAGTTCTGGTATTCGTTGGAAAACGAAGTGCGGAATTCATCCGACCAGCCGGCCAGAATGCTGACGGGGTCGGGGTGCACCAGGGCCAGCACCGGCAGGTGCCGCGCCTGCGTCAATATGATGCGCTTGGCCGGCGCCTTGAGCGTTACGCTGCGCCCCATGGCGTCGGTCACCGTGACGGCTTGGGCGCCGGCCATTGCGCAGCCCAGCGACAACAGGAAAAAAGCGCCTATGCGCGCGAATTTCAATAGCATTTTTCACCTTACCGGGGCGCGTAGCCCGTCTATCAAAACCTGCAGTATGCCCTTCGAGCACGGCTCTATCCGGGCCTCGACGCCGTAGCCTTCCGCCAGGGCGGCCGGGGTGATGACCTGCCCGGGCGCGCCTTCGCCCAGCAGTTCGCCCTGCTTGATCAAGACGGCGTAGTCGCTGTGGCGCAGCGCCACATTGAGATCATGCAGCACGATGAGGGTGATCAGCCCGTGCTCATGCGTTTCCTGGCCAAGCAAATCCATGACATGGAACTGATAGTTCAGATCCAGCGCCGACAGCGGTTCATCCAGCAGCAGCAGGCGCGGGCGGCGTATCAAGGCCTGGGCCAGACCGACCAGTTGTTTCTGGCCGCCCGAAAGCTGGTCCAGGTAATGCATGGAGAGATGCTCTATGCCCAGGCGCTGCAGCAAGGACAATACCTGTTCCAGATGCACGCGGCCCGCTTCGGCCGCCAGCGCCGAAGCCCTGGCGGCCACCAGGACCGACTCCAGCACCCGCAGGTGCACCGAGGCCGGCAGGGATTGCGGCAGGTAGACCACCTGCTGGGCTCTTTGTTCGAAGCTGATTTTTTCCAGGCTCTTTCCGTCGAGCCGGACCGACCCCTGCTTGTAGGGCAGCAAGCCGGCCAGCGCCTTGAGCAGGGTGGACTTGCCGCTGCCGTTGGGTCCGAGCAAGGCCACCACGGCGCCCGCCCGCAGAGGCTCGAGCGTGAGGTCCGGGATGATTGCCTGTTTGCGATAGGCGACACGCAGATCGCTGACTTCTAGCATGGCCTTCAGTTGCTTTGGCGGCGCAATACCACCGATAAAAAGAAAGGGACGCCGACCAGCGACGTGACGATGCCGACCGGCACGATGATGCCGCTGGAGATATTCTTGGAGGCGATCGAGGCCAGCGACAGCACCATGGCGCCGACCAGGGCGCTGCCGGGCAGATAGAAGCGATGGTCTTCGCCAAAGAGCCGCCGCGCGATGTGCGGAGCGATCAGGCCGATGAAGCTGATGGTGCCCACGAAGGACACCGCCAGCGCGGCGAGCAGGCTGATGCGCAGCAAAGAGGTCAGCCGCAGCCTTTGCACATTGATGCCAAAGCTGGATGCCCGGTCTTCGCCCAGGCGCAGCGCCGTCAATTTCCAGGCGTCCCGCATCGCCAGCGGCCATATCAAGGCCACGGCGAGCATCATGGCGCCCACCTTGGGCCAGGTGGCGCGCGACAGGCTGCCCATCGTCCAGAAAACCAGGCCCTGCAAGTCTTCGGCGCTGGCGATGAACTGCATCAGCGAAACCAGCGCATTGAAGGAAAACACCATGGCGATGCCGAACAGCACCATGCCGGAACTGCTCATGGCGCCCCAGCGGGCGGCGGCGTCCAGCAGCAGGGCGGACAGCAGCGCGAACAGGAAGGCGTTGCCGCCTATCATCCAGCTATGGGGCAGGCCGGGCAGGGACATATCCAGCACGATGGCCAGCGAGGCGCCGAATGCCGCCGCCGAGGAAATGCCCAACGTAAATGGGCTGGCCAGCGGGTTGTTCAATATAGTCTGCATTTCAGCGCCCGCCAATCCCAGGGCCATGCCGACCGCCACCGCCATCATCGAATAGGGCAGCCTGAATTCCCAGACGATGACCCGCACGGTGGGCTCCGCCGTGGAGGGTTGCAGCAGGGTCTGGAACAAGTCCGGCCACGTCAGGGCGGACGGCCCCAGGGTGAAGTCGGCCAGGGTCGAAAAGACAATGACGAACACCAGCGCGGCCACCATCAGCCAGCGAGTCCTGATCAACTGCTGATATTGCGTTTCAGCCAGCCGCGCCGTATGAGCAGAAAGCATTGAAGGCCTGAATGAGAAAAATTAGCGAGATCGAAGTATAGGGTATCGCGGTGCCCTTCATTGCGGCGGGAAAGGCAATGATAATGCGTCCTGTTAAGGATTGTACCGTTATATCGCAAAGTGCTTCGCCGCCGCCGTGCCGCCGCCCGCCTGCCGTGGCGGCGCTTTGCCGTGGCGCGGCAGCCGCGAACCGGGATGACTGTTGGTCAAGAACACGAAAGAAAACTCAAGAAAGTCTAAGTTGCTGGCTTCCGGTGCAGGGTCTCAATATGATAGCGCGAAATGATTTTGAGAATTATTCTTAATTGAGAAGCTCGCTATGAAAAAATATTCACGCCGCGCCGCACAGTCGGTCCTGGCGCCGTCCTTGTTGAGCCTGACATTGTCCGCCGCATTCGCCCAGACGGCCGAAGCGCCCGTTACGACCCTGGAATCGGTCCGCGTCCTTGGAACGGCGGAACAGGAGTTATTGCAGGCGCCCGGTGTCTCGACCATCAATCAACAGGCGCTGAAGGAGCGCCCTCCCGCAAATGACCTGGCGGAAATCATACGCACCATGCCGGGCGTCAACCTCACGGGCAACAGCTCTTCGGGCGCCTATGGGAACAATCGCCAGATCGATCTGCGCGGCATGGGCCCGGAAAACACGCTCATCCTGATCGATGGCAAGCCCGTGCATTCGCGCGATGCCGTGCGCATGGGGCGCAATGGGGAACGCAACAGCCGCGGCGACAGCAACTGGGTTCCCGTGGAAGCGGTGGAGCGCATCGAGGTGCTGCGCGGCCCGGCGGCCGCCCGATACGGATCGGGTGCGGCCGGCGGTGTGGTGAACATCATCACCAAGCGCCCGACCGACAAGCTGTCCGGCTCCGTTACGCTCTATCAGTCCATCGCCGATCACAGCGACGAAGGCGACACGCGCCGCATGGGCTTCACGCTGGCCGGCCCCATCTCCGAGAAGTTGTCGTTCCGGTTGTTCGGCAACCTGGCGAAAACCGATCCGGATTCGCTCGACGTGAATGCGTCGTCATCCAGAGTGGCGGTGCCGCCCAGCGGCCGCGAGGGCGTGCGCAACAAAGACATCAACGCTCTGTTGCGCTGGGACCTGAATAAACAGCATGTGCTGGAATTCGAAGGCGGCTTCGGCCGCCAGGGCAACCTCTACGCCGGCGAATACATGTTGGGCGGAAATACGGCCACGCAAGAGAGCTTGTTCGGATCTGAAACCAACACGATGTACCGGCGTACCGCGTCCGTTACCCATCGCGGGGACTACGGCGGCGGCAAAACCTCGCGACTGACCTTCGCCTACGAAGGCACGACCAATTCCCGCCTCAACGAGGGCCTGGCGGGCGGCGGCGAGGGAACGATAGGCAACCCCAACGCCGAGCGCTCCGTTTCGCAATTGAACAATTATCTGGCCAACGGGGAATTCAATGTGCCGCTCAACCTGGGCGGCCTGCATCAAATCTTGACCGTGGGGGGCGAATGGCGTGAAGAATCGCTCAAGGATCCCTACAGCACCTCTTCCGCCCGCAATCAATACCAGGCAGGCAATGTGGTGTTCCCCAATTTCAGCGACAAGGCCAAGGCGCGTTCCTACGCTTTCTACCTGGAAGACAACATCGAGGTCACCGAGGATTTCGTCTTGACTCCCGGCGTGCGCTTCGACCACCACGATGCGGCGGGTTCCAACTGGAGCCCCAGCCTGAACGCATCTTATTACCTGACGCCTGAAATCACCATCAAAGGCGGTATCGCGCGCGCTTTCAAGGCCCCCAATCTGTATCAGATGAATTCGAGCTACCTGTACGTGACCATGGGCAATGGATGCCCCGCGGGGGTGCCCGGGCCTTGCTGGATCGTGGGCAATCCCGACCTGCAGCCCGAGACGAGCATCAACAAGGAAATCGGCATTGCCTACGACCGCGACGGCTGGTCCGCCGGGCTGACTTATTTCCAGAACGACTATAAGAACAAAATCATCGCGGATCTTGGCCAACAGGGAGTGCCGCCGCGCATAGGCGGCGCATCGGTGTATCAGTGGACCAATTCAGGCAAAGCCATCATCCGGGGTTTCGAAGGCAACCTGAATATTCCATTGATCGGGGAAGGCGGCAAGACGCTGAAACTGGTCAACAATTTCACGTATATGATCGAAAACAAGAGCAAGGAAACAGGGCAGCCCTTGTCGGTGATTCCGCGCTACACGATCAACAGCACGCTCGACTGGCAGGCGACCGAGAAGCTGTCCCTCCAGGCTTTGGCGACCTTCTATGGCAAGCAGAAGCCGCGTACGCAAAATCCGAATGCCAACCCCAACAATAACGCCGAGACCGGCGACGCACTGAATGAGCGCGGGTCTTACGCCATCTTCGGCTTGGGCAGCAGCTATCAGTACGATAAGAACCTGTACTTCCGTGTCGGCGTGAACAACTTGTTCGACAAGCGGCTGTATCGCGAGGCGGCGACCAATGGCGCGGGCGCCGCCTCGTACAATGAACCTGGCCGGCTCTATTACTTCACGATGACCGCCTCGTTCTGATTTTTTCGAATGGCGCCGCGCCGCGCTGCGCGATCCGGCGCGGCGCGGCTTCCGAATATGGCCTCTTCCACATTGCAACAGCCCCCATCGTCCGGATATCTCACGCAGGTGGCCTATCCGGATCACTTCCATAGAGAAATCATGCCGGTATGGCTGGCGTCCACGCTGCAGGCGCTCGGCCGCCGCTGGCCCGACATCGGCAAGCCTTATGTGTGGCTCGATCTGGGTTGCGGCACCGGCATCAGCACGCTGATTGCCGCCGCGACGAATCCGCTCGGACGCTTTATCGGCGTCGACTTCAATGCCGGCGAGATTGCGGAAGCGCGCCAACTGGCCGAACGTGCGGGGGTGGGCAACGCCGTCTTCCTGCAAGCTTCGTTCGACCAATTGCTGGACGATCCCGAACAAGGCTTGCCCGAATGCGATTTCATCGTCATGCACGGCGTGTATTCATGGATCGATGCGGACATGCGCCAGGCTGTCCACCGTATCGTCCGGCAACGCTTGCGGCCGGGCGGCATATTCTACGTTTCCTATATTACCCATCCCGGGGCGGCATCCTTCAGCGCGGCGCAGCGCATGCTGAGGCTGGTGGCGCAAGCTACGGCGGGGTCCACGGACGACAGGATCAAGCATGGCATCGCCTGGCTGAAGCGGCTGGCGGACAATGGCGCGGGTTATTTCACCGAGCATGCGCCGGCCTCGCGCGAAGTCTCGCGCCTGGATGCCATGGATCCCGCCTATCTGGCTCACGAATTCCTGAACCCGGAATGGCAGGCCTTCCATGTCAGCGACGTGATCGCCTCCATGGATGCGATAGGCTGCGACTACGCGGGCAGCGCCAGCCTGCTGGAAAACATCGACGCGCTATCGATTCCGGGCAAAATGGCGCCCGTCATGGCCGAGATGGTTCGAGCCGGCTGGGATGCGGCCAGAATGGAAACCGCCCGTGATATCGCGCGCAACCAGAACCAGCGCCGCGACATCTACCAGAAGCGCTCCGGCGCAGGCAGCCTGCTGACTGCCGATGCGCATCGGCAGGTCCTGTTGCGGCAAAGAGTCATTGCCCTGCCCGAGGCCCCTGGCCTGGAGGACATACAGACGCAAGCCGGCAAGGCCGATCTGGCGTTCGAGACCCGCATCGGCCCCGTCAGCATCGCCGGCGGCTATGTGGCGCCGCTGTTGCGCGCCTTGCGGCAGGGGCCCCGGTCCTATGCGGATTTCCTGGCGCTGCCCGAATACCGCCGGAATCCGGGCATGGTCAGCCAATTGCTGCAAGCCTTGGCATGGGTGGGCTGGGTGCATTTCCTGCGCCCGGATGAAACCGGCGGGGCCGCGCAGGGGGCTCACGAACGATTGCGGGCGGTCCTGGATGAGCGAAGCCGCGAACGGGGCGCGCCGCATTATCTGCCGGTGCCCGCCATCGGATCCGCCATCCCCGCGGCCGAGGTTCAGTCCGAATGGCCCGCCGCCAGCATATAGCCTCGTCCCCGCAGGTTGCGCAACACCACCGGAGCCGAGGGCAGGTCCAGCCGCAGCTTGCGGCGGATATTGCTTATGTGGGTCTCGATGCAGCGATCGTAAGTCGATGGGATGCGGCCCAGCGCGTATATGGCCAGGTCCTGGCGGGAGACGATCTGGCCCGGCAGGCGCATCAGCCGCTCCAGCAGGCGCTGCTCGGCGCCGGTCAGGGCCGTTACCCGCCCGTTCCAGTAGATGTTGCCGGTCGAAGGGCGGTAGGACAGCGGTCCGAACTGCAGTTCGCCATCGGCGCCGGGCTGGCCGGCGACGCGGCGCAATATGGTCCGTATGCGCGCCTTGAGTTCCCGCGGTCCGAAAGGCTTGGTCAAATAGTCGTCGGCTCCGCTTTCCAGGCCCAGCACGCGGTCCGCCTCGCTGCTGTGGGCGGACATCATGATGACGGGCTGCTGCGCATGCCGGCGATAGCGGCGCAGCAGTTCAAGCCCGTTGACATGAGGCAGCATGAGTTCCAGCAGCATGATATCGAAAGTCTGGCGCGCCAGCGCTTGCATGGCCGCCAGGCCGTCGTGGGCCACCGTCACGTGGAACATGTCCATGGACAGATATTCGCTCAACATGGTCGCCATATCGACGTCGCCGTCGGCCACCAGGATGCGATGACGGTTCGGGGAAGCTAGCAGCATGATTGTGGCAGGCAGGAAAACGCGGCAAGCATGGGGCTCCGGCTTGAGGCAAGACAATTATTATATACAAATGAGATTCGCTCTCATTACGATATAGATCAAGTCTACCTGCCTGAAAGCAGCATATCTAGTGGCGATATTCTGTAACCGGACGCCGCGGCTTTCTACCCCAGGTTCCTGCCTGCGCGGACAGAGGCGAAATAGCGCGGGCCGCCTATCTGACCACCCTTCAGCGCGATTTCGATCGCGGGCCGTTCATCGACCCGCACGTATCCGGCACAGAGCGGGCCCCCGGGCGCAAGCGCGGCCGACATT
>Ga0182744_1000489_pt1 | contig 37496 bp, 35 predicted proteins | sample eDN3rd30CKraftMG_FD_128525 | JGI IMG/M metagenome (GOLD analysis project Ga0182744, IMG submission 128525) | Enriched Miracle-Growth compost microbial communities from Emeryville, California, USA - eDNA 3rd pass 30_C Kraft MG (version 2) (version 2) ... | reverse complement strand
GGCTGCGTGAACTCGAGGTGGATTGCGCTGCGGTTGTGGCCTATGGCGAAATTCTGCCCAAGGATCTGCTCGATATTCCAGTGCATGGCTGGATTAACCTGCACTTTTCGGTGCTACCTGCGTGGCGCGGCGCCGCGCCTGTTCAGCGCGCGATTATGGCCGGTGATGCGATTACTGGCGCTTCGACCTTCCGCATTGAGGAAGGGCTGGATACTGGACCTGTATACGGAATGATGACGGAGACAATCCGGCCGCGTGATACCTCTGGGGACCTGTTGAATCGCCTTGCCGATGCGGGTTCACAACTGCTCGTAGGTACGATGGACGCTATTGAGCAGGAAACGATCAGTCCAATCCCTCAGGGTCTTGATGGCGTGAGTATTGCGCCAAAAATCCTCGTTGAGGACGCGTTGATTGATTGGACGAGGCCCGTTCACATAGTTGACCGGACGGTGCGCGGGTGTACACCGGAGCCAGGGGCGTGGACTACGCTTCCGGATGGCTCTCGACTGGGTGTTGGCCCGTTTGTGTCGCTGCCCCGTGGTGTGGAAGTCCCGAGTGAGTTGGCGCCGGGTGAAGTACATGTCACTAAGAAGCACGTATTTGTGGGAACAGGAACTACTCCTGTTGTCCTCGGCGAGGTCACGCCGGTAGGTAAAAAGACGATGAACGCCGCTGACTGGGCACGTGGTGCACGGCTTGAAGCTGGTACCCGGGTGGGCGCGTATGCGGAGGAGTCCCTGTGAGCAGTAATAACTCGTTTGGTAACCGCGGTGGCGGCGCAGGTGGCCGGGGCAGCGGCGTAGGTGGCCGTGGTGGTAATTCCCGCGGCGGTTCTGGTAACCGCGGTGGTAATTCCCGCGGCGGCTCTGGCCGTAGTTTTGGTGACGATCGTGGTCGTAACCGTGGTGAACGTCAGTTCGGTTCGGACCGCGGCGACTCAAACTGGCGCGACTCAAACTGGCGCGACACAAATCGCCGCGACACAAATCGCCGCGATGGCTTTGATGACCGCCGTGACGGCTTTAATGAGCGCCGCAATGCGCAGGGCCGCGAGCGTTCGGCGGCGCGCTTCCGTGGGGATGGCCACCGCAGTGCGGCTGCCCCGAGTGAGCGTCGTCGTAGTTCAGATGTGCCGCGCACCATCGCGTTTGAGATTCTGCAGCAGGTCAGCGAGTCGGATTCGTATGCCAACCTCGTGTTGCCACCGGCGCTCAGCCGGGCTCGTCTGAGTGGCCGCGATGCTGGCTTTGCCACTGAGTTGACTTATGGAACGTTGCGCATGCAGGGCCGCTATGACGCGATTTTGGCGCAGTGCACGGATCGTCCACTGACGCAGATTGATACGCCCGTTCTTAACTTGGCGCGTTTGGGTGCGCACCAGTTGCTGGGCATGCGTGTGCCCTCGCATGCGGCTGTTTCGGAGACTGTGGCTCTGGCCAGGGAGAACGTGGGCACTGGTCCGTCCCAGTTCCTTAATGCGATTTTGCGTCGCGTCTCTGAGCGGAGTCTCGAGGAGTGGCTGGCGCTACTTGAGGCTGACGCTAAGAACGAGGTGGATGCGCTTTCTGCTGTTAATAGCCATCCCGCGTGGATCACGCGTGCTTTGCGCGATTCGCTTGTGGCCAATGGCCGCCCGCGTGAGGAAATTTCCGCACTGTTGGCCGCAAATAATGCTGCTCCTGCGGTGACGCTTGTGGCGCGTCCGGGCTTGTGTGATCAGGCTGAGTTGGTGGTGGATGCGCAGGGCTGGCCTGGTGATTTGACGCCTACTGCGGTTGTGCTTGAGGGAACTGACCCTGCGGATGTTGAGGATGTGCGTTCGGGCCGGGCCGGGGTCCAAGATGAGGGTTCTCAGCTCGTTACTCTGGCTTTTTTGGATGCTCCGGTTGAGGGTAGTGACGCCCGCTGGTTGGACATGTGCGCTGGTCCCGGTGGTAAAGCCGCGTTGATCGGTGCGGTTGCTGCGCAGCGCGGTGCCACACTCGTTGCTAATGAGGTGCAACCGCATCGAGCTGGGCTGGTGGAGAAGTCGCTGAAGGCGATTCCACAGTCCGCTATTGAGCGAATTCAGGTGTGGGATGGCCGCGAGATTGGGGATCTGGAACCAGGTGCTTATGACCGTGTGATGCTTGATGCTCCTTGCACTGGCTTGGGCGCGTTGCGCCGCCGGCCAGAGTCGCGTTGGCGCCGCAAGATCACGGATGTTTCGGTGCTCGCGGGTTTGCAGCGTGAGCTGCTAACTTCCGCGCTGAAGGCTGTGCGCATTGGGGGAGTGGTTGCGTATGTGACGTGTTCGCCGCACCTTGCGGAGACCCGTTTTATTGTCGACGACGTCCTTGGTTCTCTTGCGGAAGGTAGCGTTGAGCGGTTGGATGCGCGCGCTATTGCGCAGGAGATTGCCGGCCCATTTGCGGAGTTTGCTGACCGCACTGACCTGCAGTTGTGGCCACACGTGCACGGAACTGATGCTATGCATCTCACGCTCTTGCGCCGCCTCGTATAGTAGGTCAGCCGGACCGCAGAGAACGCACCTAACTGGGCCAAGCGTTACGGCCCACGCTCTGAATACACCGACTAGAACGCTGCAGTGCGGAATGCACTACAACACCGAACACACTGCAGCACCGACATACTGCATTTCTGAACACACTGCATCGCCGCGAAAGGGACCGTCATGACCTCGCTGATTGCTCCGAGCATCTTGTCCGCCGATTTCACCAACCTAGAACGTGATTTGGGCAAGATTGCGACCGCGGATTACGCACACGTAGACGTTATGGACAATCACTTTGTGCCTAACCTGACCATCGGGCTGCCCGTTGTGGAGCGGATCCGTCAGGTTTCGCCTATTCCCATTGACGTGCACCTGATGATTGAGGATCCGGACCGGTGGGCGCCTAACTTTGCGGAGGTTGGTGCGCAGTCGGTTACGTTCCATGCTGAGGCCGCTAACGCACCAGTGCGGCTGGCTCGTGAGCTGCGGCGTTTGGGAGCACGCGCAGGAATGGCTTTGCGCCCAGCCACCCCCATTGAACCGTTTATTGACCTACTGCCGGAGCTGGACATGATCTTGATCATGACTGTGGAGCCGGGCTTTGGCGGGCAGTCGTTCATCGAGGGCACCTTGCCCAAAATTGAGCGGACCCGCAAGGCAATTAGTGAAGCTAACTTGGACGTGTGGGTTCAGGTGGATGGTGGGATCTCGCGGTCCACCATTGACCGCGCAGCAGAGGCCGGTGCGAACGTTTTTGTTGCCGGCTCTGCCGTATATGGTGCCCAGGACATTCCTGCGGAGATTTCGGCGCTGCGCGCTTTGGCGAGCGGGCACAACCACTGAGAAAACAGCGTCAAGTGGCAGGACGTTCACCGATTGGACGCTCTCATTCTCATAGCGTGACACCAGCGTAAACTGGTGGGGTGAAGTCATTTGAAGAGTTGTATGCAGAACTTGGCGTAAAGGCTGAGCAGCGGCCCGAGGGTTCGGGAACCGTCAAAGAGCTCGACGCCGGCGTCCACTTCATCGGCAAGAAGATCGTGGAGGAAGCCGCTGAGGTTTGGATGGCCAGCGAATTCCAAAGCCATGAGGAAGCTGCCGAGGAGATCTCGCAACTCATCTACCATACGCAGGTCATGATGATTGCCAAGGGAATCACCTTGGAAGACGTCTACAAGTACCTCTGACCTTCGTCCACTTCATCCGAAAGCCACAAAACATGCTTCGTGTAGCCGTACCAAACAAGGGCTCACTGTCTGAGCCTGCCATCGCCATGCTGCGAGAGGCGGGATACAAGCAGCGCCGAGATTCGCGTGAACTCGTGCTGGCAGATCCCGAAAATGACGTTGAGTTCTTCTTCCTGCGCCCACGTGACGTTGCCGTCTATGTTGGAGCCGGAACCGTTGATGCAGGAATCACCGGCCGTGACCTCTTGCTGGACTCGGGATCTCAGGCTGAGGAACACCTCGCACTCGAGTTTGCCCGCTCCACCTTCCGCTTTGCTGCTCCTGCTGGAACCATGTCATCGATTGAGCAGATCGCGGGCAAGCGCGTTGCCACCTCGTACAACGTATTGGTTGCCCAGTACCTTGAATCGCAGGGTGTAGTTCCCGCTTCCGTAGTGCACTTGGATGGTGCAGTGGAGAGCTCCGTCAAACTGGGCGTTGCAGATCTGATTGCGGATGTTGTCGAGACTGGCACCACTTTACGCGCGGCTGGTCTCGAGGTTTTTGGTGAGCCGATCCTGGTTTCTGAGGCCGTGTTGATCCGTCGCAGTGGCGTGGATGTTCCTGCCGGTCTAGATACACTAGCTAGGCGCCTGCAAGGTGTTTTGACCGCGCACAAGTACGTGTTGATGGATTATGACGTTCCTGCTGACCGGGTTGCCCAAGCTGTTGCCGTCACACCAGGCCTTGAATCACCAACAGTTTCCCCTTTGCATGACACTGAGTGGGTTGCGGTCCGTGCGATGGTTCCCAAATCGCAGACCAACAAGGTCATGGATGAGTTGTATGCGATAGGTGCCCGCGCCATCCTTGTGACCGGGATTATGGCCTGCCGCCTGTAGAAAGCTGAAGTTATGTCGCGTTCGAGCCGCAACGAGTTAGGTACGTACGAGGATTCGTACACGCCTCGCCTGTTGCGGCTCGTGTGCTTTATAGCAGGGCTGTTATTTACGGCAGGGATGGGGTTTTTGCTGTGGCGATCGCCTGGTGCGCCTGGCGGTTATGACACCACAAATACGGTGGCAATGCTTGGCTTGCTAGGTCTTTTCTTAGTGATCCTGTGGCGTTTTGCCCGGGCCCGCGTTGACTTGTACTCGGGTGGGTTGGTGGTGCACAACTTCTTCCGCGATTACGTGATCTCGTGGGCGGAGGTTTTTGCGCTTACGTATTCGCCAGATGACGCGTGGGCGTACGTGGAGTTGACTTCGCAGCGGCGCCTAACGCTGCTTGCGGTGGCTCGGTCAGAGGGCGAGTCGAGTGCTCGGTTCATGATTCAGTGCGCGGCAAGTCTGCGCGAGTACGAGCGGAATATTGAACGCTAGTTCCGCCATAGTTCATATGTTCGCTGCATAGTAAAACTGCTGGCTCCGGAACTCCGGAGCCAGCAGTTTTACTTTGTGCCGTCACCTTATTTTCGACGACACCCTACTTACGCTTTTTGGTTACCGATTTCCTCGGCGGCCACCACGGTCGTTGCGGTCGTACCCGCCACGGTCACGGTCAAAGCCGCGTCCACCACGGCCACCACGCTCGTTACGGTCATATCCACCGCGGTCACGGTCAAAGCCGCGTCCACCGCGACCACCACGGTCAGAGCCGCGGTCTCCGCGGTCTTCAAAACGGCCACCGGAACGTGGAGCTGGGCCCTCGTCGGGACGGATACGCAGGGCTTTGCCACCTACCCGGGCGCGGGCAATACGCCCAAGAGTGTCCTCATCCATGTGGGCACTAATGTCTACGAGAGAGAACGAACCGAAGATTTCGATACGTCCAAGGTCACGTCCGTTCAGGCCACCCTCGTTGGTCAGTGCGCCAACGATGCCACGTGGCTCCGCGCCATCTGCGTGACCCACTGCAATGCGGTAGCGTGTGCCAAATTCTTCGCCGCGTCCGCCACGACCACCACGGTCACGTGAGGGCCGGTCCCCGCCACGGTCACGGTCAAAGCGGTCGCCACGAGCTGGACGGTCCTTGAAGCGGGCTTCACGTTCTTCGCGGTTCTTGCGGCCGCGACGATCCTCAGCCAACTGCTTCTCGTACTCTTCTTGTTCCGCACGAGCACGTGGACCCGAGTCGCCTACGGCGATTGCGGCAAGTGCTGCGGCTACGGTGATTTCGCCGGCCTCGTGTTCTTCAATGTACGTGGCAATAAGCTGTTCGTACATGGCAAGGCGCCCTGCGCTGATGCGAGTCTCGAGCGAGCCGAGCATCTTCTTAACCTTGTGCTCGGAGACGTCCGCCGGGGATGGGATCTCAATTTCGGTCAGCTGCGTACGGATGGTGCGCTCGATGAACTTGAGTTTGTTGCGCTCAGAAGGCGTGACAAAGGAGAGAGCGCGCCCGGTGCGGCCAGCACGGCCGGTACGGCCGATACGGTGCACGTAAGCTTCAGGTTCACCGGGGATATCAAAGTTGACCACAAGGCCAATACGGTCTACGTCGAGGCCACGGGCGGCAACATCGGTTGCCACAAGGACGTCGAGTTGACCTGAACGTAGGCGCTCAACGATCTTTTCACGGTCCTTTTGAGCCACGTCACCGGAGATGGTGGCCGCGGAGATTCCACGTTCCACGAGCGCCGAGCCAACTTCTTCTGCGGCGCCGCGGGTGCGGCAGAACACGATGGCTGCTTCCACATCTGAGGTGGCAAGCACGCGGAAGAGTGAGCCTGCCTTGTGGCGGAATGGCACAACCGCGTATTCCTGGGTTACCGAGGAAACGGTAGTGGATTGGCGAGCCACAGCGATCTCAACAGGGTTGTTGAGGTGCTGCTGGGCAACGCGGCGGATCTGCGGAGGCATGGTTGCAGAGAACAGCGCAACCTGGCGTTCGGCCGGTGCCTCGGAGAATACGCGGTCAACGTCTTCCGCGAATCCCATGCGCAACATCTCATCGGCCTCGTCAAGTACGAGGAAGCGGATGTTGGACAGATCAAGGGTGCCGCGTTCGAGGTGGTCAATCACGCGTCCTGGCGTTCCAACTACAACCTGGACACCGGTCTTCAGCGCGCGAATCTGTGGCGGGTAAGGGGAGCCGCCGTATACGGCGAGGACTTCGAGTCCGTCGATGTGGCTAGCAAAGGTTTCGATTGCCTCGGCAACCTGCATTGCCAGTTCGCGGGTAGGTGCGAGTACGAGGGCCTGGACTGCACGCAGCTCGGGATCGAGTGCGGCAAGCATGGGCAAACCGAATGCGGCGGTCTTGCCGGTTCCAGTCTGGGCGATACCCGTGATGTCTGAGCCGTTGAGGAGCTCTGGGATAGCGCGCTCCTGAATCGAGGAGGGCTTTTCAAAGCCGAGTTCCTTGATAGCAGCCAGTAGATTTTCGGGCAGTCCAAGGTCGTCGAAAGTTACCGTTGGTTCCTGCGCAGCGGCAGTTTCCTCGGTGGATGGAGCGGTTGATTCTGAAGTCTCGTGTGCTTCAGCAGCAGTCATGTGGTTTCATACCATTCGTTGTGCGGGCAGGAGGGGTTTTGGGCACACAACAGTCGACTGTGTTCATCACAGCCGTCACCCTTAACGCCTGACCTGGGTCATGCGACGTACAGATAGTGGACACATCACGTGTCGTTTATACGTCGCTCCCAAACACACTAGGATCGGCCACTGCACCCAATTGGGCACGCAATCTCGCTTCTCGTTGTGAAAAGGAAATGAGATCGAGTTAAAGCCGTCCGTCAACACACGCACCTGCGGGAATCGCGACGTTCTGCGTCTATTCAAGTCTATGGGATGCAGCGAGATTTGACTCGGGTTCGCCCGGTGAGTTCAGACACAGGAACGCCCGCGTAAGATAGGGTTTTGGTAAGAACGAACTACGTGGCAGCGGTGCCTTTTTGGGGTGAGCACGATCGAACGCGCGAGCAATGCAATTTTGACGATTCCTAATGTCATCAGCGCACTTCGTCTCATTCTTATCCCGGTGTTTGCCGTCTTGGTTGCCTCCGGGCATGACGTGTGGGCACTGATCGTAGTGGCAGTCTCGTCTATTTCAGACTGGGCAGACGGCTATATCGCCCGGCGGTTTAATCAGGTTTCCGAGTTGGGTAAGTCGCTGGATCCTATTGCTGATCGCTGCTTTATCTTGGTCACCCTGATTGCGCTCGTGGTCCGTGACGTGGTTCCACTGTGGCTACTTGTACTGGTGCTTGCTCGCGACCTTGTCATGTTGATTCTGGTTTCACTTATTGCGCGCTCCGGTCACAAACCAATGGCTGTAACGTACGTGGGCAAGGCAGCCACACTATTCCTGTTAGTCGCGTTCCCTCTGTTCATACTCTCTGTCATTACACGCATACCTGACGGACTCTCGAGCGTGGCGGCCGGTGTGGCATGGGTGTGTGCGGTTATTGGTGTGGTGTTGTATTGGGCTTCGGCGATTCAATACCTGACTCGGGGCTCGCGCATCTTGCGCAGTGCTAAGGAACAAGCTTCTTCCGAGGATGTTCATGACGGAGCGTGAACCACATCATGTGACGCACTCGCATGCTGCGGATCCTGCTTTTACAGACCCAGCTTCGGGGAACGCAACGCAGCGTCCTAAACCTCCCGTCGATGCCTCAATGACCTTGCTCAACGAGGTGATGCATCGTCCTCTTGATCCAGGTTACGCAACCGCCGCGCGCCGCAAAGCGAGGGAAGAAGCACTTGGTCTCAAACCTCTAGCGCCGCGCACTACTCGGATTGCCGCGATCGTTTTGGCAATCGTGCTGGGGTTTGTCACCGTGACGGCGGTGGTTTCGCTGAGGTCACGCGCGCCGCTTGGACAATCAGCGCGTAATACCTTGATTGAGGAAATCAAGTCCCGGAACACTCGCAATGACGCATTAGAGGCCTCCATCCTGGAGCTCTCTCAGCAGGCGGACTCGTTGCAGGAGGCTCTGCTTTCCCATACGGGAACTGCTCTAGCAGCGCAGATCGAGGTGGATCAAACTCGTAATGGCACGCTGCCTGTATCCGGACCGGGATTTGTAGTAACTCTGCATGATGGTGCAGATGCCGAGGAGCAACCTGAGAACCGCGTCCAAGACACGGATATCCGTGCGGTTGTTTCCGGGTTGTGGGGTGCCGGTGCTGAAGCGGTTGCCGTCAACGGGAAGCGGTTGACTGCTACGAGCGCGATCCGTTCGGCGGGTGACGCGATCTTGGTAGATCTGACCGGGCTTTCGGATCCCTACGTTATTGAAGCAATTGGTAATCCGCGCACACTTGAGGTCAGGTTTGCTCAGCAAGCTGTGGCGAATCAGCTCACGTTGCTGCGTGATAGGTACGGAATTGATTCGAGCACCTCAACCTCCGATAAGTTGGAACTCGCTGCTGGAACTACGCGCTCGTTACTGAACGCGAAGTTGCCAAAGACTGAGGAGAAGGTCAGCGTAGACCGGCAAGAGATACCAAATACGCCAGCTGCTGGCACCTCGGGTACGGGTTTGAATGGCCCTCGTTCGAACACTCCTGCGGGCACGGGTTTGAACGACGCGAATCATGATTAAGTTGACTCAGGTGGATCGGTTAAGATGGCCGAATTCTTTGAAATGTAGGGTGGCACAGTGATCCCGGTTATTGGTCTCGTTATTGGTGTGGCTGCGGGCCTCATTTTGGAACCTACGGTCCCCGTTTATCTCCAGCCCTACCTACCCATTGCCGTGGTTGCGGCTTTGGATGCACTGTTTGGTGGTCTGCGCGCCCTGCTGGATGGAATTTTCGACGACCGGGTCTTCTTGGTCTCGTTCCTCTCGAACGTGATTGTGGCTGGGTTGATTGTCTTCCTTGGTGACCAGTTGGGCGTTGGTAGCCAGCTATCCACGGGCGTGGTTGTGGTGCTCGGTATCCGTATCTTCTCTAATGCTGCTGCAATTCGCCGGCATATCTTCAAGGCGTAGGATCACGGAGACTAGTCACGGCTATGACAGAAAATACATCTCCGGATCTGCCTGAGCAGGATCAGCCAGAGCATGACTCGCCAGGGCAAGATGCGTCAGGGCAAAACGCACCAGAGCAAGACGCACCAGAGCAGGAAAGCTCACCTGAGCAGGAAAGCTCACCTGAGCAGGAAAGCTCACCTGAGCAGGAAGAACGAGCCGTTGGAGAGCCACCAGCGCCCGCTCGTATTCTGAGTGCAAAGCAGCGTCTGTTAATTGCAATCCGGCCGCGGCCCACACGTGCGCAGATTTTGACCGCACTGCTGCTGGGCCTTTTGGGCTTTGCGCTCGTGGTTCAACTTCAGCTTTCACAAAAGGACGAGCTCTCGGGGCTGCGCCAATCTGAGTTGGTCAATCTGTTGGACGATGTCACACGCAGATCCTCGGAACTTGAGGACGAGAATGTTCGTCTTAATAACCTGGTCACGGAGCTAAAGTCGGGAACAAACTCTCAACTTGCAGCGCGCCAAGCAGCCGAGGAGAACGCAACCACGCAGGGCATCTTATCTGGCAGGCTGCCTGCAACTGGTCCGGGTATCACCATTGCTGTGTATGAAGGTGAAAACCCGATCCACGCTTCTCAGCTCTTTAACATCCTTGAAGAGCTTCGCAATGCAGGTGCCGAAGCGGTTGAAGTCAACGGGATTCGGATGGTGACCTCGAGTTATTTTGCCGATTCTGATAGCGGAGTCGTGGTTGATGGCGTCATTTTGAATCCGCCGTTCAAGTGGAAGGTCATTGGGGACGCTAACACTATGCAACCTGCCCTTGAGATTCCGGGTGGCGCAATGGCGTCGATTCGTTCAAATGGGGGAGAAGGCGTGATCGAACCTAGCGACAGCGTGGATATTGAAGCGTTGGTGAGTGTTACTACGCCGCAGTACGCCACGCCTGAAGAGTCACACTAGAGAAGTACGCTAAAGAACCCTGTGGGCGGATGACATGGGCCGATGAAAGTAAGTATGCTAATCGGACAGGTTGACAGAGATACGCTCGCATCAACAGTAAGCAGTGCATCTGAGCTTCGTACCCCTAACTGGGGACACGCCGTTCAACAGCAAGACATATGGAGGTCATCATGAGTGAACAGTTGCCACCGAGCCAGGATCCTCACAGCGAACAGCAGTTGTCTGAGACCACCATTACGTTTGCGTCGATCTCTGAATTTGAAGGTGCTTTTACGGTTGCGGGCGCCTCAAATGAAGTGCGTGACGCAGTAAGCGCGCTACCGCTGGGTTCAGCACTGCTTGTGGTGCGCACAGGTACGGGGGAGGGTGAACGCTTCTTGCTCGACCGTGACCGCGTGCTTGCTGGTCGTAGTGAACGCGCCGATATCTTCCTGAATGACGTCACCGTATCGCGTAAGCACGTGGAGTTTGTTCGTATTGGCAATGACTTTGAGGTTCGCGATCTGGGTTCGTTGAACGGCACGTACATCAATCGCGATCGTATTGACGCATACGTACTTAAGACCGGGGATGAAATCCAGATCGGCAAGTACCGCATGGTGTACTACCAGAGCCCGCTGGCACGCATCACTTCCGCTACCCCTGCAACAGACGAGTCCTAAGTAGTGGCACCTTACGCAGTAAATCCGCACGATCGAGTGCTTTCCGCGGCCCAAGGTGAAGAAGCCTCGCGTGAAAGCACTGAATCTTGGCCACAGAGTGTCTCGCATGCGCCAACCATGCGAATCTCAGATGTCTTGGGGCTTCTGCGGACCGAATTTCCAGCAGTTACACACTCCAAGATTCGATTCCTAGAAGATCAGGGACTTATCACCCCAGTACGCTCGCCCGCTGGGTACCGTACGTTCTCGAGTGCGGACGTAGAACGTCTGCGCTTTGTTCTAACTGAGCAGCGCGACCGTTACCTGCCACTTAAGGTGATCAAGGACAAACTGGCTCAGCTAGACTCTGGTGCGGCCTTGCACGATCACCCACTTGGTCCTCGAGTTGCGAGTGTGGGTGGGTTGACGCCTGCGCAAGCAGAAGCTCTGGAATTTTCTAACACTGCGGTGGCCGCTGGCGTGCCCCAAGAGTTTGTTGATGAGCTAGTCGATGCGGGCATATTACGTGGACACGCAGGCTCGATGGGCTCAGCCGCACGCCTTGAACAGGTCCGCAGAGACGTGGAGATTGTTAAGGTTGCCCGTCAACTGCGTCAATTTGGCATTGACTGGCGCCATCTACGTTCGATGCGTTCAGCCGCAGACCGTCAGGTTTCTGTGATTGATCAGTCTGTGGCACACCTTGCTGGACGCAAGTCGGGCACGGCTCTGGAAGAAGCAGCAGCCGCGCGCTCCGAAATGGCCGAACTGCTGCTCCAACTGCACGGCCTGTGGTTGCGCGACGGCGTTGCGGAACTCTGAGCCATCCCTGCCACTAAAGTTGCTAGGATCCTTGGCTGCACGGAGAGCTTTCTATTGGATAGCCAAACCCGTTGCTGGGTAGTAGAACCCGGAGAGTTAAGTCCAGATTTTCAACTGGACATTTCGGAATAAAGCGAACCTTCAACCTTTACTTGAGGGTAGTGTGTGCGACACGACGAACACAACGTTGCTTGGTCGTTGACCGAGGGCACAACACGCCATAGCGTAATGAACACAGTCACGTTCTCAATCGCCATTTGGCACCAGGCACACTACTCCAAGCGGAGGCTTCAGTGAAAGATCGCACTACACTCGAGGGACCAATTCCACTCGTGCAGCGGTCCCAGGGCACGCTCTTTGGCAACGGCATTGAGGACCAAGACTCGTTGACGGGATATCGCGGTCCCACAGCGTGTCGAGTAGCAGGCATTACCTACCGGCAGCTCGACTATTGGGCGCGTACAGGGCTCGTTTCGCCTTCTATTCGTCCAGCTACGGGGTCTGGAACACACCGTCTGTACAGCTTCCGAGACATCTTGGTGCTCAAGGTTGTTAAGCGGCTCTTGGACACGGGTGTTTCACTGCAACAGATTCGCACCGCCGTGGATGCACTGCGTGAACGAGGTATCTCAGACCTCGCGCAAATCACCCTTATGAGCGATGGCGCATCCGTATATGAGTGCACGTCCACGGATGAGGTTATTGACCTTGTCCAGGGCGGTCAGGGCGTATTTGGCATTGCCGTGGGCCGAGTCTGGCGTGAGGTAGAAGGAACTCTTGCAACCCTGCCCGCAGAACGCATTGACGACTTTGCCGCAGCGTCCACAGATGTGCCGGTAGACGAACTTGCACTGCGCCGCCGCGCACGTAATGCGGGCTGAAATAAAACTCCGCGGTGCATGAAATAGTCCAAGGTGCTTGAAAAGTTTCAAGCGCTTGAAGTAGTTTCAGGCACGCCTTGCTTTAAACAAGACCGGTTCCAGCCAAAACTGGCACGAACTATGCCAGCGCGAGTTATTCGTCGTCAAGCGACTCCATAGCCAGCCCATCAAAAGACTGACCGGCGCGTTCTGGCTGCTGCGAGGCTGCTGGTACGGCAGCCGGGGGAGCAAGTTGGGCCGAAGTAGGCGAGTCCATTGAACGCAACGCGGCCGCAAGAACCGCATCAAATCGATCCGCCAGATCGCGGGCAGCGCGACTCGGCCACGCGTGAATAGGACTTCCAGACCCCTGCGCCTGCTGCAAGGCAGAGCGCTCCGGGATGTAAGTGGGGAGCACGAGCTCGCCAAACATGTTTTCAAGCTCTTCTTGGCGGTACGCCTGCTCAAGAGAGCGTGCACGAACGCGGTTGACCAAAACTCCCAGTGGGCGCAGCGCAGGCGCCGACTGCCGGCGAATCTCGTCGATTGCTTGGAAAGCACGACCAGCAGCCGTGACCGAGAATAAGCCAAGCTCTGTGACCACAAGGGCACGATCACACGCCGTCAATCCTTGACGGGTTAATCCACCCAGTGACGGTGGGCAATCGATAATCACGAGATCGTAGCGGTCCGCAAGGATATCAAGCGCATGCTTGAGTCGCGTTAACCGGTGGGCATAGGAAGGGCCATCGTGCCGCGCAGAATCATTTGACCCCATAAGCACATGTAATAGTTCGCCATCCCAGGGGGAGCGGGCAATCGCAGAGTCAATTACAAACTGCGTTGGGTTATCGAGCACAGCGGCTACATCGTTATCCGCAAGTCCCGTAACACCAAGTGCCAGCGTTGTGTCAGCCTGCGGATCAAGATCCACCACGAGCGTGCGAAGACCAGCGTGAACTGCCGCAGAGGCAAGACCGAGCGTGATCGAGGTTTTGCCAACCCCGCCTTTAAGACTGCATACACCTAGAACTGACACAGGTATTACTTTAGCGGCAGAACCAGCAGCCTTGTGGGCAATGTGGTGAACGGCAACCCGCAATCTTGCATTTCAGGCGGGCGAAATTGCCACATGACTACCTGTGGCCACTGTAAAAAGCCTAGGGTGAAACGCCCGGAGTGTAATGGGTGGGCCGCCACGCTTGGCATGCACCGGCTACAGCAAGGGGGAGAGCGGTGCCAAGAGGAACTCACCGATCTTGTTGACGAACGGACGGTTCTCCCACTCATCAAGTTCAAGCCGGCGGCAGTTGCTCAGGTCCACTTCAAAGACTTCCTCCATTGATCGGGCAAGATCTGCCGAGTAGATCGACATGTTGATCTCGTAGTTTCCTTGGAGCGAGAGCCGGTCAATGTTGGCCGTGCCTATGGTGGTCCATTGGCCATCCACGGTTGCGGTTTTTGCGTGCACCATGGCGTTGCGATACAGCCAAATGGTCACTCCGCCGCGCAGCAGCTTGGAATATTGACCGCGCGAAAGCCAGTCTGTGAGCACGTGGTTTGAGGACTCTGGCACGATGATGCGCACGTCTACGCCGCGTGCAGCTGCGTCGAGCAGATCATTGAGGAAGATGGCGTCTGGAATGAAATACGCCTGGGTCAGGTAAATATGGTGGGTAGCGCGCCGAATTGCCTCTAGGTAAATGTTGCGCACGGGGTACACCTGGCGAATTGGTGCATTTGCCGCAGCCTGGATGCGGGGGAGCCAGTCCGGAATATGGTGGGGCTCAATGTGTGGCAGATTGTCCTTACGGTTGTGGTTCCAAAAGGTTACAAATGCGCTCGTGAGTTCCCACACGCCGGGGCCGGTAATGCGCATGTGCGTATCGCGCCATTGATCAGCGTAGGTTTGGCCAATGTTGTATCCGCCCACAAATCCGATTTCCTCGTCAACCACCAGGATTTTGCGGTGATCGCGGCCGGTGTATTTGAGATCAAGTGTCAATACACGTGGGCGAAACAGGGGATAGGCCAGCACGTGGATTTTCTTGGGGAATTTGAAGAAACTACGTGGCACCACAAGGTTGGCAAAGGCGTCGTAGATCAAATACACATCCACGCCGCGCTGCGCTGCGTCGATTACAGCATCCTTGAACTGGCGCCCACACTCATCCGACTTCCAAATGTAGCTTTCCAAGTAAATGGTGGATTTGGCCTGCGCAATTGCCTCGAGCATCTGTTCAAAGAGGTCTTTGCCAAAGGTGTAGATTCGAGTTTCGGTGTCACCGATGGCTACGTCCCGTGGCGGCAGGTGCGGGAACTTCACCTTGCGGGACTGGTGCCGCTTTTGGAAGTGGTCCACGGCAACTACGGTTGCGGCTGCGCTGAGTGTCGCGCCAGCGGACAGCATGACGTATCGTCCGAACAGTTTCTTTGCGGTGCCGTATGCACCCTTCAAACTTGGTTGTGCCACAGGCTCAGACTATCTGGTCAGTTTAGATGTGTGCGTATCAAGGCATGTGATCGCGTTGCGTACTCTATGGGGTGTGTGTGGCAGCGCACTGATGCGCAGCTGGTCGGTGGTCTGTCGTGCCTGCTTGGGGAGTGGGTCTGCCCAGCGCGGGTCGATGGTTTATCACGGTGGTCTGTCAAGGCGATGCCGGCCAACTCTACTTGTTTTGTCATAACGTACATTATCGGCAATATACGAATGGAGCTGATAAATACAGTGCCAGCTGGTATTTCTTGACCAGATCCTGTCACAGCCCTACCTGGGCATCCGTTCTAAGGCTCGTGTCCCGTTGCTGTGGATGGCCTCAAAGCAATTGTTTGCGTTGGTTAAATGGTCTGCACGTGGGTAATGCGAGCTCAGGATTTTTCTGACAGTCGTCGAGTGTGTCAGATAAATTTCCGACGATAGATCCGGTGCCAGCGCCACTTTACGTTTCGCGCTCTGACCGTTTGTCATAACGTTGTGCACCGGTGGGCAGATACTCTCGAGCGCTGTGATCAAATCGTTTCGAGCCTATGGCAGCATTGCGCCCACCACGGACTATTTCCCGCTACACTGTGAAGGTTGAATTTCTGCAGGTGACGGTTGTCTCCGTACTGTGCAGCGGCATGATTCACCCGCATTCACTCAGCCAACAGCTGCGTGCTTGGCTAGTGTGTCTTGTTGAGGTAGCGGGAACAAACACGGCGAATGCGCCGTTGAATACTGCGGGTCATTGATTGATTCGGACCAGTGTATTCGGGTGAGGCATGGGCTATGACTCCCCCGAGTTGTTGAGTGTGAAATGGATGGGCGTGCGTCTTTGTGCGCGCCACAAGGAGGCTGAAATGGCAGATCGTTCGCTTCGCGGTATGAGCATTGGCTCCAAGAGCATGGAGACCGACGAGAACGTTGACTTTGCGCCTCGCCTTGAGACGCGCTACGAGTGCCCTAACGGACACACCATCATTCTTCCGTTCTCCACGGAAGCTGAGGTGCCACTCGTATGGGAGTGCCGTTGTGGTGCTGAAGCTGTTTTGCACGACGCTGCTAAGCCTGATGAAACCCCTGGCAAGGCCGTTCGTACTCACTGGGACATGCTGCTCGAGCGCCGCACGGTTAAGGAACTCGAAGAACTCCTTGAAGAGCGCCTCGAGTTGCTGCGCGCAGGTAAGCTGCGTCGGTCTGCTTAATTAGAAGCGGTCGCAGAACTAGAATCATGCGCTTGCGCTGAGGCTCAAACCTCAACGACGGCTCAAGACTTAGCACAAGTAATGGTGGTGGCTTCACCGGAATGTTCCGGTGAAGCCACCACCATTTTTGCTGAACGCCGTTATGCCTACTGTTTGCGGATCACGGCTACTTCCGCTGAAACACGGCTACTTCCGCTGAAACAGCCTAGTTACCTGGCCTGCTCGCTTAGCAATCCCCCACCCGGTGACCTTCAGCAACGCCTCACGCACAATGTTGCCGCTCATCTTTGATTCGCCGGCAACCCGCTCCACAAACGTGATGGGGACTTCGCGCACCTGTCCCCCGCCATCCACAATAGATCGCGCCATATCAACCTGGAAGCAATACCCGTGCGACTGCACCGAGGAAAAATCTAAGCCCTCGAGCGCCGCACGGCGATACGCCCGGAACCCACCCGTTGCATCTTTAAGGCCAAGATCAAGAAGAATACGCACATATGCGTTCCCACCCCGGGACAGAAACTCGCGATGCTTAGGCCAGTTCTGCACGCTACCGCCCGGTACCCAACGTGAGCCCAACACAAGCTGCGTTTCGGGGTGACGAGCCAATTCGTCGAGAATCAGGGGCAGATCAACTGCACGGTGTGAACCATCTGCATCCATCTCACAAATCACGTCAAAGCCCTGCGCAAGGCACAACTCAAAACCCGCCAAATAAGCTGCGCCCAAACCATCCTTTGAGGTGCGATGCAAAACCGAGACGCGACTATCGTTCGCGGCCAACACATCAGCTAAAGCGCCCGTACCATCAGGACTGCCATCATCAACAATCAAAACATGCACCGCGGGCACCACAGCTAAAACACTGCCAACAATAGACTCGATGTTGAGCGCTTCATTGTAGGTAGGGACCACAACCACTACCCGGCCGAGGCCCTCGTAAACATGCGACAACGGTTCCTCCAGCCGGAACAAACTAGCGAGACGCTCGGGCCCGGCGATGCGCAACACACCCCGTGACCAGCAATAGAACACTACCAGCAGAAGTTACCAAAACAGGCCACTCACCCAGCGCCACGGCCGGTGTAATACCCGTGCGCAGGTTAACCACCGCGCTAATCTGCTCCGCAGTGAAGTGACCCGTGCGCACAACCTCCAAACCGCTCGGGGTGTAGATCGCACTCACACCCACCGTGGAGATCTGCATAACGGGCCTGCCCGTCTCAATAGCGCGTAAGCGCGCCATTGCAAGCTGCTGGGTCGACTCATTCGTAGGACCAAACGAGGCGTTATTGGTTTGAACCAACAGCACCTCGGCACCGTTTTTTACGGAGTTGTGGATGATGTCGTCGTAAGCCACCTCAAAACAGATGATCGGACCCACAGTAACGTCCCGGTCCAAGCGCTTAATCGGCACACTCAGCGCAGCAGGCTCATGCCCAGCAATCATGTCCGTAGTAATGCGATCCACACCCGGATAGAGCTTGCGGAAAAAGTCACGCGCCGGAATATACTCGCCAAACGGAACGGGCCGCTGCTTTGCGTAGCGGCCGATAACGCCTTCACCCGCCTGCCACAGCAAAGACACGTTATAACGGCCACCAGAAGCGGGAAACTCCTGCGCACCCAGCAGCAGCGGCACCCCAGCCACCGCGGCGGCATTGTCAATGAGCGTGCGCGCCACCTCGTCGGCCTGCGGATCAATATCCGTGCCGTTTTCCGGCCACACAATCAAATCTAGATCCGGGCCCTGCTCAGAACGTGCGAGCGCAAGTGTGCCAGCCACATGGTTATTGAGCACCTCTTGTCGGTTCTCAAACGCATCCGCACCAGGCTTAGAAACGTTCCCCTGTACCCCGCCAATAGCCAGGCGGCCAGACTGCGCCGAACCATCCACCGGAACCAAGAAAGCGGCGCCAAGCAAAACAACCACACCACTTAACGAGAGGCCAATGTGCAGCACGTTTCGGGAAAGCAAGCCGCGAATAGCCACGGCCAGCAGCACACCAAGGAACACAACAATCAATGAGACGAGTGGAACCCCACCCAGCCACGCAAACCGCGCCAACACGGATTGCGACTGTGAAAAGCCCAGTCTCCCCCACGGGAAACCGCCCCAGGGAATCGTCATCCGCAATTTTTCCAGGCTCACCCACGCCATGGCGAACGTAAGCGCGCTTAGCCACATTGAGTTTTCAACTACACGAATTCGGCGCATGTACGTCCACACCAGCGCGGCACATGCCGGATACAGTGCCTGAGCAAGTGAAAGCGCTATCCACGGCAGGTTCCCACCAACCGCATACTGAGCCCACGAAATGTGCGGCAGGAAGAATCCAACGCCCCACAGGTAACCCACAAGGAAGTTCCACGGAGCCGAGTTGCGCTGCAGCGCGAGCGCGAGCACAGCTATGGAAACGGGAGCCAAAAACCACAGATTAAAGTCTGGGAATGCCAGGTTGCCCACGTACCCGGATACCACGGCGAGTAGCAGGGTCAAGGGGCGGATAACATCGCGAAACTGCACGTGGATAACACTACGCGAGGAATCCGAGAGAACGCTGCAGGCTGACAAAGCCGCCTTAAAGCCGCCTTAACGCAGCTAGAGACAAAGATGCCCACGTGTCCTTCGTACCGAGGCAACTGGCTGACTCGTTTTCTACTGAACACGTGGGCGGTTGCGCACCGGCGTGGTTTCAAAGAAAGCCGCGCCGTGCCCTAACGGGCTCGCGCAAGAACATATCTAACCTAGTCCACTGGGCACGCAAAATGAAGACCAAGAAGTCATAAAGTCGTGCGAAACCTTCTAAGCCGCTAAAACCAGCGGGAAACCCAGCGGGTGAAAACCGTGTGTGTAGAAAACACAGCGCGATCCCGGCTGCTCCCCAACCTGAAACCTCGCTAGAACTGCTCCGCGCGGTGAATGAACACGCCGCTTCTCAGCGTTGCCAAGCACACGGGCTGCTCCCCTTCTGGCGTCACAATGGGAAGCAGCGGCGAGCCGGAGCGGCCGTCGGTGCTCCATGACGAGCGGCCGGCGTTTTCGGCTTGCACCCCGAGTTCGTGGGCCTGCCATATGGCAAGGTGCGCTGGTGCGCCTACTTTGATCTCCCCTACCAGCGGGTTTTGTTCGCCGCTGAGTCGCCATCCTCCGCGGGTGTGGGCACGGAATGCCGCACGCGCGGAGATGCGCTGTTCCTCGTTGTTGTGGAATACCGCCGCGGTGATCGCGCCCCACGGGTCGATGGGGGTAACGGGTGCGTCTGACCCGAATCCCATGGGAATGCCGTCTCGTGCGTAGGAGCGGATGGGTGAGGTTCCGCGGAGCCGTTGCGCGCCGAGCCGTTGCTCGTACATGCCGCCTTTTTGCCCCCAGAATGCGTCAAATGCTGGTTGCACGGAGACCATGAAACCCAGTTTCACTATGCGTTCGCGCGCCACCTCGTCGGCAATTTCTGCGTGTTCGAGCCGGTGGCCGCAGCGTCTCATTTTGGACAGCATGCTTGGGTCTTTGTCCACGAGCCGTTCGGCTGCGTCGAGTACTTGATCGAGCGCCCGGTCCCCAATCACGTGGAATCCTGCTGTCACTCCTGCCTCGCTGCATGCAGCGAGGTGCTGTTCAATTTGGTCGTCGGTGAAGTGCAGGGTTCCGCTGGTACTGGGGTCGTCTGTGTATGGTTCGCGTAGTGCGGCAGAGTGGGAGCCAAAGGATCCGTCAATTGAGAGGTCGCCGGCCAGTCCAGATAGGCCGGGCACGAGTTCTTGGTATCGGCGCACGTCTTCTACGGTAGTGGCGAGTTCGCCGAGGTATCCCACCACGAGTGGGAGCGCGCTTGTGGGTTGGTGGGTCATCTCGATCAGTTGGGCCAGACCCGAAGGTGTGTCGATTCCCGGCGCTGCACATTCGTGGACGGATACGACTCCCCTACGTGCCGCTTTGGTCAGTACGTTGCGGTAGAGGGCGGTACGTCGGTCCGCACTGAGGTCTCGAATATAGTTCCTGATGGGAGTGTGTTCTGGTCCGCTAACTCGGCCGCGGTCGTCGAGAATTTCGGGCCCAAAACCGCATGCGTCCAGTAGTGCGGTGGACACAATGGCGGAGTGGAGGTCCGCGCGCGGCACATAGACCGGCCGGCCTGGGAATTGCGTGTCCAAGTCTGCGCGCGTAAGCGGCTCGCCTTCCCATGCGGAGTCGTCGTAGCCAGTTGCACACAGGACTTCTGGCGTGGTGCTTCCCCCCTGATTTTCGACGATATGCGCACCATCTGCTGCCCGGATGAGTTCCAGCACGTTTGCGCGGCTGGTGCCGCCGGCTGCCGGTGAAACGTCTGCAGCTTCGTCTTCCAGCGCGGTTTCGAGCAGGTGGACGTGTGTGTCTACGAATCCGGGTGCGATCAACGCGCCGTCCAGGTCAATCACGTTGTCGGCGCGTTTGGCGTAGGACTGCGCGGTGTCGTCGTCTCCAATCCAGGCGATGACGCCATCATCAACGTATAGTGCCTGCGCAAATGGATCGCTTGAGGAATGGATAAACCCGTTGTGGAAGAGAATAGACGTCACGAATCCTGCCCCTTAAACCTTTAGTTGCGTTATTTTCTGTGAAGTATTTTTAAGCTGAACGGCCGTGCCAACATGTTGGCTAGACGCTGGAGTAGGCCACTACGCCGCGGCGGATCGCTTCGATTGCACTCAGCGCCGAGGCGCGCACGCGCGAGGAGCGGCTCGCTTGGGAGATCTGGTCGAGAGCATCAAGGATTTGCTTGCACCACCGGACAAAATCTCCGGCCGTGAGGTCGGAGTCATGCAACACCGAGTGCAGCGAGCGCCCGCGGGTCCACTTGTGCATGGCTTCTACGAGGCCGAGGTCGAGGTCGCCGGTTTCTTTGACGTTGTGTGCGTCTTCAAGGTCGGTGAGTTGTGACCATTCGCGGATTGTGTTGTCTAGTGCGCGCGCTAGGTTGCCGGTTGGGCCGCCGGGGATGCGTGGTTCGGGTAGGTCATCGCGGCGTGACTGGTACACCACTGCGGAGACTGCTGCGGCAAGTTGGGCTGGGTCGAGTTGGTCCCAGATGCCGCGGTCTAGGCACTGTGCAATGAGCAGGTCGTTTTCTGCGTAGATTCGCCCTAGTAGGCGTCCGGCGTCTGTGATGGCGTAGTTGGTTGTGGAGTTTTCGGTGGCGGCCGGGTTGTTTTCGGCTCGTTCGAGGTAGCCGAGTTCGAGTAGTACTTTGCATACTCGGTCAAAGGTTTTTGAGATGGAGCCGGTGCGGGAGTTGATTCGTGCGAGGAGTGCGGATTGGTCTTTTTCTAGCGTGGTGAGCCGTGTTCCCCAGCGTGCGTGGTCTTCCCTGTCGGGGCAGGAATGGCAGGGGTGTGCCTTGAGTTCGCGGCGTAGTTGGCTGAGTACTTTGTCGTCGTGTGGGTTGAGCTTTTTACCAAGTGCGCTTGGCTGCTTGGTGGTTGGCGGTGTGAGGCCTTCTCCTGTGGCGGTGGCGAATCGTAGTTGCTCGGTTAACGCTGCGCGTTGAGCGGGTTTGCGTGCGTTAAATGATGGTGGGATGCGCAGTGAGCCGATGGTGGTGAAGCCGCTGGATAGGTCTGCTGCGGTCAAGACTCGTACCTTGCCGCGATCGGTGAGGATCACCGGGCGGGGGCTCTCCCCCGCAAAATCGCTGTTACGGTGACCGGTGCGCTCACCTGTGCGATCAGTGGTGTTTGCGCGGTCTATGACGATCACGTGGCCTGCGGATCTACCTGAGGCGAGTTCAAGTACGTGTCCGCGGCGCACTTGTGCGAGTGCAGCGTCTAGTTGATTGCGCCGTGCAGTCTTACCCATGCTGGCAATCTCGCGCTCGCGCGCGCTGATTTTGCTCCGCAGTGTTAGGTATTCTTCAAAATCACCGAGTTCGCATTGCATTGCTTCGCGGTATCCGGCAAGGGCTTCGCGGTTTGTGACTGCGCGTCGGGCGAGGTCAACTACGGAACGGTCGGCTTGGAACTGTGCAAATGAGGATTCTAGGATTTCTTTGGCGCGTTCTCGTCCATGCTGGTCAATGAGGTTGATGGACATGTTGTAGCTGGGGGCAAAGCTGGATTTGAGTGGATACAGCCGCTTGGAGGCGAGTCCTGATAGTGCTACGGGGTCGAGTCCTGGGTGGTCCACTACTACTGCGTGGCCTTCAACGTCGATGCCGCGGCGTCCTGCGCGGCCTGTGAGCTGCGTGTATTCACCTGGGGTGATGTCAACGTGTGAGGTGCCGTCCCACTTCACTAGTTTTTCTAGCACTACGGTCCGGGCTGGCATGTTGATGCCTAGCGCAAGTGTTTCGGTAGCAAATACGGCTTTGATGAGTCCGCGGGAAAAGAGTTCTTCAACGGTTTCTTTGAATAGTGGGAGCATACCGGCATGGTGGGCTGCGATCCCGCGGGTGAGTCCTTCAAGCCAGGACCAGAATCCGAGCACTGAGAGGTCTTCGGCGGGAATATCTGCGCATCTAGATTCGGCGATATTCCGGATTTCCTCGGCTTCTGCGTCGGTGGTCAGGCTGATGCCAGTGGCTAGGCACTGGGAGACTGCTGCGTCACAGGCTGCACGGGAAAAGATGAAGTAGATTACCGGGAGCAGGTCTGCATTGCGTAGTTCGTCGATAACCGCAAAGCGTGGTGGGCCGCGCCGTCCTGTGCGCTGGGAAGCTGGGCGGCCGTATCGTTTATTGTGCCGGCCGCTGAGTGAGTCGGATCCGCGGCGCATCACGTTGAGTAGGTCCGGGTTGATGGGCGGGTTGGTGCCGGGGTCTGTGGGATCTACGGTGTGTGCGTAGAGGTCGAGGATTCCGCCGGGGGTGTCTCCCCTACCTTGAACGATTACGTGTTGCCACAGCGGTACGGGCCTGGTTTCGCTGACTACTACGCGGGTGTCTCCGCGTACTGTGGTGAGCCAGTCGCCGAATTCTTCCGCGTTGGATACGGTGGCGCTTAGGGATACGAGTCGCACGGATTGGTCAAGGTGGATGATGACTTCTTCCCACACAGCGCCGCGGTGGCGGTCTGCGAGGTAATGAACCTCATCCATGATGACGTAGCCGAGGGTATCGAGGGTGCGCGAGGATGCGTAGAGCATGTTTCGCAGCACCTCGGTGGTCATGACCACGATGGGTGCTTCACCGTTGATTGAGGTGTCTCCGGTGAGCAGGCCTACACTGTTGGGGCCGTAGCGGGCCACGAGGTCGTTGTACTTTTGGTTGCTTAAGGCCTTAATTGGCGTGGTGTAGAACGCCTTTGTGCCGGAGGCTAGTGCGAGGTGGGTAGCAAACTCGCCGACGATTGTTTTACCGGCTCCTGTGGGTGCGGCAACTAGGACCGAGTGTCCTTCTTCTAGTGCACTGCAGGCTTCGAGCTGGAAATCGTCTAGTTCAAAGTCAAATTGGCTGCGAAATTCGAGGAGCGCCGCGCTTGAGGTGGCGGATCGGGCCTTGTATGCGGCGTATCGTTCTGCGGGGCTAAGCTCTGCTGGGTCTCGTGTGGTTGTTGTTGACGCTGACTGGCTGTTTGCCTGGCCGGTGCGCTGCTCGGATCGTTTTAATTCGCGGGCGCGCGAGCGTTTGGGCGACATGTTTTAAGGTTATCGTGGCTTGCTTGGCGCGCGGGCGTATTGCGCCTGGCGTACGCCATCGGCGTAGTGCTTAGCGCAGCAGTGCGAGTGCGCCTGGGTGCACGCGGGCTTTGAGTGGCACGGGGCCAACTACTTCGCCGTCGGCCATGGCGATGGGCGGAAATGCGCCTGACTCTGTTGGCTCGATGATTACCTCTCGTGCGGTGTAGACCGTAACTGCAGGATCATTCAAGTGTGTGCCGCGATAGAGCTTGGGGAACACTTTGAGGATGCCGGTGAGTTTGAGTGGTTGGGCAAAGGTGACGTCCATGAGGCCGTCGTTGAGTTTGGCTTGTGGTGCAATACGGATTCCGCCGCCGATCATGGGTGCGTTGGACACGGCCGCGAGGGTGCCTGCGCTTTCGAATCGGTGGCCGTCTATGGTCAGCGCGTAGCCGTACGGTTTGAATCGTGCCACGCACGCGATAACGGCGCGTAAATATTTGAGGTGGCCGCTGGGCCAGCGGTATGAGTTGGCTTGTGCGTTGACCGCGGCGTCCAACCCCATGGAGAGTGTGCCTACGTACCAGCGCCGTACTGATTCGGAGTAGGCGTCTGTGCCTTGGGCGCCAAGGGTGAGTCGGTTTTGATGGGCTGGTGGCAGGTAGGGTTCAACTTGGACGGCGTCTACGTGTTGGACTGTCCCGTTTTTTAGGGCCGTATTGATTGCGTGTAGGGCACCGGTTTTGTTGCGTGGGCTAAGTCCAAGTGCGCGGGCAAAGTCGTTCCCTGATCCTGCGGGTACTATGCCCAGCGGTGTGGGGGTGCCGATGACTGCGTTCACTCCGAGGTGGACCATGCCGTCGCCGCCTACTACTACCAGGGCGTCGAGGTGTTCCATGCAGGCGGCTCGGGCGCGTGCTAGTGCGTCGCGGGCATTGCCTGCTGTCAGGTCGTGGACGCTGTGCCCTTGCGCGGTGAAGTATTCAATAGCGTGGGCGCCGGTGTTTTTCCCTTTGCCTAGTCCCGCTGTTGGATTAACGACGACACCCACGCTTTTGTGGTGCGATCCGCCTTGTGGTGTGTGGCTGGGTTGGGCCGGTGTCATGGCGCCTAGTATTCCGCTAGTTCCGCGTTGAGTTGCTCTTGGTTTTTGGCGGTACGCCGGTCATGGAGCAGTGCGACGCCCACTGCCACAAAGTAAAGGACCACGATGGGGATGGCTACTAGGATCATGGTGAGCGCGTCTGGGGTTGGGGTCATGATTGCGGCAAAGGTAAATGCCGCCACGATGGCCCAACGCCAGGCGCTGAGCAGTCTTTGCGCGGACAGAATGCCGATGAAGTTGAGTGCTACAAACAGCACGGGCATTGCAAAGGCTAGGCCAAACGTGATGAGTAGTTTCATCACAAAGCTGAGGTAGACGTCGGCTTGCAGGAGGTTTGCTGCGCCTTCGGGCACAAAGGACGTCAGGATGTCTACTGCGTGAGGCAGTACGATCCATGCGGAGAGCGCGCCAAGGAGGAAGAGCGGGACGGCAGCGCCTATGAATCCGTAGGTGTATCGTCGTTCTTTGCTGGATAGGCCTGGGGTGACAAAAGCCCACAGCTGGTAGATCCACCAGGGGCTGGTGATAAAGAGCCCAATGAACAACGCAATCTTGATGCGCATGTCGAGCGCGGTTGCTGGTCCGGCAAAGTTGACGGAGATGGTGACGCCAGTGCGTTTTGCTGCGTCGAGCAGCGGGCTTTGCAGTCCGTTAAAGACCGGTGGGAACAGGAACCATCCTGCTACTCCACCGGCCACGATCCCAAGGGCAGCAAGGAATAGTCTGCGTTTAAGTTCCCTGAAGTGATCCATCAGGGACATGCGGCCGCGTGCTTCTGTGCGCTGGGCGCGCTGCCGCGCCCGGGCCGTTTTCTGTGCCTGCTGCGAGGCGCCCTGTCCAGCTGGGGTTGATACCACGGTCAGGCGTTACCCTCGTGGTTCTTTTTGTCAGCTGACGTGGTTGGGTACATACCCGGAATGTTTGCCTCACCCGGCTGTGAGTTAATTCCAGCGTCTGGGCTAACACTAGGTGCTGCATTAACTTCCGGAGTTGCGCTTACTGCCGGTGGAGTTGGGCGTGACTGACCGTCCTCTTGGAGGTCCTTGATTTCCTTCTTGAAAATCTTCATGGACTGTCCCAGTGAGCGGGCGAGGTCTGGCAGTCTCTTAGCACCGAACAACAGGAGCAAAACGAGGATGAGAACAAACCAGTGGATAGGCCGTAGAGCGCCCATAAGTCGTACTCCAAACGTGGATTCTTTGCGTCATCCCATCTTAGTCGTAAAGTGGCGCCACTGGTATTAACGCGGGTGTTAGCGCCAGTATTGGGTCCAGCGTGCATAAGTACGTTCACGTGCGAGTTGGCGCGCTTGAGCGCGGTTGCGCTTTCTGCTGCGGCGTTCCTCGGTGAGATCCATTGCACGTTCGCCGCCCGCGAATACGTCCACAGTTCGCGGCGTTGACAGCGCGCCAAGCTCTCGGAGATCCTCGGCGCGCCCGGTCGTGTCAAACGCATCGGCAAGGCGGGTAGCAGTATTGCCGCCTGCGTCGAGTGCGGCGCGCAGCCTGCGCCAGAGTAGGAGCGTCAGGCACGCGAGCATTGTGATGGCACACAGCGCGAGCACAAACCACAGAACAAACGTCATGATCAAACTCCTTCGGCTTGCGCGCTGGTACGTGAGGAGTCTTGTGCCACGGCGCAAGTTTCGTCGAAAGTCTCGGGGTGCAAGCCAGCGTACAGGTCCAAAGTGGCCTGCGCCTGCTGCGCTGCGTCCTGGAGCGCGTGGGCGGGTTGGACGTCAAGAAGCAGCGGCGCGTGAGCGAGCAGGAGGCTCTGGAACCACGCCCAATCGGCCACGTCTAGGTCCAAACTGATCGTGTCATCCGCACCGTATTCGATCCGTTCATACGGGATAGACTCTGCAACTCGCTGGCCTTGGGGGCGCAGCGTGAGGTGTGCGGTAGTCCCGGATTTTGGGATGTGCGCGCTGGGCTGTTCCTCGGGTTCACTCGGCTCGTACCGCTCCCCTGTAACCAGCTGTGCGTCAACAATCCGATCAATTTTGAACACGCGATTCCCGCGAGCGCGGCGGCAGTATGCGGCGAGGTAGAAGTTGTCGGCTTCGTTGAAGATTGCGGCTGGTTCTACTGTGCGGTGGGTTTTTTGGTCGGTGCGGGAGATGTATTCGATGGTGACGGGTGTGTTGGTGGTTAGGGCTTGGCGCAGGGTGGCGAGTGTGGGTGCGGTGGTGGTGTTGCCGAGGTGGAGGTCGAGGGCTTGTGCGGTGTGTCCGAGGTGGAGGGAGAGTTTGGTGGTGAGTTGGTTGATTGCGGTGATGTGGGTTTGGTTTTGGTTGGGGTCTGGGGTGGTGATGATGTTGGCGAGTGAGTGTAGGGCTGCTACGAGTGCGATGGTTTCGCGGGTGCCGAGGTTGAGTGAGCGGGCGAGGCCGCGGTCGGTGGTGAGGGTGACTACGCCGTTTTCGAGTGCGTCGGCGTCGAAGTCTACGAGGTCGTCTGGCATGTATCCGGGGGTGCCGGTGACCCAGAGGAGGTCGATGTCGGTGCGGATTTGTTGTGGTGTGACGTTGAAGTGGGTGGCTAGTTCGTGGACGGTGAGGGAGCCGCGTTGGGTGAGGAGGGTGACCAGTGAGATGAGGCGGATGAGGCGTTCGGGTGTGGTTTCGGTGCGTCGGCGGTGGTGTGTGTTGGTGTTCATTTCTCCTCCTTTCGTGGCGTGTGTGGGGTGTGTGTGAGGTTGATTGTGGCGTGGTGGTGGTTGATGACGCGTTGGGCGAGGCTGGTGGGTGTGATGACGAGTGCGGCGGTGGCTAGTGCTGCGATTTCGTCGGCGAATTCGGCTTCGTCGATGTAGTCGATGTGGACGATGTCGTATCCGGTGGGGATGGGTGGGGTTGGTTGGGGTGGGGTGGTGTGGGTGCTGCGGGTGCGTAGGGTTTGGGCGCGTCCGTGTTGGAGGGCGAGGGTGGCGGTGTGGATGGTTTGGGTGTCGTCTTGTTGGAAGGCTTGGGTGATGATGTGGGCGGGTGGGAGTTGGAAGGCGTGGGTTGGGCCTGTTGTTTTGACTTTTCCGACGATGCGGTTGAGTCGGAAGACTCGTTTGTCGTTTCGTGTGGTGTCGTGTCCGATGACGTACCAGCCGCCGCGTCGTGAGGAGAGTTGCCAGGGTTGGATGGTGCGTGGTGCGAGTTCTCCGGTGTTGGCGGCGCGGTAGGCGAAGTGGATGGCTTGTTGTTGGGTGATGGCGTCGAGGATGACGGTTAGGGATGGGTCGTCTGCTCGGAGGCGTGGGTTGAAGCCGGTGAGGGGTGTGGTTGGTGGGTTTAGTGGTGCGTGGGATTTGAGTTTGGTGAGGGCTCGGGTGGTTTCGGCTTCGAGTGCGGTGTCTTGCCAGAGGGTGGCGGCGAGTGACAGGAGTGAGATTTCTGCGGCGTTGAGGCTGAGGTGGGCGAGGGTGTCGGTGGTTTTGTCGATGCGGTAGCCGATGTCTTCGCCGTGTCCGGTGGTGGCGTGGATGGTGATGATGGGCACGCCGAGTTCGCGCAGGGTGTCTTTGTCGCGTTCGAACATGCGCTCGAACGTTTTGGGGTCTGCGTGTGGGTCGTATCCGGCTACGGTGTGTTGGATGTCGCGCCGGGTGAGCCTGCTGTTCGTGTTCATGAGTGCGATCACGAGGTTGAGGAGGCGTTCTGCTGGTGGGGTGGCTGTTGTCATCACATCTAACGCTAGTCCAGTACCGTTGGTTGTGTGATTACGTGGCGTGTGGGAAATGTTGTGTCGTTGGGTAAGTCGTGGTCTGGCGCGCAGGAGCTTGAGGTTGTTGATGATGGCGGGCGTCGGGTGCGGGCGTTGGCTTATCCGCTTTTGGTGGGTCGTGTTGCGGTGGGTTCGCGGGTTGCGTTGAATTCGTCGGCGTTGGATCGGGGTTTGGGTACGGGTGGTTATGCGTTGGTGGCTGCCGTGTTGCCTGAGCGGGGTGTAGCTGAGCCGGGTGTGGCTGACTTTGGCGCGGCAGCTGGGGCCCAGGGTGCGGGAGCCCAAGGCACCGGTGCCGGTGCCGGTGCCGGTGCCGGTGGTCCCGGACACTTAGTCAAGGCTCGTTATACGCCTACGCAGGCGATGGTTTTGGGTGTGGATGAGCAGGAGTCTGAGTTTCATTCGGTGCTGGCTGATGCGGACAGTATTGATGGGATGCCTGTAGTGACTGCGGATTTGCATTCTGCGTTACCGGCGATTTTGGCCGGTATCCGCCGCGACGCTGGCAGTAGTGCTGATACTGGCAGTAGTGCTAATGCTGGGGGCGTGAAGGTCGCGTATGTGATGACTGATGGTGGCGCGCTGCCGGCATGGTTTTCGCGTTCGGTTTCGCAGTTGCGCGATGCCGGCTGGCTTGATTCGGTTATTTCTGTGGGTCAGGCCTTTGGTGGGGATCTTGAGGCTGTCACGGTGCATACCGGGTTGTTGGCGGCTCGTCATGTGGTGGGTGCTGATATTGCGGTTGTGATTCAAGGTCCGGGCAATTTGGGCACCGGCACGCGATGGGGTTTCTCAGGTGTAGCTGTTGGTGAGGCGATGAATGCGGCCGCAGTGTTGGGCGGTATTCCGATTGGTTCTTTGCGGATTTCGAGTGGTGATTTGCGTGAACGGCACCTGGGTATTTCTCATCATTCGATGACGGCGTTGGGTCGCGTTGCGTTAGCCCCCGGCCGGGTGGTGGTGCCGCGATTTGATCCTGCTGGGTCACTGTTTTCTGGGTTTGCGCTTGCGCAGGAGTCTGCGAGTTGGCAGGACATAGCCACGTTGATTGATGGGCAGCGCCGTGCGTTGGAGCGGATGGCACCGCAGCATCAGTTGGTGGACGTGGATGTGGATGAGGCGTTGCACCAGGCGCTTGAGGCATCTCCTGTGCGGTTGTCCACGATGGGCCGTGGCTATGGGCAAGACCCGTTAGCTTTCTTGGCTGCCGCAGCGGCCGGTTTTTATGCTGTTGGGCTGGTTACGGGCTAGGTTTGGATGTGTGCGCCGAGGACGGCGCCTTATTGAGCACGAGCACGTTATGAGTACGGCGGCTTTTTGAGCGGGGCGCTGCATTGAGCGTGTGGACGTATTGAGTGTGGGAGTTGCTATGCGGTTGACCCGGTGGAGTGTTGTGGTCACCCTTACGCTCACGTTCTTGTTTGCGTTGCTGCTTGTGGGTCTTTCACTGCGTGATGGCATGCAGTTTGATGTGTCTGGCGCGCCCTCCCCTGCGCCGTCCATTGATCTGCCGCCTGTTGAAATGGATTCTCCGCCGCCTCCGGAAGCTGATCCGTCTGAGCAGGGCAGCCAGGATGGTGGTAAGCGGGCGGTGCAGGTTTTGCTGTCACTTGTTGGCCTGCTTGTTGTTTTACTTTTGGTGCAGGTAACTAGGCGCGGTATTGCCGCGTTTGGTGCCGGTCAGCGCAGGGTGGATCAGTCCCGCCGTGATAGCGCGGATGACAGTGATGATCTGGATGTGGAGCAGAGCGTTTTGCCTGCTTTTGATGACGCATTTGATGTGGGTTTGGGCGCGCTGGGTGCAACGGGCACGGCCCGCAATGCGATTATTGCGGCGTGGGTGGCGTTGCTGGCTGCGGTGGAGGAAGTCGGTTTTGAACCGGCAGTCTCGGATACCCCTACCCAGTTTGTGATGAACCTGCTCTCGCAAACGAGTGTGGAAACTGCGCCGTTGCGTGAGTTCCTTGCCATGTATCACGTGGCGCGTTTCACTGACTCCCCTATCAGTGAGCAGGATCGTACACGGGCTATTGAGTTGTTTACTGTGTTGCGCGCTGAGGTGCAGGCATCTTTGATTTCCGACGATATCTCCACTTCCAGCGCACAGGCAGTCACGTCGGAGCCAGTCACATCTGATCCAGCCATATCTGAGCCAGTCACATCTGAGCCAGTCACATCCGGCCACGGAACGCCTAGCTCCAGTTTGACTGACGCCGGTATCTCAAAAGCGGCCGTGCCAGAGTCGTCTTCAGCAGAATCTGGCGCGCACAGCCATAAGGAGGCCACCTCATGACGAGGAAGTCAGTGGCCCGTTGGCTCGCTGGTATTTTTGGCGCAGCCGTGGTGTGTACTGCGTTAAGCCTTGCGCACGTTGTTGATCCGTGGGAAGCCGCAGCCATAAGCCTTGTGGTGTTCGGCGCAATCTTTGTAACAACACGGCTCGAATCCGGGTTTGAACTTGCACGCGCCTCGTTTGAGTCTAAGAAGCGCGATGGCTCCCGCGATGAAGTCTCCCAACTAGCGTGGAGCCTGTTTGGGCGAGACCGTCTAGTTACTTTTGGTGCAATGCGGTTCGTGCGCACAGTGGCAGCTCGCACACTGTCCGCTCATGGGCTCAGCCTCGATTCACCAGGAGACGAGGAACGCATCAGCCAACTTATTGGAAGCCAGAGCGCCACCGCACTGCGCACATCAGGGCACACCATGACTCAAAAGCAGCTCGAACGTCTGCTCGATACGTTAGAGAATCTCAACCACGAGAGTCCCAATCAAGTAGGCCGTCACCTTGCAGGCACAAATCAACTAGGCCACGGCGCGCATTCAACTGCAGCCTCGTCCACATCGCACTCGTCCACATCGCCCCAGTCCACCTCCCGTCCGCTGTAGTTTGGAGATCCACATGACCTCGAGTTCCCCAACCCCCGCATCCTCCACAATTACCGTGGCGGAGATTTCCCACTCCACACAGCGCGTATTAGCTGAAGTTTCCACCGTGGTGGTGGGCATGGAAGAACCACTGCGCCTCGCACTGTGCGCAATTCTTGGCAGCGGTCATGTTCTATTTGAGGACGTACCTGGACTTGGTAAAACGTTGGCGGCACGCAGCCTCGCCCAGGCGCTCGGACTCGAGTTCACTCGCCTTCAATGCACGCCGGACCTTTTGCCCTCAGACATCACCGGCTCCAACATCTTCAATCCATCCACCCGCGAGTTTGAAGTGCGCAAGGGACCGGTATTTACCGGCCTGTTCCTCGCAGACGAGATCAACCGCAGCGCCCCTAAAACCCAGTCCGCGCTCCTAGAAGCAATGGCTGAAGGCCAAGTGTCTATTGACGGCACCACCTATCGCCTCCCCCAGCCATTCCACGTCATCGCAACCTCAAACCCCGTTGAATTTGAGGGCACCTACGCACTGCCCGAGGCTCAACTTGACCGATTCATGGTCAGGCTCTCTGTGGGTTACCTTCCTGCATCCCAAGAAGCAGACATTCTGGTACGCCGCCTTGAACGGCGTGAAGAGGCAACTCACCTTTCCCCCGTGATCAATGCTGAACAATTGCGCCAGCTCCAACAGGCCACTGAGCTTGTGCATGTGGATCAAGACATTGTGCGCTACTGCGTAGACATCGCCCAAGCCACCCGCACGCACGCAGCCATCGAGGTTGGTGTTTCCCCACGCGGCGCACAGTCACTGCTGCTGATGGCCCGCTCCTACGCAGTAATTGCGGGGCGTGACTTTGTCCTACCGGAAGACGTAAAAGCAGTTGCGGTAGCGTCCCTCGCCCACCGCATTACGCTTACACCTGCAGCGTGGGCTGCCGGGGCAAACACTGAAACCCTCATTGCGGACCTGCTTGACATTGTGCCGGCGCCCGCCGCCGTTGCAACCCACGCCTCTGACCCGGCTACCCCATCAGCATGACCACACCCATTCAGGATCGCACCGCTGCACAGGGCAGAACTGATGCACAGGGCAGAACCGCCGCACAGGAAAGCGAACCCGCCCACGATTTTGCGCCCGTCTTGGACACCAAAATCATTTTTGGTATTGCCATGGCAGCGCTCGTGGTGGCGTTTGCACTAGCCTCGCTTCCGGCCGCTATCGTAGGCTTCGCGCTGCTTGCCACCACTGCACTGTCCCGGTTTGATCGGATGCACTCAACCGTGACCGTTACACTCGGCGGACCTGAAGAGGAGCAATTGCGGGACGGTAAATTCGCCCGGGCCCAACTCACGTTGTCAGCATCTGATATAGCTGCACTCGATGGCCTCACATCAGAGCTGACCACCGCAAACGCCTACCACGACACAAACAGCACTGCACGCGTAGATCGCTCTGCGCTTTCGGACTTCACGGCGCTAGTTGAACTGCGCTTCCCCGGCGCCAAAAACCAACGCGTACTGGTACACGTGCCAGGCCAACGCGTCCTCAACCTGGAAGTGCCTGCACTGCGCACGGGGATCCGGGAACAGTTTTCTGCAACAGTCCTTCCAGCAACCTCAACGCTTGGCTGGTTTGCTGATTGGCTGCACCTGACCATGCCGCCAACCCTCGTACTCACGCCAATACACCCGCTACCACCCATTCCCTCCGCAGCGGTGGCTAAAGGACTCACAGGGCCGCGCACCTCGCAGCGCGCCGGAGACGGTTACGAGTTTCGTGATGTAGGCCCTTACGTCACCGGCAATACGCTGCGCCAAGTGGACTGGCGTGCTACCTCACGCCTAGCACCCGAGTTGGAATCGCTTTACGTGCGGCGCACCTTTGCCCAGTCAGAAGCCACCACAGTGATCATGCTCGATTCACGCGATGATGTGGGCCCTGAAATCGCATCGTGGGGTTCAGCTCATGACGCCCGTGCGGACCAAAAAACCTCACTGGACCTAGCGCGTGAGGCAGCCACCGCACTCGCCCAGATCGCAATCTCCAAGGGTGATCGGGTGGGTTTTGAAGATCTTGGTCACCCTCGCAAGCCGGTCCCGCCGGGTACTGGAAGCAGGCACCTCGAACGCCTACGCCACGCCGTATCACTTGCCGCACCCTTGGGTGGACCTAAAGAGCGAGTGCGCGCACCGCTTGTGCCACGTGACGCCCTCGTGTTTGTGCTGTCCACATTTCTCGACGACGCCCCTAAAACTACAATCACCTCACTTGTTGCTCGTGGCCACCAGGTTGTAGCAATCGACACGCTGCCAAAAGTATCCATGTGGTCCCTCATTGACCGCCAAGTCATTGCCTATCGCCTTTTAAACCTCGCCCGAGAAACCCGCATGACCGAGTGCAAACACATCGGCGTGCCGGTAGTTTCTTGGCGCAGCGAGGATCACGGCCAGCAGCTCGCCACACTCGAACGCGCTACTAGAACGAGGAGACGACGATGACCAAGACTCTCCCCCAGCCCACAACCGATTCAGGCGCAGCCTCCAAAAATTCAGATACACCCACCAAAACCTCGGGCACTCTCACCAAAAAGATGCAGCGCGCCGACCGCAACCTCACGCCAGACATCCTGGTTGCGAACCTGAAAACAACATCATGGTGGACACCTGCGGCTACCTACGCGCTCGCGGCAGTCATCGGTGCAGGATTGTGCGGCGCAGTATTCTCGGGCACAGCATGGCCGTGGTTTGCTGCCGTGTGCTGCGTATGGGCCATCGTTGACCTAGTCCAGCGGTCAGTCACATTAATCTATGGTCTGATCGCAATAAGCGTTCTTGCCGCGCTTGTTTCTGGTCGCGCAGAAGATCACCTGTGGTTTATTGCGGGCGCAGCCACCTGCCTCATTGTTGTGCTGCGCACGAGTGCGTATATCCGGCTGCTTGATCGCTCCACCCGCATTGAAACCCAACTTTTAAGCGCTGAACTTATACGGATCGGCATGCTGAGCACTGGTACGTGGCTGCTCACGCTGCTCGCGCAGGTTATGCTGCACACCACGCTGATCCAGGATGCACTTGAAGATGCCCAACTGCGCCAGCGCGTGGGTCTTGGTCTTGCCGTGGTTGCGATTGCGCTCGTGATTACATTACTTATCCGCGGACTGCGGCGTTCCGCACCGCAAAAGAGTGAACACAGCAACAATGAACACAGCGCCGCTGAATCCAGAACAGCTGGGCCCACAAAGTAAGAACCATGACTGCCTCTCCTTCCAGATTCCCCGCCACCATTGCCGGCGAACTCTCGCATGAAATCGTGATCAAAAAGTCACGGTTCCTTGCGCACGGCCGGCACGTAACAACGGTTGCCCAAGCCGATGAGTTCATTGCGCAGATCCGCAGCACCTACTGGGATGCCCGCCATAACTGCACCGCACTTGTAGTAGGCCAAACTGCGGACTCACAGCGCTCAAGTGATGACGGCGAACCGTCTGGCACCGCGGGTATTCCGATGCTTGAGGTCTTACGCCAACGCCACCTCACGGACCTGTGCGTGGTAGTCACCCGGTATTTTGGTGGTGTTCTGCTCGGCGCCGGCGGACTGGTGCGCGCATACTCGCAGTCCGTATCCCAATTACTTGATCAGGCCACGCTGGTAGAACGCCGACTGCTTAACACCTACGAGATCAGCACCTTTCACGCCGATGCGGGCCGCATCGAGTTCTTCCTACGTGACTGGCTTGCCAACCATGAAGGCGCCTTCGGCCAACCAACGTATACCCATCGGGTGTCGTTTCAGGTCAGCATCTCCCCCGAGCACGAGGCAGAACTGTCTGCGAGTTTGGCAGCGTTCACCTCAGGCGCCTGCACACTTGAGTTCCTCTCACAGAACGTGGTTGACGTTCCTGCGTGAATCGTCGGTAATCAAACCTGACCACCGCACTCAAACCTGACCACAACACCACAGCACCTCCGCGAGCGCATGAGGTGCCGTGTATTTGGTGGGCAGGGTATTTATTTATTGACCCACGGTGATTGTTTCCCAGCGTGTGCGCACGCGGTTCAGGATTTCGTAGCGGTCGATCTGGATGAAGGTGCGGATTGTGGTCAGGGCGCCTTGTGCTGCGGTGAGGGCGTGGGTGGGGTTGTCTGCGGTGTAGCGCAGGACTAGTTGTGGGCGGCCGCGGGAGATGCGTAGGTCGTATGCTTCGACGTTTGCGTGTGTGCGTAGGGCGTTTGCTGCGGTGGGCAGGACGGATTGTGCGGGGATGGTGGGTGGGGTGTTGGCTACGGTGATGATGAGTCGGTAGGACGCCATTGTCACATGGTAGTGCGTGGGCCTGCGCGGATGGGTTTTGGGGGCTAGTGGTGTGGTGTGAACGAGGCCACAAAATTGGTGGGAATGAATTGGTGGGGTGTCGGGTTGAACCAGACAGTACATGCAAATGCATGAAAATCTGAGGAGGAATAATGCAGTTCGGAATTTTCACCGTAGGTGATGTCACAACCGATCCCACTAACGGCGCAACCCCCACTGAGCATGAGCGCATCAAGAACACGGTGGCTATTGCCAAGAAGGCTGAGGAAGTCGGCTTGGACGTGTTTGCCACCGGTGAGCACCACAACCCGCCGTTTGCGGCGCCTGCCAACCCAACCGTGCTGCTGGCCTACCTCGCAGCGGAAACCAAGAACATCATCTTGTCCACCGCAACTACTCTGATCACCACCAATGACCCGGTGCGTATTGCTGAGGACTACGCGTATGTGCAGCACTTGGCTGAGGGCCGGTTGGACCTGACGCTGGGACGCGGTAACACCGGACCGGTTTATCCATGGTTTGGCCGCGATATCCGTCAGGGTGTGGAGTTGGCCGTGGAGAATTACGCGCTGCTGCGCAAGCTGTGGGATGAGGATGTAGTGAACTGGCAGGGTAAGTTCCGCACGCCGCTGCAGGGCTTTACTTCCACGCCTCGGCCGCTTGATGGAGTAGCGCCATTTGTGTGGCATGGCTCGATCCGCACGCCTGAGATTGCGGAGCAGGCCGCCTACTACGGTGATGGCTTCTTCCACAACAACATCTTCTGGCCTATCTCTCACACTAAGCAGATGGTGAACCTGTACCGTCACCGCTTTGAGCACTATGGCCACGGTAAGGCCAGCGAGGCGATTGTGGGCTTGGGTGGTCAGGCGTTTATGGCTAAGAACAGCCAGGATGCGGTGCGTCAGTTCCGTCCGTACTTTGATAACGCGCCGGTGTATGGTCACGGGCCTAGCCTTGAGGACTTTGCCGCGCAGACTCCGCTGACGGTGGGAAGCCCGCAGCAGGTTATTGACCGGTATGCCGCGATGCGTGAGCACGTGGGTGACTACCAGCGTCAACTGTTCTTGATGGACCACGCTGGTTTGCCGCTGGGTGTTGTGTTGGATCAGATTGAGATGCTTGGTTCTGAGGTTGTTCCAGTGCTGCGCAAGGAGATGGAAGTTAACCGTCCAGCTAATGTTCCTGATGCGCCAACTCATGCGGCTCGGGTGGCGGCGGCTGGTGGGTCCAAGGACACCACCGTGTATGCGCAGGCCGACGATGTGACGGGTGCCAGCCCCACGGCGTGATGCGTAAGTGTCAGAGGTGGGTTTGAGCAGCGAGTG
>Ga0182744_1000487_pt1 | contig 37748 bp, 31 predicted proteins | sample eDN3rd30CKraftMG_FD_128525 | JGI IMG/M metagenome (GOLD analysis project Ga0182744, IMG submission 128525) | Enriched Miracle-Growth compost microbial communities from Emeryville, California, USA - eDNA 3rd pass 30_C Kraft MG (version 2) (version 2) ... | reverse complement strand
TATTGAGTTAATAACGAGTAAAGTGCAGGCTCATACCAGGTAGCGTCCCTGAATTCAAAAGTGACTTTAAGTCCCCTGGGCAACAGTTGAAGAAAGGCCGCCAATCTATCCAGGTTCAGCTGCCATTTTGGAGGCAGCTGAAAGAGTAAAGGTCCCAGGTGACTCCCCAGTGCACCGGCAGCATCTAAAAAGTAATCCAGGTCTTCTTTAGTGACATCTAATTTTTTCAAATGTGTAAAAAACCGGGGTGCTTTTACCGCATATTCAAATCCTGGTGCTGCTTTCTTTGCCCAACCGGCAAAGACTTCCTTTTTGGGCTGATGATAGAAAGAACTGTTTAATTCAACGGTTTTAAAACGAGCGGCATAATTGCCTAACCAATCTTTTTGTTTAACCTCCTCGGGATAGAATACACCTTTCCAATGCCTGTATTGCCACCCGGAAGTGCCAATAAACCATTCACCTGTCTTTTTGAGTGCAGGTGCGGCCTTGGGCACTCCTGATCCTTTAACCTCCTTTCCTATGTCGCCTCCGTCCTGCGCATGATGCGCGCTTTGCTGTTTTGCTTTTTCCATAATTAATTTTTTTTCTTAAAAGTAACATGCCTGCCAAGCTATATTTTGTCCCAATCTATTGTGCAAGTAATTCTTTTAATAAAAGTTACCATCATACACAATAATGCATAATTAAAACCCTCGTCGCCTTGGCCGCCGGTAATTCCAATTAACTTTAAATTTTCAATAACAGGCAAATTATATCTGCAATTTGCCTACCGAAGTGATTGAAATATTTTTCTTTCCTTAACCTTAAATGTAATTTATACCACCACAACAGGCTGCGCTCAAATTAAAAGCGCCAAAATTTGACGTACTTAAAAAGCTTGTTCAAAATATAGCCCCATGAGTGTGCCACGCTGTCCTGGCTTACCACATGTAAATAAAAAAAATCCTTTAAGTATTTATACCAAATACCTTACCCTTAAATTCAAAGGAATTATTAAACTAATAATAATTTAATGTTTTAATGGTAAACAATATCAGTGGCATTATTGTTATTGGGTAAAGCAGTATAGATTATATGATAGCCGGCGGCAATTCCAGAAGAAGCTAACCTTCTTCAATAAAAAAAACGGACAAAAAGACCCTAAAGCTTTCAAGTTAAAGAATGGAGAAGCGCAGCACTTGAGCCTGTTCCATGCCATAGCCCGGCATTATAATTTAAACCCTTTGAAGCGCCTTACCACCTATGTAAGCAATAAAAATGAAAAACACCCAAAAGCAGTTAAGTATGGAAAATATCCAAATTTTGAAAAACAAGGGATCTGAAATATCGGAAAAAACCGCCAACACAGTAGGTTCGGAGAGTGCACCGCTGGACAAAATAGCGCGGGAGGCCCCTATAAAAAAGATTGCCTTTATCAGCGATCACGCCGCTCCGCTGGCGACTATCGGCGGAACAGACAGCGGCGGTCAGAATATATATGTCGCACAACTCGCCATCCATCTAAGCAAAATGGGCTATGCGATCGATATATTTACCCGGAAAACCGGCAGGGGGCAAAAGACAGTTTATGACTGGCTGCCTGGCATCCGCGTGATCCATGTTCCCGCAGGGCCAGCTTCCGAAATTCCTAAGGAAGAACTCTGGCCTTTCATGCCTGCATTTGCGGATTATATCAGGCAGTTTATCAGCCGTCATGGCATTCACTATCACCTGGTGCATGCCCATTTCTGGATGTCTGGCTGGATTGCCAGACAACTCAAACAGTTGCTCGGGATTCCTTTTGTCATCACCTTCCATGCGCTTGGCAAGGTAAGGCTCAGACACCAGAAATCCAGCGATAAATTCCCGGCCGAAAGAGTGCAGATTGAGCAGGATATCATTAAAGAGGCCGACAAGATTATCGCAGAATGCCCTCAGGACAGCGCTGACCTGTGTGCGCTTTACCAGGCACCTTTGGAAAATACGGTGCTCGTACCCTGCGGATTCGATCCCCTTGAATTCACACCAATAGATCCGCAAAAGGCTAGAGAAAAGCTGCAACTTCCCTTGGGCGTGCCTATTATATTACAGCTGGGTAGAATGGTTCCCAGAAAAGGGATTGACAATGTTATTCGTGCGCTTAAATACTTAAAGCTTCAGCATAAAAACAAGTACGACAAGGCTACTTTGCTCATCGTAGGCGGCAATTTTGAACCGCCTTCCAAAAACCAGCAGTGCCCGTGCCCTGATCTTAAGGAATGGGAACGGTTAAATTATTTAATAAAAAAATACGGGCTGGAAAATCAAGTCATTTTCTATGGAGCTAAATCAAGAGCGGAGCTCAAGTTTTTTTATGCAGCGGCAGACGTTTTTGTATCCACGCCCTGGTATGAGCCTTTTGGCATAACACCTTTGGAAGCAATGGCCTGTGCCAGGCCGGTTATCGGATCTAGTGTGGGAGGGCTAAAATTCACCATCAAAGAAGGCAGGACAGGCCTTTTGGTTCCGCCCAAACAACCGCTTTCCCTCGCCCGCAGTTTGCATCATCTTTTCAGCCACCCGGCTATCATGGAAAATATGGGCCGTCAGGGACTTTCCCGGGTTCATAAGTATTTTACCTGGGAAAAGGTGGCCATAAAAATGGACAGCATTTACCATAAGATGATGTACCCGGTTAAAATCCCTGCGACAATTGCCTCCATAACCGCGCAGCCTCCGCAGACAGGAGCACCCTATTACCTATTGAAAACGCTTAAAAACGGTTAATCATGCAAAAAGCGATATTTATTGATAAAGACGGTACACTGATCCCCAATATTGCCTATAACGTCAATCCTGATAAAATCCATTTAATGGCCGGGGTACAGGCTGCCCTGAGGCAGCTGGTTAAACAGGGTTACAAAATTGTCATTATTTCTAACCAGCCTGGGATTGCCCATGGTTATTTTACCACGACCGATATTACGCGGGTAGAACAAAAAATTGGCGCATTATTAAGGGAGGAAGGCTTAATGCTATCCGGTTTTTATTATTGCCCGCATCTGCCTGCGGATCAGTGTCAGTGCCGTAAACCCAGGCCGGGGCTGATCAAAAAAGCGGCCAGAGACCTTCAAATCGACCTCCAGGGTTCCTGGATGATTGGCGATATAATGGATGATATTGAAGCAGGGAACCGTGCGGGTTGTCAAAGCATCCTTTTGGACAATGGCAATGAAACCATCTGGAAGTTTGATAGGAACAGACAACCAGAGACCATCTGTAATAGCTGGGAAGAAATCGCAGCTTATATCCAAAGGCGTACAGAGATCCCCGAAGAGCTTCTCAAACTACCTACGGCCACCCACCGCCTGGTCAGCAGCTGGTCTTAACAAATGGGAAAAAATCAAAGAACAATTAAAAACAGCCGCTCAAAAATATTACACTATGACCCACTCACCTGATCAAGCCATTTTCATTACGGAACAACTGGCAAAATTTAAAAAACAGCATATCCTGGTCCTTGGGGATTTCATCTTGGACGCCTATGTGCATGGAAGCGCAGCCCGCGTCTGCCCTGAGGCGCCCGTACCTGTAGTTGATGCCAATAGTAAAAAGTATATTTTAGGAGGTGCAGCCAATACGGCCAGAAACCTTAAACATTTAGGAGCAAAGGCAGATTTATGTACGGTAATTGGCAACGACTATACAGGAAGCCGAGGCTACCAATTATTAAAAGAGGCGGGTATCGGCCATGAAGGAATTTACGTCCAGAAAAATAAAAAGACGCAATATAAAACCAGAATTATGGCAGAGGAGCAGATGCTGATCCGCCTGGACCGGGGTGACAAAAGGCCGCCAGGCCCCGAGATTTGCGAAAAGCTCCGCTCCTTTCTCTGGAAAGCTGTGCCTGGTTATTCCGGGATCATCCTGGCAGATTACGACAAAGGCTTTTTTAGTCCAGACATCATCGAGGTGCTTGGGGCGCTGCGAAAGACTTTTGATTTCTTTTTAGCCGTGGATTCCAAAAGGCTGGCTACCTTTCGGAGTCTGTCACCAGACCTGGTTAAGCCCAACCGGCAGGAAGCCATCGCCTTATTAAAGGCCGGGGGGGCCACGAGTGCAGACATCCAGTCAAGTTTCAGCCCTGATGGCGATTTTAAACTGGGCGACGACTTACAGGCTATCACGGGGTCCAGGCTGACAGCTTTGACCCTCGATCAAAAGGGGGCTGTCTGGCTGGAAAAAGGCCAGCCAATATGCAGCCAGCCTGCAGAAAAGACCGGTCAGGGCCACCTGCAGGTTTCGGGCGCGGGAGACAGTTATATCGCCGCTGCGGTATTATCACTTGGCGCCGGCTTTGAGCCTGCCATGGCAGCAAAGATAGCGGCCAAGGCCGCCTCCCTTGTTATTGCCAAAGAAGATACAGCCACCTGCGATCTGTCTGAGTTAGTCACTTCCTTTACGGACAATCAAAAATTATTGTCCGGGCGTAAAGCGATCAGTGAAAAGGTTAAAATGGCCAGGGAGCAGCATCAGGCAATTGTACTGACCAATGGTTGCTATGATATTTTACACAACGGACATATTGATTTTTTAAAAACCTCTGCCCACCTGGGCGATATCCTGATAGTAGCCATTAATATAGATGAGGATATAACCAGGATTAAAGGCCAGGGAAGGCCCATTAACGGGCTCCGGGAGCGGATTACCCTGTTATCCGCCCTCAGTTTTGTGGACTATATTATCCCCTTCGGAGGCAATGACTATCCTTCTATAACAGAAATCATTTCCCTGATCCAACCCAGACTGTTTACCAAGGGCGAAAACTACCGGTATAAAATCATGCAGGAACAGGCGGCATTGAAAAAGAAACAAATTCCGCTGGTTTTTATCCCGGTAACTACCAACAAAAGCACGGGGCAGATTATCAAAAAAATTCAGTCACAGGGCAAATCGACGGCCACTCCGGCAAGTGCGGCTTCAGCTACCGGGTGACGGGCGGTCTGTCTTATTTATTTTAAAAGCCCGGTTAAACGCTAATCATCACATTCAAATACAGCCTTCGGCTCCTATGCAAGCAAACAATAAGGATATCAGCAAATTAAACCTTCAGGACCACGGTGGGAATACGCGTCCAGGTGAACATGAAAAGCCGCAACTCCAATATTTAAAAGGCCTGGACCCGGCGCTTTACAGTTGGAAGGACTGTAAATCCATTTTGGTCGTCAGAACAGATCACGTTGGCGACCTGATCATGTCGACGCCGGCTATCCGTCTGTTAAAAACTTTTACGGAGGCAAAAATCACCGTTTTAACCTCCCCTACTGCCCAGCAGAGCCTGCCACTTATAAAGGAGATAGATGCCGCCCTTGTAGCCGATCTCCCCTGGATGAACACCACGACCTGCTGGGACAAAAGCCAAATGGACGACTTAAGAAGCAAATTAGCGGCAGCGCACTTTGACGGCTGTATTATTTTTACCGTTTACAGTCAAACTGCCCTGCCCGCAGCAGCCCTTGCCTGGGAGGCCGGGATACCCAGAAGGCTGGCCTATGCCAGGGAGAACCCATATCAATTGCTTACACACTGGGTACCTGACCCGGAGCCCTATCATCATATCTGCCATCAGGTCGTCAGAGACCTGGAACTTGTTCTGGCAATTAGGGATAATGGTCCCCATCCCCTCCAATATGACGGTTCAAATGAACCGGTCGGCCAGACAAATCAGCAAAACGAATTACCTGACATCAAAAAAACAAGTGCAAATCCTCGTTTTCCGGACCAACTTAATAACACTTGTGCCAGTGCTGCCGAAAAAACCGGTCACCAGGAGAAATTAAATGAACTGATTAATGATCACCCCATTATTTTACAAGTTCCTGAGGCCGCAAAAATCTCCCTTTTTAAAAAGTTTCAACAATTTTTAGCTGAGCAGGAAGGAGAGTATAAGCTTCAAAGCACATCTGCAGCCAGAATGGACAATATCAACCGGGATTACTTTGCTGAAGCAGATGCATATGTTGACCGGGTTTCAGACCAGTCTTCCTATGCTGAGCATCCCGGTAATGGCGCTGCCTCGGCTATTTTAAATTCACCTTATATCATCATCCATACGGGAGCGAGCGAAATCAGAAGGCAATATCCCGTGGGTGAGTGGATTAAGCTTTGCCGGGCTATTCACACACATTATAAGATCCCCATCATTCTAACCGGCACAAAAAAGGACGGCGAAGTCAACCGGGTCATTAAAGAGGCGACCGAGACCGTCGAGGGCGGCCTGTCCGCAGGGATAGCTGAATCACAATCTTTCTGCCCGCCATCAAATTTAAATGCCACTGAAGATGGTTCTTCATCTATACCGGGAGCCGCAGCTTCACTGCGGCTGCTGCAGACCTTGAATGCGCAGCACCGGGAAAGGGTTCCGGAACAAAAAGTAGAAGCGGCATCCCAAAGCGACAACAGCACCGTCCCGACGGGTCAACAGCCAAACAAAGACTTGTGGCCGGAGACAACGCTCAGAACAAAGACCCGTTCTTTTGGGAGTGCGACGAGCCAGATTTTCGATTTGTCCGGCCTGCTAACGCTGAGCGAATTTGCGGCCATCATTTCACAGGCCAGGCTTGTTATCTCCGTTAATACAGGAGCCGTCCATATTGCCTCAGGCTTTAGAAAACCCGTCATAACCCTGTATGCCCGGACCAACCCGCAACACACTGCCTGGCTGCCTCAAACGCTTAGCCGTATTTTTGAATACGATATCGTCCAAGGCGCAAAAAGCCTGAATCAAATTGTAGCCTATGTCGATCAAATGTTATATCGTCAACAAGTTGGGGTACCGGGAACCGATAAGCTAATGGCTGCTGTGCGACAGATGCTGATGACAGAACAGTTACAACAAGTGACAAACACGTCCTGTGAAGAAGGTCAGTAAAACAAACGTAAAGTACTTTAAAAAATATCCGGCGTTTTACTTATTTCAACGTATTTGATTCTAATTCGCCGGTTTAGCCAATAATTCGGATGAATCGTCTGCCCGAAATATAGTAGGCGTTTTTCAATTGGTTAAAAATATTAGTGACTGTTAAACTTTCAATGGTTCGTTTTTCCCAAATTTTTCCAGCTTTTTAGCAAGCGCCATGAAAATAGGTTCCAAATCCTTTGATTTTGTCCAGTCATGGGTATACACTCTGTCCGTATCCAAAGGCCCCCACCTATGTGGGGCACCGTCCATGCTGATGATCACCGCCGGTTTGGCCAGGCCGGCCGTGATATGTGAAACGCCGGTACAATTAGAAAATACCAGGGCGGCATTTTTAATCAAGATTCCTACGGTTCCAAGATCGGTTTTACCGGCCAGGTTAATACTTTTTTCAGGTGTACGCATTTGTTGTTGTATTTGCTCGATCCTAACGGCGTCATTTACCATTTCATCGCCTCTGGGGCCCGCTCCTTTAGTACCTGTAAAAACAACGACCAACCCTTTGTCCGTACAATAATTAGCGGCCATGGCAAAATACTCACCCGGCCACATTCTGGTAATATCCCTGCTTGCGGTATGCATGACCACATAACCGTCCTTCTGTAGCAGGGGATAATCCTGCTCCGCCAAGCTTCGCAGTAACTGATCATAATTTTTATAATCCTGTTCATATAAAGGGTAAAACAAACGGTCATCTCCTGTAATCTCCCCGGGCAAGGTCCCCTTAAAAAAATGTGTCAATGCATATTCTACCAGAGCCAGATGCCTTCGGCTTTCATGTAAATGCTCCGGATAAGGGATCATCGAGACCTTTGGCCAACCTGACATCCTGGTTCCTGACATCCTAGTTTCTGCCGGAAGCTTATATTTTTCTGGTACTCCAAGATTTTTTGGCGTCTTTGTTATTTGTGGGGAGGATTTTCCGGTTGGAGGATCATAATGCTCTTCTGCATCAGCTTCACCACCTGCAGCTTCACCACATGCAGCATCCGCATCAAGACGCATTAAAAAAGGCAGCAGCGGGTCCTGACAGAAGGATGTTTGTACGGTTGTCGCGTTAAGTCCCTCCAGCGCCGGCTGCAGTAAGCTTTGCGGTTCGGGTTCATGAAAAGCCCATAAATACTTCGCACCTGAAAAAAGCAGCATTAGGTTAACGATCTGTCCGTTACCCTGGAGCTGTATAACAATATCAAATGCATATTCTCTTAATTGTTCCATAAACCTGATAATGTCCTCCGGATCATTGACGCTCTGTTCCGGCAGGCCGGGAAATCCCGGAAAAACCATTAAGCGGTCTATAATATCGCCATAGCGCCCAACCAGCTCCCGGGCCCCTTTAAGACCGATAAGCGTGATCTCTGCCTCAGGAAAGGTTTCTCTTAATAAACGGATAGCAGGCATTGCGCAGAGCAGGTCACCTAGGTGCAGGGCCCTGAATATGGCAATCTTTCTGATCATATTTTTCATGGTGCTGTTATTTATAGATGACACGAAATCTCTTTTTTGTACCTACAGGTTAACAGGCAAAGCCCTTTTATTGTTTGCCATCAACTTTTTTTAATACGCATGAACAGGCTTTTGAGATAATTTTTAAAATTTTCCCAATAAAGCAAAGAAGTCCTGTTGTATCAAACAAACCCAAGGACAGAACTGTTGCTTAAGGTAACCACAAATAGGAATACTATGGAAAACAAGGACCGTATCAATATTAGAAAAAATTCACCACGTGCCAACAAGAACCAGGACAAACCATCAGATTTGGAGCAAACGCCTGCAGGTAGTCACGCATCAACACAGAACAATTTTCAGGACAATTCCATAAAGGAAACGCTCAAAAAAATGCCCTTTACTGTTAATGCACATCCCAAAAAGCGAGTATTGATTACAGGAGCGGCCGGATTTTTAGGATCGCATTTAGTAGACCGGTTTTTAGCGGCCGGCTTTCAGGTTATTGGAATGGATAATTTTTCCACAGGTTCCGTTAAAAACATCAGCCGCCTGAAGGATAATAAAAACTTTAGATTTATCCACTGGGATGTTACCACTCCTTTTTCTTTTAAAGGACAACTGGATTATATCCTGCATTTTGCCTGTCCGGCAAGCCCCATTGACTATAACAGACTTCCCATTGAGACCCTTAAATCGGGATCGATGGCAGCTTTTAACCTGCTTGAACTGGCCAAAAACCATCACGCAAGAATCCTTTTTGCCTCTACTTCAGAAATATACGGTGATCCTTTAGAGTCTCCCCAGAAAGAGCAGTACTGGGGCCATGTGAACCCTATCGGCCCCAGGAGCGTCTATGACGAATCCAAAAGGTTCCAGGAATCACTGACCATGACCTATCACCAGTGTTATCAGGTAGAGACCCGGATTGTAAGGATTTTTAATACTTACGGCCCGAGAATGCGCCTAAATGACGGCCGTGTCTTGCCGGCCCTGGCTGCCCAGGCCCTGCTCGGTAAAGATTTACAGGTATTCGGCAATGGTATGCAGACGCGTTGTTTTTGTTATGTTTCGGATCTTGTGGAGGGGGTTTTCCGGGCATTGCACAGCGACTGCAGCTCTCCTATCAATCTTGGAAGTACACAGGAAATGACCATACTGGATTTTGCAAGGCTCATTTTGAAACTAACAGGATCTGACAGTAAGATTTGTTTTAGCTCCCTGCCCGAAGATGATCCGCGCAAAAGATGTCCTGATACCAGCAAGGCCAGGCAATTATTGGATTGGCGCCCGGTAACAGCACTGGAAGAAGGCCTGCGAAAGACCCTGGCTTATTTTAGAACGGAACTTTCTTCCATGTCTTTGCAGCCCGTTGTGGATCTGAAACAAAACGGCCTTTTAATACCTCAAAAAAGTGAAAATGCCATGGTCAGGCGCTTAGTGTCGGGCAGTTAAATGCAGGGACAGAACCCGGTACAGCAGTAATGGGTCACGCAAATAGGACTGGCGATCCTTAATTTTTTGCCAGATCGCTTAATTCAAAAAAAGACATGTCCATATACTAAGCAGGACAGGCCTCAAAAGGGTCTGTCCCGTTTTATTGTTGCTTATAAAGATTTCCAGTTTAAAGCGACGGTCAAGCCTGTTATTCCAATACTGCTGCCCAGCCGCCATTGCGGACCATTTTAATGGTCATAGTATCGCCTGCCTTCACCTCTTTTGTTTTTTTGCGGTAATCCATTCCCTGATGATCGGCATTGATCCCATCTTCAAAATAGGTCATGGTATAGGTCTTGCCTTTATCCAGGAAGTCAAAATGCAGGGTAACCGTTCTTTCTTTTTCTTTCCCATTGGTTATACCCCCTATAAACCACTTATGGCCTTTGCGTTTGGCAACTACGGCAATTTCACCGGCCTTTGCTTCCAGGGCTTTGGTCTCATCCCAGGTTGTAGGTACGCTGGTAATGAAAGCTGTACAGTCAGGGTTGCGATAATACAGGGTCGGATTGTCACACAGCATCTGAATACCGCTTTCAAAAACGACATAAAGCGCCATTTGGTTCACCCTGGTACCGACAGCCGCCGCGTTTGGCCGTTCCGCGCGGTAGACATCCGGCTGCATGTTGATCATGGCACCCGGTGTAAAATCCATCGGCCCGACCGCGTTGCGGATGAAGGGCTGAAAAGTACTGTTATCCGGCGTGCAGTATTCCATTTGCTCCAGTCCGAGGACCCCTTCATAGGATAAGAGGTTGGGATAATTGTATTCCAGCCCAGAAGGCTTGAACGCTCCGTGAAAATCTACGAAAATATGGTATTTAGCGGCTTCCTTTATGACATCCTCGTAATAATTGACCATCCACTGGTCGCTGCGGTCCATAAAGTCAATCTTCACTCCCTTTACGCCCCAGTCATGGAAGGTTTTAAAAAGATCCATATTATTATGTACCGTGAGCCAGGTCAGCCAAAGCACAATACCCACTCCTTTGCTTTTGCCATAACGGATCAGCTCCTTAACATTGACATTCGGATTGGGCATATATGGATCGGTCGTGCTTTTGGCCCAGCCTTCATCCATTACGATATACTTTACGCCGTATTTAGCCGCAAAATCAATAAAATACTTATAAGTATCCAGATTGAAGCCTGAGACGAAATTTACATCAGGACCATATGGCGTGGCACCGTTCCACCATTCCCAGCTGGCCTGTCCGGGCTGGATCCAGGAAGGATCAGCGATCTGGCTTTTGCCTGCCAGACGGAGCGTCATGGTATTTTCTATGAGCTGGCCGTCATTTGAGGTAATGACGAAATAACGCCAGGGGAAACTGCGCTTTCCTGTGGTCTGGGCTATATAATCAGCCGTTTTAAGGATTTTCTGGCTCCGGTCGCCATCCGGGCCAAATTCCAGTGGAACCGGCGGAAAAATACTTTTAATACCATTTTGCCCGCTCCCTTTTAAAAACATTCCTGGATAATCATGTAAATCCGATTCACTGATCAGGATTTTATAGGGTGATTTGGTATCAATTAACACCGGCAAATGCGCCATTTTATCTTTTGGGCTCCAGCCAAGCGAAGAAACATGCTGGTACCGCTCCTCATAAGAAGTCTTAAATCCGCCACATTCCTGCAGGATAAGGGTATAATCCTTGGGAAAATTGAGGCTGAAATCCTCGTTATGTACCTGAATGGTTCCTTTTTTGTCTGTAATAAAACGATAGGCAATCCCATCGTCAAATGCCCGGAATTCTACCTGGTACCCTCCTTTAAAGGTCATCAAAAGATTATTATAATGATTGGTCACCTTTGAAAACTTCAAAGGGACATAAGGCTTTATCACATCATCAACGGTCGATCTTTTATTCGATATCAATTCGGGATTTTCTCCCAGGACCGCGTCGCCCAGGTCAAGCCCCAAATGGTTTTTATCCAAAAGCAGCTGACTTCCGGCAAATACGGAATAATAAATTTTATCGCCCAGGTCGATGGACACCTTCAGCTGCCCATTGGGGGACACCAGTTCCAGCTTTTTATCCTGAGCGTTGCCCCGGAAGTAAACTCCCAGCATTAAAAGGAGTAATAAAGTAATTTTCTTTTGCAAATGCATAGTGGTAAACGGTCTAATGATTAAAAATAATTTTCAAAATTATGTTGATTTAAGATGCGCCCCATGCGTCCATCCGGCACTTCAGGCCAAAACTCTTTGCATCCGGCTCCTGCCATAAAACAATAAATGATTGCCTATCAATAAATGCACAAAACGACTGACTTTTGATTATGTTTTTAAGCATATACTCGTAACGGGCGGATACCGCTTCCTTTTTATCTGGACCAAAATTTCCTGATCGGCTCATAACGCTGTGCAATACCATATGCAACATATAAGTCACACAAGTCTTTATTAACCACTACTCAAAATAAAGTTTAATTTGCCTCAGGCCCACCTTCCATCTCAGGGGAGTGACCGGCCTTTTACCGTCGGTAAAATGACCTTGGCTACAGTCTCCCTGACGGGGCGCCAAGTTAAGCAATTATTCTTAAAACAGCTTTCACTGCAGCGCAGATCATCAAAAGGCCAAATGGAAAAATAGCCGGGCTTAAAATAAAATGCTTAAAATTTCCAAATTCGAAAATGCAGGAGCTTATATATTCAATCAAGTCTTTAACTTTACCACCATGAAATTTTTAATTAATTGAATTTTATGAAAAATACAATATACCTCCTCTTTATTATATTTTTTGGCTTCTCCTGCACCGCTCAGCCCCATACTGATTTACAAGAACAGGGCATAAAAGGAAAGGTAAAAAAAATGGTAATAGAAAATTATCTGGACGTTCCTGCTTCATGTAATAAAGACAGTGCCACCCTTTATGAAAGAGACATATTTTATTACAATGAAACTGGTAATTTAGATTCAGCGATCACATTTACAGGTCCAGATAAGGCTGGTTTGAAAAGGACCCAGCAAAGCATTATTTCTGCTATACATGGACAAAAACAGGAGATTATCCATAATTACCAAACTGAACAGACCGACACTGTGCATTACACTTGGTTAAGCGACACTTCTTATCAAAAAGCTATCCACAATAAAATAAATGGCCAGACGACTACGACTACATACTATCTTGATGCTGCCCATCAGGTATATAAAATGACCGTATTATTAACGGATGTATCCGGCCATACTTTATTTTCACAAGGTAGTGAGCGATATGATAAGGACAGTCGAGGTTTATACCAAAAGGTTTTATTCAGTTTTTCTGACATAAATAACGGGGCTACAGAAAAGGGGGCTATGGTCTATAGTGAATTTGACAAATATAATAATCCGGGTAGGGCTGTCCTAAGCCATCTGGATGATCCTGATAAGACAGAGATGAGGATTTTTAAATATAGTTATTAAGCAGTTCATTTATGACTAGAGGCTAAGGACCACTTATGATTTCTGCTTACTATATTTAGCTAACATACTATTATTGTATTTGGCATTATTTAATTCATCACCAATAAATTTAAAAATAACCCTACTTAGTTGATGCACTTGGGTTGAATAAAGAGAAGGTTGTCCATTCACCTCTTCAAGATAATTCGTTAATGAGTTAGATATGGCAGTTTGAATTTCAATGGGCATAGTCCGGTTATCAAACCCTCCTTTCATTGAATGGTTAACAAAATGTTTAAATGAAGTGAAGTCAGCAACATTTTCAGCATTCGGCCTCTTTTCATAAAAATGATAAATTGCCATAATTCAAAACATGGATTACTTTGTGCGACCTTCCAAATGCCGTGTTTTTGTTTTGTACAAAAATCTTTCAACTGATCAATTTTATTCCCTTCATTCCACCTATCAGTATCAATCACAAACCAGACTTCATCCTTATATTCATGTGACAACGTATATTTTGGCATAATATCATCGCCATATTGCCAAAAAATAACGAAATTGCCTGCTCTTTAAGTTTCAAAGGGTCGGTTTGACCATTTAAGGAGGGTATAGGAATATCAATATTTGAAGAAAACCCTTTAAAATAATTAAAATAATTATACTCTGTAACCTGCCCTTCACATACAATATACACCTTTTTAGCGTCCTTATTTGGCGCAATTTTTTCGTAAACCTTATTTCTGGTCAGAAAGCCCATTTTCATGCCAATTTAAATCTTTTAAATCAGAAGTAAATGGAATTCCGCCATATCTTCCATTTAAATACCCATTTTCAATGTTTGCTGTATGATGTATATTAAAATCACTTAGCGGATACAATTTTGAGGCGTTGTTCATATCCTTTTGAGCAAACCATATTTCATCTGGTCTTAAAATAGTTTGGTCCAGCAGACAAGACTCATGGGTAGTAAAAATTAATTGACCTTTAGCTTTTTTATCTAAGGAAATTTTAGTTAAAATATCTTTTATAGTCACAGGGTGTACACTGCGTTCTATTTCATCAATTAAATATACACTTTCATCATTTATAATACCGTTTAAGGCAGGGAGGTATTCAATAAGTCTCTTAGTTCCATCAGATTCCATTCCCAAGCTAAATTCCACTTCAACACCGGCTTTATTTAAATGAATAGGAATCAGATTTTTACTGATTATATCGCCATCTTCATTTACCACAGAGACTTCCTCTCCAGTTCCCAAATCTTTAAATATCGAAATTGATTCGGGATTATCTTTTAATTTTTTGATTATTTCATGGGAAGATTTAAAAGCTATCTGGCCAACGAATTCATTAAATTTTTTCTTTTGAATCATTAACTTTGTAACACCGGTATTCAAAGTTGGTATCAGATTATTTGCAAAATGAAACAATTCTTTAGATTTGTCAAGTAACTGTCCAAGCCCACCGGGTTTAGCATCGGGCGTGATTACTACAAGCGTTTTGTCAAACCAATCATAGGAATTTATTATATCTGGAAAATCATTTCCATAATTATTATTTAAAAAGGTCAGGAGAATTTCATCCTTTTTAAGTAATTTATCTGATAACACTTCAATAAAAAGTCTGTTCTTATCATTGTTTGCGTATCCTTCAAAAAACTTAATTGTCTGCTTATCATTTCGATAATTTCTGGAGAAGATTAATACATCTTTTTCCTTTTTGCTTTGATAAAGCTCCTCATTAAGGATGATTCCGTAATCAAAGGTGATCGTATAATAATAAAATTTTTCATTTGCTAAAAACTCGATTCCAATAGAAACGGGAGCATCTAAATTATCAACATCTAATTTAAATTTCATGACCCCGATATCAATATTGGAACAAATTAATCCACGTATAATCATTTTCTCAAGGATATGCACACCCTTAATTAAATTGGATTTTCCCGAACCATTTGCACCATATATTGCACTCAGCCGCAGAAATCAATATGCTCGTGGCTTCGTTTATGGTGAATCAATCTTTGATTTTTATTGGGAAGTAGATTGAATTCAGTTTCATCTTTAAAAGAAAACAAGTTTTTAGCTATAAATCGTATTAGCTTGCTACAACTGTTAAAATATAACGTAAATCTACGATATAATATCAATTATGTAATGAAAATTCCATTTAATTTATCGGTTCCGTTAGAATTTAACGTTAAAAAACAACAATTAGTCTATCATAAAATCTCTTATACATAAATTTTTCAATTCCAAACTGAACAAGTGCTGTTAATGAAAAACCTTTGTCTTTCTAAGTTTACGCCCTTTTACTTTAAGGAGCAAATGGCGGTCCCCGTTTTCTTCCCTTAGGACAATTACCAACTGTTTGCCATCTGCAACCGTAAACCGGGGGAGAGCCACCATAATTTGCTGCCCCTTTCGGGCCGTATCGCTGCTACCATCTTGTTCAGGCAGACCCCATGACTTTATGGCCAAAGTTTCCAGTTCCCGGTCTTGCACGGCGGTTCGTTTTGCCTGCTTGTTGTCCCGTATAAAAAGCCGAAGAGATTCGACTTTAAAAGGAATACCTGCCCTGTTGAGCAGTTTCAGTCTAAAAAACAATAGCTCCTTGAAATAAAAGGCCGCTTCCAGTCTGAATTTAATACCAAACCAGGTTTTATGCACTCCTTTGATAAAAGAAGGCCCATCCTTCATCATTTCCATACATCGGTCCACCTGTGCAGCATTGAGTTGCACACCGCTAAAATGGACAGCGCCCGGCCTTAAATCCTGCATATTGCCCCTATTTGATTCTCTAAACCCCTTATCACTGCTCCTGGCATCTCTATTATTAAAACTGGTAGTTATATTGCTATGCTTTTGCTGAACGCGTAATCTTTTTTTATCCTCAGTATTTATTCGTCCATTGTCTTGCCCTCCCCTGAAATCCAAAACCAGGTAAGCAGGTGTTGCCTGATAGGAAACATTAAAAGCATAGACCTTCCCGTCCTTCGTGATCACGGTAAGACTGGAAGTGTCAAACCCTGGTCTTGCCGCCTTAACCTTTAAAACATTTTCCGATCCCGGGACTCTCGAGGCCAGTACATAGGCCGCTCCCCTGTCTGCACTCTGTATGGCAGCCGGAAATATCAACATACAAGTCTTATTGCAGCACACATCTAAATTCCTGGCCTTGACACTGATGACAGTAGATGCCACTGGAGATGGGTCAACAAACACACGGTCCTGAGCCAAAATATGACCGGGTAAGAGCAAACACATTTTTATTACAAGCGCCATACAGCTTATTTTTGCCTGCAATTTCCTTTTACTTTTTTTCCAATACGTACACTTTATATGCTGCATAATTTTCATTATTAATATATTTTTTTAATAAGATTTTGATCCATAAAAAATTCAGTCTTCTATCTTCTATTTTCTCACCCTGGCCGGATCCTGCTATCTATTTCTCCATCTATCTATTAATCAACCTGTACATTTATCTGTCCATTCCCGCCCAACCATGGTCAATTTCATTATATTACTACAATATATTTTCCTCTTGCGCTGGCTACTGGCCACTGTCAACTAATAATATGGGATAGCCTGCTTTTACTAAAACTCTTACAAGCCGAACTTTTTTGGAAAAAAGCCCTTTTGCGGCTTCAACGCCGGCAGAGGCTGCCTGAGCAGCCACACTGGGATCCATGGACATCAACTGCACACCGCTAAGGCCTCTTTCTGCTCCCTGCTTGACGGCCTCCCTGTTAATAGACCCGGGAATATGTATTCCTTCCATGCCATCCAGGTCAAATACCGTAAGGTTAACCGCCATGAGTTGCTTTTTATGGATGATATGGCTGATCGTTACACATAGCCGTTCCCCATTGAGCTTGCAGGCGCCAAACAAAAAACTGCCTTTCGGAACCACCGTCCCGTTTAACAGTACATCCTCATCCAGCCGCAATTTTACGGTACTCCCACTCACCAGCGTCTGGTCAGTGGCCACTGAGGCCCGGATCGTAAAAGCCGCCGCTGCTTTGGAAGCAGGATTGTCAACACCGCTTTCTCCTTTGGTATTAGATTCTCCATCCGAAAAATCATAACCGCCCCCTTCATCCATTTGCTGACCACTTAATCCGCCATGGTTACCGTCAATGTCATAAAAGGCGCCTTTTAAAATCCTCGTATCAACCTGATCGGTCATTTTTTTAATTTTACCGGTATTTTTAGCAAAAAGATATTCTGCTGATGGATGGTCGTTTAAACTGGAGAGGTCGCTGTTTCTGATACCGGTGTCACTAGCCCGATCCACAATCATGCGATCACTTAAAGGATTTTTTTGCAAAGCAGTTCTTTTCTGAATCAGCGCATGGGATAAACCCTTGCTGGGAGAAACTTCCAAAAGAGGCACGTCTCTAACAGGTTTTATGGGAGTCAGATGATGGACTTTTCCCCCACGGTTATTTTCAACCTTACTTGCAGCGGTGCCAAAGGATAAATCATCCTTTAGCAAAGGAACCTGCTTATGCCCCGGTTCACCCTCCTGCTGCATCCCGGGTCGGCCGGCCGCCCGGATTGACCCTGTATTATATCCCTTCTGGATGGCCAGCACTTTATCCAGCATGGCATTAATCTGGTCGGTTTCTACATCGTCTCCCATGTCTCCGGCGGTCGTAATCATTTCTTTAAGTTGATCAAGCCGGCGGAACTCGGCCGTGTTTTCAGGGGACACTTTGGCGATCTCCCCGCCTGTTCTCCATCCATCGTTTTCCGGTAAAACTGTTTGTTCGCCTGCCGGGCCAGTCCCGGCTACATTCTTTCGGGCGCTATTGATGATTTTTTGTAATGCCTCAAGCTTTTGCTGCACTTTTAAGGAATTGGGGTCTTCATTGTTATGACTGCCAGCACCACTATTAATCCCCCATTTACTATCTGCAAATGCCGGCACGAAGCCACCAAGGCCTTCATCCAGGCCTTCTATACTGTCATTAGGCGGGAAAACACCTTCTTTATGACCTACTTCGCCCCGTTCCCGCGCGAGCTTTTGCGACTGTCGGTAGACGGCCATCTTATCAGACAAGCCAGTTTCTAATTCTGCAGCCGGTACAGTCGTATTGATACCGCTGCCCGCTTGCTTTGGATTACCGGTTTCTGTTTTGCCTTTTCCTGCCCCGTCTCCTGCTCCCTTGCCACCGCCCAGTGCCCAGAAGGCCATCGTAATAAACGGTAAAACAAGCAGGGGTAGCACCAAGAGCAGCTGTCGTTTCTTTTTCATTTCAGCAGCGCAGATGATGGCTGTCCGGGAAAGATTATCTTTATATGGATGCTTCTTTTCCTGGCCATTATCATATTCGTCATCATGCTCTATATCAGCTAACTTATGATCTTTACTTAAATTAACCCAAGCCGAAATTCTACTTCCATTACCCGAATCGGAATGGTTATTTTGGTCTGGCGGGTCCGTCACATCCAAAACTGAGAATGTGGGCGCAACTCTGGGTAGTTGTTCCCCTTCCGGGTTAATTCCATTTTCCGTGGCCTGGCTGAATGCCGGGGCAATATCTTGTTCCGACGGATTAAAGGGCGATCTCACCTCTTTTTTGGGACTGAGATCGAGGGCAAATGCTATTTTAAAATTCCATTTATCATATTGATTATTAAAGTCTTTCATTCCTTGATTAATTTTATTATTAAATATGCGTTTTAATAGAAATCACGCCCGGTTCTCCTTGGCGTCGTTTTCAGATCGCGGTTATCCAAAACACGCCAGCGCTCGATTAAAAACCCGTGGGAGTTATGATCACTTCTGGAAACGCTTCGCATATAACCTTCCGTGACAAGACGACGGGTAACAATCACCGTCGGCCGAATGATCTTTTCAGTGCCATAATATTTAAAGTAATAGGGATATTGATTGACATTAAAATGGACGCTATCCATTCTAACTTCCTGACTGATATTAGCTGAGATGATCCCGGCGTAATAACGCTGCTCTTTAAGGTCCTGGTATTTAGAACTGGCCGAACCGTCGGCCAGGTAAAGCGCCTTAGAGATATTGCCATTAATGACTTTTTCATCCGGATCAAGACTGAAAAAATAATGGTGGAACATTTTGATATGATCTTTTGCTTCCACCGGAATATTTTCTTTTCTTTCGGCGGCAAAGGCTTCAATGGCTTTGCCGTTTGCTACCAGATAAATCCTGGCCTGAGCGCGGCTAATCATCTGGAAGCTCTTGGCAACCGTATAACAACAGGTGGCCAGAGAGGCACCGACCACCACCATAGTCAAACGTTTTACATGCTTAAAAGCCTTATCGATATTTCGTAATTGGTCAAACATAATTATTCATTTATTACTTTTACTTGCTGTTTATTAATATTCTACATTCCTTATTTAAAATTAAATTTCACATTAAGATTGACTTCAGTATGCTATTTGTCAGCAAATAGAAGTATGAATGGCAGGTCGCAGCCTTTTCTTAATGCTGTCCATTATCAACGCGGGCGTTAACCGTATTTGTAGTCTTATCCGTGGTAGCCATCGTCACCGTATTGATCTGGGTCAGCAGACTATGCTGTCCGGCCACATGTACAATATGGCTGGCGATCCCCGGAACGGTGGTATAACCAACAATGGCAATCAACATGAAAATGACATAGGCCGAGCTGCTTAAAAAATCCTGATCCACCAGGAGCATATGCTCCAGGATTTTGGAGGTGATACCTCCGAATATATTGGCCACCGGTAACCACATATAGATATTAATGTACCTGGCAAACCAATTGGAAAGAGTGTGCTTAAACCCGTCAAAAACACTTAGGCCTAGTACAATGGGACCTAAGATGACCAGTATAATCAAATAAAAAGTCCTTATGGTATTAATACAAAGCGCCGCTGTTTCATAAAGTATATTTACAAATGAGCTGAGCACGGTTTTGAAAGTGAGGTTGATATTCAAAAAAGAAAAGGATGATTTAAGGCCGCCTGAAAAACCGGTGCTGTCCGTATTGCCCACCTCACCGGTCCCGTCTGGCTGTTCATATTCGCTGAGATCGTCATTGGCAGGATAAAATCCAGGCGGGGCCGTAAGGCCGGCCATCGCCTCCTCGTGCTCCAGGTGAAGGCGGATCGCCTCCCGGCTATCGCCCGCCAGCGACCGGGTAGCCACATCAATCGGCCGTAATATTCCATTCATAAGGCTTATCATGGGCATAAAAAACAAAATGACCAGTCCCAGCGCAAATGGGCGAAGCAGCGGATAAAAATCAACAGGCTCGGCCCGGGCAATATGGCGCCAGACACGGCTGGCAATATACCAGAGTGCGGCAAAGCCTGCGAGCACCCTGGCCGTCCCGATGAGCTTTTGGGCCATCGGTATCATTTCGTCATAAAGGCCGTCCAAGACACCGTAAAGACCAGTCAGTCCTCCACCGCCGGTGGCCAAACTACTATTATTAATAAGGCCGGAAGCTTTGAGGTTAGCAGGACAAACAAGGAGGCACACCGGAAGTAACACCATTGGCAGGCGCAAAATCCGCTGACCTGCGCCTGATTTACCGCCCTTTGCCCGGGTTTTTGTTTTTACAGTACGATTCATTTTTTTGATGTTGTTTTTATGGCTAATAATCTTTTCAGGGTAAAAAATCTGGCAGTTTCAGCGGCCGTTTTATTCACTTCAGTCCCTGCAGTAGCTTATAGGAATGTAATGTTTTGGTAATTTGCATCCGCTGGCTTGCCAGGCTACTCAGCCTTTTATTAAAATCCATCAAATAACCAAGCATTTTATGTGTATCCCGGTAAATCCGGTTTATTGCTTCCAGACGCTCATCATCGGACATCCTGAGTTTGCCGCCCGTTAATACCGTGGTAAGTGCATCCAGGTTGTCCAGGCTCTTATTCACCAGGTTATTATAGACTTTACCCATATAATTGAGTTCTGCCGCTTTGAACCTGCCACAGCTTTTGAAATACTTGAATGCCTGTTTATATTGCCGCACAAGGTTTAGCTCATCACTTATTATATCTGCGACCCGGCTGTACCTGGCAATGGAAGGATTTACCAGCAATAAGCCGTCTAAAAAGGCTTCATGCAGGCTAAAGTTGCCTGAGGCTATATTTTTAATACTGCTGTACCCCTTTTTGAGTACTTCATAGGATGTTTGCAAATCAGCCAGTATCTGCTTAAACTGCGAAAGCTTCGCCACATCCAGCAGCAGCTGCTGGACGGCTGCGGACTGGCCCTGTATAGTGGGCGTAAAACCGCTACATAAACGAAAGATAAGGCCGGGACTTATGCGGGCAGACTGCGGCTGGAGACCTATACTGCTGCCAGACTCACAGCCTGCACCCTTCCATGTACTGCAATACACCCCACCTGCCAATACAAGGCCTGTCTTGCAAAGGCCGATGATGCACACTTTCCACAATATTCTAAGCATGGTTTATTATTTTGATTTGATTTTATTTTGATGCTGGCTTTGATACCAGTTTTAAACAGCATGCCATCTGCAGCGAGCCGCGACCCGCTGCACCGGTCCAGACAAGTAGGGACTTGTAATCTTTGTCCTATCCTACGCTTGGCGGCCGCCCTGCCCTGACTTGCCTTTCCTTTCTGCCACCTCCCTAAACAGGATTATTTTCCATATAACCCCTTCAATAGCGAAGTCTCAGCGCTTCGTTTTTTTCGAATTTCGATCAGGGTTGTTGTACTTTTTGTATAAAGCAGCACAGCGCGGTATTTTTGCTTCACCACCTTATAGAGCTGCTCCATTTGGCTGATTCTTTCAGCTGCTGTCATCTCCAGCGTTTTCCCGGTAATCAGTAGCTCAAGCGCCGCAAGATCCTTTGCCGCTTCGGCGCTTGCCTCGCGGTCAAAGGCTGCCAATGAGCCGTTTTCTTCTTTTGTCAGCCATCGCCTTATGTCTTTACCTGCCATAAGTCGCCGTCGGAGCGCTGCTGACCGGTCCTCCATGGCAGCGATCATGGATACCCGCTGATTGTTTTTAACAGCGGGAATGACTTCTGTCATTGCCTTAAAATGCAGTTGATGCTGCAAATACCCCCTTTGCTTTAATTGGCTGATACTGCCAAGGCCGTCCTTAGCGATATGGTAACCTTTTTCCAATGCCAGGGCATAAGTTTCCAGCGCTGCGATCTGGGCCAGCAGGTATTTTTTCTGCGTCTTTTTCTGCTTAAACCATTCACTGAAGCTCTGCGCCTGAAGCTGGCACGCTGAGAGACCGGCCATGAGCAGTGCGCTGACCAGTATCAGGGTAGAGATTACCTGCATTTTTACAGGATTAAGGGATTTCAGGCGGGGCGGTATGTGAACTTTATTCATTATGGGCGCCTGCCAGAAGTGCTTTCCCCTTGTTTTTCTTATATATAACATTGTTTCTTTTGTTTTAAAACCGCATGCCATGGCTGTAATATTTTGGGTATTTGTGCAGCATTTAGGAGGGTATTTAGGGGTACGATTATAGGCCTCTATGGTAAGCCATATAATTTTTGCGTTAAAATTCTTTCAGATAATATGGCGGCCCTCCCCAGACCCAGCTGGTAATTATGCGTATTAAACCGCCTTAAATCGGCCAGATTCTTTTCAATCTGCCGGCCTGCCTTGGCAATCAGGGCGAGCCTCTTGCCATCTGACATCTGCGCAGCCAGTCCGTTACAGGCGAGCATCAGCTGGTCCAGGCCGCTCAGGCTCTCCTGGATAATCGCTGAATAAGTACGGTACATTTCACTGAGCTCAGTTAAGGTAAAATGGGGGTCTGCTTTTAACCGGGCCCAGGCCCGGTTATATTCCGCGACCAGCTGCAGCTGTTTTTGAATAATGTCCTTTACCTTCCAATAGGTAGTAAGTACGCTTTTTACTTGCCAAAGTTCCTGGAAGTATTTTGCGTATAGCTCTTTTTGCCGCCTGGTCCAGTCCGAAATTTCCTGGAGGTGTAGTTTTGTCATGGCATTTTCTATTACCTTCTGGGCATTTTGCAGACCGATTGTCTTATTTTGCAGTCGCTGGATTTTAAGATCAATGGCCTTGATGGCCCGGCTGACAAGGCCGGCCACGCTGCCTATGCCGGGTATATCCTGTGCATATAGCCGCGGTTTTCCGGGAACAATGTGCAGCCACATGAGTATACTAAAACAAAAAACAAACTGTTTTAAACGGGCACGGCTACAGTGAGTACCCTTTGGACGCTGCTGAATCATTTTTTTCTAATTGTATTTACAGATGGATATGGGGTCTATAATGCCTTTACTAAGCTTTTTTTGCCTTTAGGTCGGCCATGAGCAGGGACAGCCCTTTTTGGATATCTCCGCCACACTGCGCTGTGTAATGCTGCACCAGGAGTTTGTCTTTTTGTTCGGTGGAATAGGCGTAATACTGCTCGGGGCTGGGTTCATAGCGGTAGACTTTCATCAGCTGGCCGCCCAGCTCAATATAGACCTCCCTGTATTTTCTTTGAGGATCATTGGCTTTATTCAGGGACAGAACCAGGTCCCGGCCTTTATCTGTCATGCCCAGGACCTGCTGGATAGAGCCGAACTTATTTTGGAATTTTTTCATATCCAGCAGGATCTTACAGTCGGCATTATTGATAATAGCCTCCTTGATGATGGCAGAACTGATAATATCGTCGATTTCCTGAGTAACGGTTACGGCTTCGCCGTAATATTTACGAACAGTCTTGTACAGGTACTTCATAAATTCGGCCATCCCACTCCTGGCAATGGCTTTCCAGGCTTCTTCAATAACGATGACTTTACGAACACCTTTTAGCTTGCGCATCTTGGAGATGAAAAGCTCCATGATAATAAGGGTAATCACGGGAAACAGGATGGGATGATCTTTTACGTTATCCAGTTCAAATACAATAAAAGGCTGGTTCATCACGTCCAGGTTCTCCCGGGCATTGAGCAGATAATCAAATTCACCGCCTTTATAATATGGCCTGAGTACATACAGGAAGTTATGGACATCAAAATCACGGTCTTTCACGCCGTCCTTTTCCAGTTCGGCTATAAAACGCGTCTGCAGGTATTCATAAAAACTGTCAAAACAGGGAAATATGCCTGGTTCTGAACGATGACCAGTATTTGAATAATGCCCGTAGGTATCTGCGCAGTAGTCTTTTTCCCCAGCTTGATTACTACCTTTAGTACAGGAAGTCTTTTCTTTTTTAGCCTGATCCGTTAAAAAGCTGTAATAACCAGCCAGCGCATTTGAAATAGCGACATATTCACTGCGCCGAAATTGTTCGTCGCCCTGTTTCCACAGCGCGACAAGCAAGGTCTTGATGCTTTCTCTTTTTTCCGTATCCAGGACACTGCCGGCAGGAACATAAAAGGGGTTAAAGGCAATGGGCTTTTGCTGGGTATAAGTATAATAATAGCCGTCCAGGAGCTGACAGAGCCCTTCATAACTGTGCCCGACATCCACTACGATGCAGTGTGCGCCCTGGCGCACATAACTGTGCAGCAGATGGTTCATAAACATGCTCTTCCCACTACCCGATCCGCCGACGACAATCTTATTGCGATTGGTAATCATTCCCTTTGTCATGGGCTCATCAGAGATATCAACATGCAACGGCTGGCCGCTCAGCCGGTCCCCCAGCCGGATCCCAAACGGGCTGTCTGAAGAGCGGGATGCGGATTCCAGGTTGAAAAAGCAACTGGCCTGCTCTGAAAAACTGTCAAAGCATTCATTTGGAGGCAATGCAGCGGCATTGCCGGGAATACCTGCCCACCATATCTGCGGTGCCTGCACCCGCTCCTGGTAAGGAACGGCACCCATCCGGGAAATAGCAGCGAAAGCGCTGCCACGTACCTCTTTAAGTTCCGTTTTGTCATCCGTCCAGGCCAGTAAGTTAAAATGCGCTTTGACCGGAAGCCTGCTCTCTGCAATGGCTTCGTTTAAATAGGCAGCCGTAGCGTCCCTGCTGATGGCATTTTCTCTGCTATAGGCTGATAAGGACTGCAGCCGTTTGCGTTTGGCTTCCAGTCTTTTTAAGGTTTTAGTCGTGTCCTGAACCTGTATGTACTGATTATAGATATGGTTTACCGGTAAAAGTAAACCGACAGGTGTGGCAAAACCTACCGGGAATTTTCTTCCACCGGCGCTGTACTTTTCGAAGTTGATCCGGGGGCCGCATGTTGCAGGCAGGTGCCCGGCGTCTGCCAGCGTAAATAATTGGGGAAAACTGTTACCGATCTGCCAGTCAGGTTTAAGCTGCAGGTCTTTTAATACCGGGGTGGACTTTTTTTCCAGCAAAAACAAGTAGCGCTCCAGTATACCAGTATGCGTACCTTCGCCTGTAATCTCCGCGGCAGATATCCGGGCTACTTGCATTAGGCTGCCTTCCATTAAGATTTTCTGGAATTTCTCCGCTGTTTCTGACAGTTCCACCACCTGTTTACCGGTGGCTGCGTTTTTAGGTACCAGGGATTTGCTCATCAGATTAGCTGCTGCGGAACGCTTAGGCCCGCCGGCCTTTGATGGTAAGGTTATGAAAACGAGGCACTCATGTTCCAGGTAGGGCCGCTCGTGGAAAAACCGTTCACTGCAGGCGTAGATAAAATCATCCCTTAACGCTTCATGAGGGTCCTGCGCTTCCCTCCCGGCCGCTTTACCTGTTTTTCCAACATCGCCACGACCATAACGATTATCATAACCATTATCCTTAAATGTGGCCTGATACTTTAGCTTTCTGAACCAGTCCTGCTTGTGGAGGATACAGCCGGGCGGTAAAAGCCGGATGGCTTTTATCCAGGTCGCATGCATCGTCTCGTATTCCTGTTTGGATAAGGTGAAGATCTCTGGTAAAGTCAGCCTGAAACAGGCAGTGATATCACCGGATTTAGATAAAATGCAATCCTTTTCCACCTTCCAGACCGGAAAATGCTCTTCTAACACGATGTGGTTTTTCGCAGCGGGCCGTGTGCGGAGTATTAAAACGGCCAGGACCAGCACAGCCAAAATGATGACGAGAGCCATAGTAGATTATTTTTAAAATGTGTAAAAAAAGGAATGTCTTAATGAATGTATTATTCGGTGAGCCTGTGAGTCAGTGAGTTAGTGATCCTTTGATCCCTTGAACCTTTGAATCGTTGAATCATTGAGTCATTGAATCTGTAAACCGGTAGGTCTTTAAATAGGCATAAGACATCGTTTAAAAGCACCGGCTTTCGCCCTACTGCTGACAATCCGAATTTGTTTGCAGGCCCTCGCAAGCTGTCAGCAGGCGGAAAAGCTGCAAGGAGGCCGGGCGGCCAGCTAAGCCTGGCCGGATGGCTGAAGGCAGCTTTTTTGCAGCCATATGTTTTTTTAAACCGTGTTCGCCATATCTGTGGCTCATTTTGGCCACTAACACAAATAAGCCGCTTCCAAGGGTTATAATAAGAGCAAGTCCCAGGTATACCGGCAGGCCGCTGATATAAAGCGTACAGAAAACAATGAGTAAGACAGCCAGTCCGATGGCCAGATAATAAATATATTGCGCCTTGAGGCCACGGAACTCTATGGACCGGTTAACGCCCTTATTGATCACATACTGGATTTCTGAATTTTGCATTAGGTCTGAAGGTTGTAATGTAATTGTAATTGCGCTTTAATTTGTCATGGCAGGTATTTATGCTGGGGGCCGTTTGCCCGTCTTTTTCTTTGTATATGCTTTGGTTTATTTAAACCAGCACTTACCTTGAATCTCCAGCGGCTTATACACTAAAAAAGCTTTTCAGTACGGTGGCGACGACCACAAGAAAAATACAGGCGCCAAACCAGCTGGATGCAACCTTGGTCGTATCAGGCTCTCCCGCGCTCCATTTATTATACACTTTAATTGCCCCGATGAGGCCTACCACCGCGCCAATGGCATACATAAGGTTAACGCCTGTACTAAAGTAACCTTTGATCAGCCCGGTGGCTTCTGCGATTCCGGCATTGCCATCTGCCTGCGCCATGGAGACTTTGGCCCCTAACTGCAGGACACCCGTTAAAAGGAGAATGGCTTGGACCTTACGACTCATAATTGGCTTTAAAGCGTTCTGTTTTTGGTGTAACTTTTTCATGTTTTGAATTAATTTGTTTATCGATTTATTAATTGTGCTTTTGTGACAGCATAGTGCATTTGCATTTTGAAGAAACCGCGATTCTTTATTCCGTCTGAACTTTTTTGGTCACCTTTTTGGAACCAGCACGGTTACTGCCGGCTTTAGTGATTTTTTGGGTAAACGCTAAAAGCCAGCCATGAATATCCCTGCTGAAGTAAATGGCCAGTACAATAAGGTAATAGGCTGGAACTGCGATGAGCAGCACATGCAGGTATTGTCCCCAACTGATTGATGTTAGCATCCTTAAAATTTTTAAAGTGATCAATGATTTCAACAGGACAAAATTGTTCTTGAAAACTCACTGGCTTTGTTACTTTGCCGTTAGCTAACAAAAATTAATGATAGGATCTGCATAAAAAAGCCACCTTTTTAGGTGGCTTTTAACCGCTAATATTTCTGTTTTATAAGCATTAAACGTTCATTGAAACTTTTTGAGCAAAATGATTTGATTTTTTTTAAATAAAGGCTAGTTTTTTTAATGGGACGAGCAAAAAAAGGTATCCGCCGGGACGACATGACAGCATATAAATATGGCTTTTTGGATACGTTTACCCAAAAATATAATAACTGATCAGCCGATAGACCTTATTAGCATCCCGAAAAACGGGTATTTGCCTTTTTATGTGTAAAACGGGTATCCGGTAGAACAAAGCCCGACAAAGGGGCTATGTCTTATTGGATACCTTTTAATTGCCACTGCCCTTTTATTTAATGGAAAATAATGGCGAACTATAGTTCGCCTAATAATTAAAGGAATACATAGAGGAATCAGCACTTGCCTGTTTAAAATGGAAGGGCTGTTGTAGGGAATAGCTCGGAAGATCAGGCTTTCATGCACTGTCCTCCGGTTCCTTATCATTGGTATAGGCCAGGTTTAGGGTTGGTTAGGCTTGGATTGTGTTTAGTCAAGGTTCAGGCCTGGTTATTTTTCCTGAACGCGAAGGGCGACAGGCCAAACTGTTTTTTAAAGGCTTTACCAAGGGCCCTGTGGTCGCTGTAGCCTAAATCCCTGGAAATAGAAGTGATGGATTCATTGGTGTTCAGCAGTCTCACAATGGCCTGTTTTAATTTTTCATCCTGCATAAACTTAAAAGCGGTGTGACCTGTTTGCTGTTTGAACAGTTTTTTAAAATTTGTGGTGCTCATATTCGCTTTTCTGGCATAATGATCAATGCCTTTAAATCCTGACTCTTCTGCTTTTAATAAATTCTTTATGCCGTTGATTGTCTGTATGGCCTGCACCTGGTCAGGACGAACCCCTCTTCTTTGAACGGCCTGAGCCTTGGCCAGGAAGATTTGGGCTACCAGTAGTAAAAAGTTTATATTATTCATGGTCTTAGCGTTGCCCTGTTCGGCCGACGCGACCATTTGTCGGGCTATATAATAAATGGCCGCATTGGGGCTCATCCCCTTATCAAATAACAAAATATCTTTACCTGCATGATAATCATTTAAAAAGGGACTGACCAGCTCAGGCATAAAGACCATCAGCTGATCAAAAATAACGGGGTTCACGTGGAAGTCGTAGCTTAGGTAGTGAACATTTTTTTCAAATTTGGTTTTATTATCCATCGCCGTGGTGTGCGTCAGGTTGAAAGAATTTTCCTTATACATTTTCCAGCCTGTTGACGCGTGAAAATGCTCCACCTTGCTTTTTAATACCAGGTTGATTTCAATGCTGCGGTAATCCAGCCTTGCATGGCCGGTAAAGCTTTCCGTTATATCATATTCACTTTTCCATATATCGCCAAAGGAAGGGGCTGGCTGTATGACGCCCTGGAATATCATATTCCCGAATCCGCCACTCAAAGAAGAGATTTGTGCATCGGGCATAACCACGCCCTTATACCCTTTATAAGGGCCCTTTTTCCAATCGAAATACTGAAATTTGTCCGCATTAAAACCAAAAAACTCGCTCATAGAATTAATTGTGATAATGTAAATGAACCAAGTCGCAAAAATGTCCTGATGGATACCTTTAATGTCCTAATGGACACCATTGCAAAAGAGACAATGAATAGCTTGCAACTGTATTACAAACCTAGTGTAGACTTAAAGATATGAAATTCATCATTAAATCACCTAAAAAAAATATCCATGTTAATTTTAATCTTTAGCCATTTAGGGATACATATTTTGGCGGTTTTTATGAATGGTCCCTGATGAAAAGCATTTCTCTTTGAAAAAGTACCCTCAAATAGCACCCTCTACCCGGAACGATGGCGGCATTGCCAGCTGATACAGTAGTTATCAGGTTAAAATTTAATGGTGCGTTTATTATCATTCAAAATCCCTGACCTTACGCGCTGCTGTTGATTTTTGTTTTTAAACTAAACCAACGATGCCAAACACTAAATAACCTTACCAATGACAAATACAAATATTTCGCTGTCAATTTCTACGATAGCAGATGCCCTGTTTACGCAAATGGACCAGGAACTGGCTTCCATTACTGCAGAAAATCCATTGCAAAAGGCTTTAAACGCGCACGAGGTGGTAAAGCGCGCATTTAGGCAATTGAAAAAATCCAGCAGCCAGTACCCTTTCAGCAGTCAGCAGGAAGAAATACATTTCTTAAAACACACTTTGCCTAAATTGTGGGCCGAGCTGATTTATTATACAGAACTCTATTTGCTGGAACAAAAAAGGCCCTTGACGGGCAGTGAAAAAACGGAGACGTATCTTAAAGATATTTTGAATGTTTACCGTCAGTTTTTTGAAAGGCACCAACAGTTTTATAATTATTGCCGTATGGAAAAAACCCATCTTGACAAGACCTATTTCTGCAGCAACGGAGCTGACATGGGTATACTCCCGCCCGAGGAAATCCTTGACAGTGACAGCGGCTCCTTTTTAGGAACGACATACTCTTTCAGAAGGGCCAAATTCATTGCACTGGAAAGGCTTATTAATCAGATTGAGTTTGACATCCATTGTCTGCATCATCCGCAAATGGATCTGATAAAGTCCAGCGAGCTCAGGTGGACGGATTCTAAGGCAGCCTTAATTGAACTGGCCTATGCGATCCAGTCCAAAGGTTCCCTGAATAATGGGAATGTCGATGTAAAAACAATCATTACCGGCCTGCAGCATCTCTTTCAAATTGATTTGGGTAATTACTATGCGGTATACAATCAGAATATCCGGCTCAGAAAAAAGGACAGGACCGGTTACTTGTCCCAGTTAATTTTGGCTATGGAAAAACGGATGGATGACGCTGATGAGCATCCACGCTTTAAATAAGATGTTACCTGTTGGATAATTACTCAGTCCATCGTCTTATTTGCATTTACCAATAACCTGGTTAGTTCAGGAGAACGATAAATTCTGAGCATTTCGGTTTCAATGATCAGCTGTATATCGTTTTTTATTTGTTGATAGCAGTTTTGCACGTCCCGGGCATCTATTTTTCTGATCTGGGGTATGGGTTTGTACCCCTCCTCTTCTGCTTTGATCTTTTTATGGTCATTCTGGATCACGGCGTGAAACATTTTAAGTTTTATTTTTTCATCGGGGTTGTCGGCCACTATGCCGACCATTTCCCCGGAAGAAAGCGTCGAAATCTTGGAGGCCGGTATGGCAGCGTCCAGCTGCATGGACCGGCTAAAGGAGGTATCCGAAGAATTGACGGACATGCTTCGCCTGTCCTGCATAATGCGGCCAAACCTGTCAGACAGTAACCGGGCTGTCTCCCCGGTCACCTGGCCTGCTATGATATTGCCCACTACATTGGAGATTACATCTGCCTGGTCGCGGCCATAATCCTTGCGAAGCTGGGAGAAATCCTGTACCCCAAGGCAGGTGGCCACCTGGTTACTCCTCGCGGTAGCGATGAGGCTGTCCATTCCATTAAAATAAATGGTCGGAAACTCATCAAAGATCAAACTGGATTTGAGCTGTCCTTTTCTGTTGACCAGTTTGATCATTCTGGAGGTGTACAGGGATAATACCGCCCCATAGACTTGTTGCTTCATATAGTTATTGCCCACGCAAATTATTTTAGGCTCTTTGGGATTATTCAGGTCAAGGGTAAAATCGCTGCCTGATAATACATAATAAAGATGCGGCGAACTTAGCCTGGCCATGGTTATTTTGGCGGAACCTACCTGTCCTTCGAGTTGTTCCATGGCTTTATTGGTAAAAGCCGTCACAAAGGGGTTGATCAGGACCTCAATCTCGGGCTCCGTGCGCAGTACGGGAAAAAGTTTGTCATAATCTACCTGCATCAGCTCTATGACATGGGGCAGTGTGCAATAAGCTCCGTTCTTATATTTTCTAAGAAACCAGATAATGGCCGTTACAAAATTGATGGGAGACTCTACAAAAAAGTCCCCTGTCTTTCTTATCCACTCTCTGTTTAGCCCCAGCATAATGGTCCGGGCCGACTCGGTTGCATCCATGATATCTGTCATGGACTTTGGATCCAATGGATTACAGCGATGGGTAAAGCGCAGGTCATCAAAGTTGATCATATAAAACCTGGGTGCAACAGGGTATTTATCCTGGTTATCCAAAATCATATTATAGGCGATCTTTGTCAGATCGTCGAACTTAAAATCATAAATAAACATCGTAAATCCTTTTTGTATATGTTGCGTGATTACGTGACGAATGACAAAATAGCTTTTCCCGGAACCGGGTGTACCTGCAACCAGGGTTCCTCTGAAAGGGTTGATGATGTTAATCCAGCAGTTACGGCTTTTACCATTCAGGTTATAAATGGCTGGAAGGTTGATGGAAAACGGGCTGCTCCTGAGCATTTCTTCCTGTGGAAAACTTTCCTGTAAATGATTAAAAACATCCTTTTCAAGTTTATCGGTGATCAGCCTGGTCAACAGGGCGCCGCCTCTGAGTACCAATAAAAATCCAACCGTTCCTGTGATCATATATAATAATGCCACGGCCGTTAAGGGTATGGCAACATAGCCGCTGATCCGTAAAAGACCGATACTGCCCCAATAGAGCAAAAACCCCGTCGCTATAAAAAAAATGGTGATTTTTCTTACGGATAAATTTTCTGATTTTCTGCCTTTGGTACCCAACAGGGAAATCAACAGGCAGATAAGTGCCATTAATTTTGAAATATATAAATGACTGAAAAGACCGGTCCGGTAAATATTCATCAACAGTCGTTCAATGACGGGATGCACCAGATGCCATTGCTTAAAGGCTGCATAACAGTATACATAGAAATGCAGGCCCAGCAGCAGAATACTGAAATTTCTGATCATATCAGTGATTTTGCGTAATCCCTGTGTATTTTCACCCGTTTGCATAAGATTTATAGCTTCATTTTAGTTGAATGATCCGGTTATCTGAAAAGGCGATTCGGTGTTTGCCGGATTTGTTGTTCTTGCTGCTGTTCTTTATATAGCCCTTGCTGTGGTTGTTTTGTTTTCTCCTCCTCTTTTCGAAGTTTTGTATGGGCTAACTTTTCCGTATTTGACGGTTCATCTTCGCTATAAGCTTTGATGACCTGAATTACAGGAAGGGTACTGGCCGGATAAGTATTTTCTACTGGCTTAGCCTGGATTTGACTTTCAGGACTGGTTTCATTGTGCATTTCTCTTTCCGGGAGCAACATATTTTTTCTTTCCGGCGAAAACGCCGGATGTGGCGTCTGTGAGTCTTTTGCTGTCTGCTGGCTTTTGGATCCACTATGGTGAGGGCTTTGTGAAGGAGGTATAACTTGTGACAACTGTTGTGGTAGTTGTTGCTGCAACTGTTGTGACTGTTTTTGTAATACCTTTAAAATTTCCTCAGCATGGTAGCGCTCCCCCAGTTCTTCCTCCAGGAATGCAGCTGATGCTGCATTGTCTATAAAGATAACGTCCATAATTTTCCCGGCTGAACTTTCCCTGAAGACAATCCGGATGCCATTTTTTTGTAAAATGGCCTCCGGATCAGTGCCAGTTTGCTGACTTTGCCTATTTTGGCCCGGACGGGGCTTTTCCTGTCCACAATCCAAGGCACTGTCCAGCCAGTAACGAATTCTTTGCCTGTTTGGGCCGCTTTGACGCTGATGCAGGCAGTAGCAGCTTTCCAGTGTCTTCAGTGTCGGCCTGCCAATTATCTTACTGGCTTTAACCGGTGTGCCGATTGGTTGGTTATGTTCATTCAGCAATCTGTAGAGAAGGCCACCTACCTTGTATAGATGACTGCCGGGCCGTCCCCGGTCAGCCATGACGCCAAATTGTCTTAAAATGGCATTAAAGGCACTTAGGGAACCAAATGTATAGTTTTTGACCACCTGGCTCACAATGGAGGATATGGCCGTCCTTGTCTCCACGCTGCCGTAGGCAACCCGGTCTAATTGAACAGGGCTCGCCGGAATTTTGTTGATCAGGTGCAGAAATTTTAAAGGCATTATATCATCCGCCTGGTGTTTTAGTGCTATCCGGTTGGCGCCCATTTTGGTCAGGCCATACTTATTTTCGAGCGCGTCTCTGATCGCCTTGGGTTTGCGGATATCAATATCAAAAGTTTCCAGACGGTTGCCTGCATGGTCGATGATAACGGAAGCGATATGCAGATGCGGGTGGCCTGCGTCCAGATGCTGATACACTAAATATGGCTGTTTTTCCAGGCCGATGGCCTGCAGGTAATCCCTGGCAATATTGATTAAGGCCGTGCTATTCAGCTTGTCTTTAGGAGAAAAATTCAGGCTGATATGCAGGGTATTGGCCTTCGTTCTTTGGTTTTGCCTGGTGAGCTTGGTAAAGATGTCTATTTTGTTTTTAAGGCTCATGCTCATCGGGTCCCTGGGAAACCCGGCTGCAAACAGGATCTTTGCGTCCCCGGATGCCACTTTTTTTTCATTATAATTGAGCACCTGGCGCATGTATTTTGTCCGGTTTACTTTGATAACCATATATAAGAGAGTTTAGAGATGATATCAAACAATGACTCGTGCATCTTTTGGAGATTTGATGGCAGGTTATAATTTTGGTGAGTTTGATCTTTCATTTCGGTTATCTTCATTTTTATTCTCTCGTTATTAAACGGCCCGGCGTCTGTATGTTTTAACAGACGCTGTACTTCTGCCCTATTTAGCGTAAATAGTTCCAATGACTGGCGGATATCAGACAATAACCACATGCATGCATCCAGATTATAAGTTTCCTTCTTTATATTCACTTTTCGATGCTCTAGTCTTTGGCGAATAACTTCAGTTAAAAAACTAAGTCCGCAGCGTTGCATCTGGTCTGTTAGCTTTTGAATGGTTTGTTCGGATAACCGGACGCTCAGCGTTCGTATGTTATCTTCAGGACGAACATCGTTTGGATGAATGGCAATGGTTTTACCTGGGTTGGATAATTGCATATATAAGTCAATTTTGACACATATAAACTATGTAATTTTCTTAAGCGGTATTCTTTGCCGTCAGGATTCGGAAACTTCCGGTATCACGCCCAGGGAGCTGTCTTGGCCCGGATTACCCTGAAGCCACCTGGCGGCTATTTTGGTGACAAGTCCTAAGAGCGGGAGCGACAGCTCCGCTAACTTTTCCTCCAGACAGTTTAATTCCATTAAATCTGCCCTTACCAATTCAGGTGCCTTTGCACTTTGGGATTGAAGATGGTGAAGGATTTTGGATAACTTTTCGTTCATATTGGTTATGCTGGAGCAATAGTCCTGGAGTTGTTGCTGTAGCTTGTCAGGCTGCTGGTCATAATATTGGGCGGGAATTACTTTGCCTTCAATGATCTGGCGCAATAATTCACTAAAATTCCTGCAGGTCGTTGCTCGCAGTAAATCCTGCAACTCGGTATATAACGGTGTTGAAATAGAAAATTTTACTGGTTTTAATACCTGATCCCCGGTTTTTTGTTTCGCTTGTTTCATAATATTCTATTTATATATAGGAATACGCTCTATTTTATTATTGTTTTTCTCAATATGAAAACATGATTACCCGTGGCTTTTTAGCGTTTTTTATTTAAAAAAATACTGGTTGTTGTTCGCTATACTGTCCTTCAAGGCCATCATTTTGGCTGGGCGCAGCTTTTTATTGTGCAGGTACTGAGCTAGGTATTATAATGGATGCCCCCAGTGTCTGCTTAAGTGCTACCCTCCAACCGGACGGTGGCAGGACGCCCACCCATAGTAATATCCCATAACTGAATCTGTATTGCAAAAATGACATTCTTTAAACCAGATTTTTGTTACTTGGCTATTAGCTAATAGTTTTTTAAATTTATTGGCAGGTAATCAAATCGGTGCTGTCAGATTGGTTTATATTCACCTGGATGATACATCCAACCCACTGGCTATTGTTTTTATTGTTGGATAGTTTTTAGAGATTCATGATTAGTATAAAGAAATTCCTCTTCGCTTCTTTTCTTCTACTTCCTCTTCTTTATTACTCCTAAAACATTTTTTTATTATTTTTTCATGAAGATCAAATACATCAGCTTTCAATTGAAAGTTCGGAAGACCCTCGGTTGATTTTTAAACTACTTTTTATTTAAAGGGCAAAAAATAAGCCCGCAGGACAAATGGTTCCATTTACCCTGCAGGCTAACCCAGTTGCGATTATAAAAAGGTTTAAAATAATAAAAAGCTACTCCTTATCGGCGTCAGGCATTAACGGTCTTACCCAACTTTTTTTTACACCGAACATTGCCGCAATTTCTTTACAAGAAAAGTTCCAGCTTCTTGGCTTATTTGATTGAAAAATTTTAATAGCATCAATCATGCCCTCCTGTTTAGCCATTTTAAAGGCTATTCTCTGTCCCTCTTTAAAACCGGCTTTCTTTCCTTCTTTGAAACCTTCTTTCCAGGCTGCTCTTTCTCTGTCTCTTTGATGCAGTTCACTGATAAAATCCAAAACTTCTTCTATTCCTTCATCCATTATTTAAGCTTTTAATTTTTAAAGACTTATCTATTTATCAAGGATTTAATCAGAGGTTCCTCAACATCGAACAAAGCCGCAATTTCCTGACTAGAAATCACCGATTCCTGTGACTTTTTTGAAATATATTTTTGGATAGCGTCCATGAAACCTTCCTTCTTTCCTTCTTTCTTTCCTTCTTTCTTACCTTCTTTGATACCTTCTTTCTTCGCTGCTCTTTCCCGATCGCCTTGATGCAGTTCACTAATAAAATCCATCAATTCATCCATTTTTTCACGTTTTAATTTTTTAGTAATATCGATAACTCTTTTAAAAGAACCATCCTGCATAAACGCAGGCATGTTTTTTAATTTGATGTCATTATGAAAATTATTCAAAAAGAAGATCCATTTTTCCCGTTCAGCAAACACTTCCGATTGAATTTTTCTAGCTTTTTTTAAATCTACAAGCATCTTCCAATCCTTCCCTGTCAGCAAATCCTCCTTTTGCTTAATATTCATACTTGCATATTCATGAATATAATCCCTGGAGCCTTCACGGTTCAAATTAAAATTAGCCAACCCCAATACATATACAGGCACATGGTCGAAATCCCAATCGCGACCTTTTACAGCAAGAGCAGCAATTGTTTTACCTCCATATAATGAGATCCTTTGTGCATAAAACTTTTGATATGTTCTTTGCATTTCGGTTAAAAACACGCTACCTTTAACAGGATCTTGCCAGACTACATCCGCATCAATTTTCCTGGAATCTAACGTACTGCCATTGATAGGTGCGGTTTTCAATTCCAGATCATGAATTTCGGTCAGGTGCCCCCAAAAGGCCCTAAGAAAGGGAATAGCCACTGCATCCTTAAATTCTTCATTGCCTAAAAATAATTTAAACATCAGATCCTTTTTAAGATCATCACATTGCTTTGTTGTCAATTTTGGAGAAGATGCCTGGATTAACGAATCTGAGTTACGAAAACCCTTATATTTTTCCGCATTATCATTTTCACTAACCTCGTGGGTTGTCAATTGACCATGCCTGTTTACCAACATAGCATAGGAAGTAAATGGGCGCTCAAAAGCCAATAATTTTACTTGATCCATTTCGGTTCAAAATTTAATTAGGACATATAAAGACCTAAATGTGATAAACAACGGTATTTCCGGCAATAATTAGTAGGCAAATCAACCAGATTTAGATTACCGTTAATGGCAGCAACGGAACCAAATACTGACAGCACAAAGATAATAAAAAGAATAAATTAAACCCAAAAATTCTACTAAAATAATTAAGAAAGGACAAAATTATTAGTCATTCAGAAATTCAATATACAACGAATTTATCAATCAGGACTTGCAACAAGGTGACAAAAGCTGTAATAACTGCTCGGTACGGTTCATAAGAATTGCCAATTTTTAAAAGATAATCCTAATATCCGGCCCACAAATATCCGCTCCTGCTTTTCTCCATTACATTGTATGAAACTTTGAATAATTCCATTACATTTTATTTGG
>Ga0182744_1000482_pt1 | contig 38056 bp, 33 predicted proteins | sample eDN3rd30CKraftMG_FD_128525 | JGI IMG/M metagenome (GOLD analysis project Ga0182744, IMG submission 128525) | Enriched Miracle-Growth compost microbial communities from Emeryville, California, USA - eDNA 3rd pass 30_C Kraft MG (version 2) (version 2) ... | reverse complement strand
GCGGATTTTCATCGACGCGCGGCCGATGCTCTCGATCTCGGCATAGACCTCCAGCACGTCGCCGACCTTCATCGGCGCGATGAACACCATTGAATCGACCTTGACAGTGACGACCCTGCCCTGCGCCCGTTCGACGCCGGCAATGCCGCCCGCCTGGTCCATCTGCGACATCACCCAGCCGCCGAAAATATCGCCATTGGCGTTGGTATCAGCCGGCATGGCGATGGTGCGTACGGTCAGGTCGCCGCGGGGCGCAGGTGCGCCCGGTTGGACTGCAGGAGGCATGAATCGGGTCTCGAAAGTGGCGGAGACCAAAGGTCGCCCGCCCGGCGGGAGAATGCAAGGCGGGAGGACCCGCGGCAGCGGCGATTCAACGCAGGAAGCTGTCGCCTTGAAGTTCGATGATCTGGCGGGCCTTGAAGAATACCATGGAGACCGCCTCGTCCCGGGTCGCGAACGCGTCGGCGCGAATGAAGGAATGCTCCTTCCGCACGCCGTCGATGTCCTTGCTGATGATGCCCGAGAGCTGCCAGCGCCCGGCATTCTCGAACGGCGTCGCCGCGATCGTGTAGCCTTCGTGCTCCTGCGTCTCGGCGACCGCGGGCTTGCCCGGCTCGCTCGAAGCGCCGTCGAGACCGAAAAGTTTCTTGAGAAAGGACATGGCTTCCGGTCCCGGCTAATTCGCGATCAATTGTCGAGGAAGCTGCGCAGCTTCCGCGAACGGCTCGGGTGCTTCAGCTTGCGCAGCGCCTTCGCCTCGATCTGGCGGATGCGTTCGCGCGTCACCGAGAACTGCTGGCCGACTTCTTCCAGCGTGTGATCGGTGTTCATGCCGATGCCGAAGCGCATGCGCAGCACGCGCTCTTCGCGCGGCGTCAGCGAGGCGAGCACGCGCGTCGTCGTCTCGCGCAGGTTCGACTGGATCGCCGCATCGATCGGCAGGATCGCGTTCTTGTCCTCGATAAAATCGCCAAGATGCGAATCTTCCTCGTCGCCGATCGGCGTTTCGAGCGAGATCGGCTCTTTGGCGATCTTCAGCACCTTGCGCACTTTCTCGAGCGGCATGGCGAGCTTTTCCGCCAGTTCTTCCGGCGTCGGCTCGCGGCCGATCTCGTGCAGCATCTGCCGGCTCGTGCGCACGATCTTGTTGATCGTCTCGATCATGTGCACGGGAATGCGGATGGTGCGCGCCTGATCGGCAATGCTGCGCGTGATCGCCTGGCGGATCCACCAGGTCGCATAGGTCGAGAACTTGTAGCCACGGCGATATTCGAACTTATCGACCGCCTTCATCAGGCCGATATTGCCTTCCTGGATGAGGTCGAGGAACTGCAGGCCGCGGTTGGTGTATTTCTTGGCGATCGAAATCACGAGGCGCAGATTGGCCTCGACCATTTCCTTCTTCGCCTGCCGGGCTTCGCGCTCGCCCTTCTGCACCATCTGCACGATCTTACGGAACTCCTGGATCTCCAGGCCCGTCTCGGTCGCCAGATTGTGGATGTCGGAACGCATGTCGCGGATGCGATCCTTCTCGATGGAAACGAAGCCCTTCCATCCCTTGCTGCCGAGCTTGGAGACGCGCAGGATCCATTTCGGATCGAGCTCACCGCCCTGATAGTTGCGCAGGAAGTCCTCGCGCATGACGCCATGGCTTTCAGCCAGGCGCATCAGCCGCAGCTCCAGACCGATCAGCCGCTTGTTGATGTCGTAGAGCTGCTCGACCAGCGCCTCGATGCGGTTCTGGTTGAGCGACAGCGACTTCACGTCGACGACGATCTCTTTCTTGAGCGTCTTGTACTTGCGCTCCTGCGCCGGCGTCAGCGCTTCGTTCTTCAGCTTGTTCTCGACGTTCTGGTCCTGCAGACGGCGCAGCTTCTTGTAGGCCGAGGCGATGCGATCGAACGTCTCGAGAACCTTCGGCTTCAATTCGGCTTCCATCGCCGAGAGCGATACGGAATTCTCCATATCGTCTTCATCGTCGAAGCTTTCCTCGCCGGCCGGCTTCTCGCCGTCTTCGTCATCGTTATTGCGCGCAGGCGCGGGCGCCGCACGTGCGGCCGCCTGCTGCTGCAACTGCTGCGCCTGACGCGCGGCGAGAGCCTCCTGCGCGCCCGGCGCGGTCATGTCGATCTTCGGCGTGTTCTTGCCGTCGGGACCTGCATAGGTCGCTTCGAGATCGATGATGTCGCGCAGCAGAACCTTGCCGTCGTTGAGTTCATCACGCCAGATGATGATGGCCTGGAACGTCAGCGGGCTTTCGCAAAGCCCGGCGATCATCGCTTCGCGGCCGGCCTCGATGCGCTTGGCGATGGCGATTTCGCCTTCGCGCGACAGCAACTCGACGGAGCCCATCTCGCGCAGATACATGCGCACCGGGTCATCGGTACGATCGGTCGGCTCCGTGCGCGTGACGACGACAGCCGTAGTGCGCGGCGCCTCGACCAAGTCTCCGCCTTCAGCCTCTTCCTCCTGCGCGCCCTCTTCGCCATCGGCATCGTCAGCGTCTTCGGAATCGACGACGTTGATGCCCATTTCGTTGAGCATCGCATAAATGTCTTCGATCTGATCTGACGACACTTCCTCGGAAGGAAGCACAGCGTTCAACTCGTCATGGGTGACAAAGCCGCGCTTCTTGGCGGCCTTGATCATCTTCTTGACTGCGGCATCGGAGAGATCGAGCAAAGGACTGTCGGTCGTCTCTATGACTGCGACTTCGCCTTCACGCTTCTCTTCGTCCTTCTTTGCCATCTCGCACTCCAAATCACAGTCTTTAAGTCACAGTCCGCTTCCGCATTCACATGCGCACGGATATGGAATTCACTCGCACCGCGCCTTCCGGCGATTCGTCCGGCGTGAACATTGACCTTGCGGACTTAAGCCCGCCTTAACCATCCAGCACCAGGCCTCGAAATTCTGGCCTAGAAATTCTGGCCCCGAAATTCCGGCCCCCAAAATTCCGGCCCCAAAATCAAAAACGGACCGGACGCATTATAGCGCCCGACCCTGACGTCCAGACATGAACCCGAAACCTTCGACCGCTGCCTCACGACCGTCAATCGCCCCCAGCTCCATCTGGATTTCCCTGAGGCGGGCGAGATTCTGTTCGTTGGCGTCCTCGGCAAGCGCGATCTCAGCCGATTTCAGCTCTCTATGTAACGCTATGGCGCGCCGATGCAAGGCCAGGGCCTGTTTCAGGGCCGCTTCCGCATCTTCTTCCGCCGCTTCCGGTTTGACCACCCAGAGGGCCGCGACGGCAACCATGGCCTCGACCTTTTGGCGGTCCGCCGTCATGCCCATGTCGTCGAGCGCGGCGCGCAGGTCGAGATCGCTGTCATAGCGCTCCGCCGCCAGAGTGGTCAGCGCGTCGCGCAGCCGGCAGGCCTCCCGGCTGGTGAACTCAAGGCTGGCCAGATCTTCGACATGCCGGCCCAAAAGGCCTGGATGGCTGGTGAAAAGCAGCAGAATATGGGCTTCCCGGCGGGAAATGCCGCCACCTTTGGCGACAGTCGAGGATTTCGCAAAGCTCGGGCTCACCAGCGGCGGGCTGAAACGATAGCCCTGCGCCGCGCCGGGGGGCTGAAACCGCCCGCCGCGGCCCGGTGTCCACGGCTGTCCGGGACGGCGGGCCTGCGCCGGCCCACGCACAAAGTCCCGCTTGCCGCGCATGCCATCGAGACGGCTACGCATATCGTCGAGATAGTAGCGCCGCAGGGTCTCGTCGCCGATGGTGCGCACAATGGTGGACAGGCGACGCTCCAGCGCGGCGCGCCGTTCCGGCGTGTCGAGCGGACCGGCCTCGCTCTCGCGTGCCCATAAAACATCCGCCAGAGGCTTGGCGGCATTCAATACGCCTAAAACCGCTTCAGAACCGCCGTTGCGGGCCAGATCGTCCGGGTCCTGTCCGTCCGGCAGAAAGGCGAACCGCAGGCTTTTGCCCGGGCCGACCAAGGGCAAGGCCGTATCGATGGCCCGGTGCGCCGCCTTGCGGCCGGCGCGGTCCCCATCGAAACACAGGATCGGCTCTTCCGCCATGCGCCAGAGCAGTTCGCATTGATCCGGCGTCATCGCCGTACCGCAGGGCGCGACCACATTGGCGAAGCCCGCCGCCGTCATCGAGATCGCGTCCACATAGCCCTCGACCACGATCACGCTGCCGTTGGCATCATGCGCCGCCTTGCGGGCGTTGTGGTGATTATAAAGCACCGAACCCTTGTGATAGAGCGGCGTTTCCGGCGAATTCAGGTATTTCGCCGGGACATCCTTCTCCAGCGCTCGGCCGCCGAAGGCGATGACCTTGCCGGAGCGGTCGCAGATCGGGAACATCACCCGGTCGCGAAACCGGTCGTAAGGGACGGCAATGTCCTCGCCATGGATCAGCATGCCCGCTTCAATCATGGTTTCGGCGGTGGCGCCCTTGCCGGCAAGATAATCGCGCAGGGCGAAGCGCTCGTCGGGCGCATAGCCGATGCGGAACTGTGTCTGCACCGAAGCGCCAAGGCCGCGGCCGGCGAGATAGCCGCGCGCCTTTGCGCCGCTGCGCGCCTGCAACTGCTCCTCGAAAAACTTCGCCGACAGCTCGAGCACTTCCTGCAGGGTCGCCCGCTTCTTCTCGCGCTCGATGTTTTCGGGCGTCGACTTCGGCAGGCTGACGCCGGCTTCGGCGGCCAGACGCTCCACCGCTTCGGGAAACGACAGCCCCTCGGTGCGCATCACGAAATCGAAAATATTGCCGTTCTGGCCGGACGAGAAATCGAACCACGCCATTTTCTGGTCATTGACGAAAAACGACGGTGACTTCTCTGTCGTGAACGGTGACAAACCACTGAATTCGCGGCCGGATTTCTTCAATTGCACGCGTTTTCGCACGACTTCCGAAACCGGAAGTCGCGCCTTGATCTCTTCAAGCAGGGACGGGGTGAATCGCATCGACGCTGTTCTCAACACGCAATAATAGGGCTTTTATCGCCGCGAGTCGGGATATCGCGAGCTTTTCCCCGTTTTCCAACGTCAAGGCGAGCGCCAGATGGCCGGATCATGCGAGCAAACGATGCCTGCCGGGCCTTATTAGCAGATTTGCGACTATTAACGGGCGGGACAACGGCTTTTTCGCGGACGATTCTGCTTGCTTGACCGTTTTGTCTTGTATCCAATCCCGCCCGGAGCCGTTTGGCTTCTTTTCCCGCCTCTGGCGATCGTCTGCTTGAAGCGGAGATTCGAGAGGAGCACGTATGACAACTGCTGCGATTGTTACCCTCATACTGCAGCTCGTTGGTGGAGCAATCGGCGGCAACGGCATTGCCGGCGCCGTCAAAAACACCAATCTCGGCGCAACCGGCAATACGATTGCCGGAGCCATCGGCGGTCTGGCCGGCGGCGCAACCCTGTCCTCGCTGATTCCGGCGTTGGCCGGCGGCAGCATGGATCTGGGTGCCATGGCCGGTCAACTGGTCGGCGGCGGCGTCTCCGGCGCGATCGTGACCGCCATCGTCGGCATGATCATGAACTCCATGAAAAGCAAGGCGTAATAGCCCGGACGACGCCGGGCGGTCGAGCAATCAACCGCCCAGCATCCCCTTCACCAAGCCGCTGGCCTTGCCGAAATCGATCTGCCCGGCATATTTCGCCCGCAGCGCCCCGACCACCTTGCCCATATCCTTCATCGACGACGCCCCGGTCTCGGCGATCGCCGCCTGGATCGCGGCTTTCACGTCATCGTCGCTCATCTGCTTGGGCAAGAATTCGCTGATGACCGCGATTTCCCCGCGCTCCTGCGCCTCAAGCTCGGGACGCCCGGCCTTGGCGTAGATTTCCGCCGATTCCTGGCGGCTTTTCACCATTTTCTGCAGCAAAGCCAGGATATCCTCGTCGGACACGGTTTTTCCCAGGCCGCGCGCTTCGATGTCCTTGTCCTTGAGCGCGGCCATGATCAGCCGCACCGTGGCCACGCGACCCTTGTCGCCGGCCTTCATGGCCTCCTTCATGACGGTTGTGAACTGTTCGCGCATGCCATGCTCCTGTTACCAAAACTGGGGGTGTTCATTACGTTTGCGCACGATCTTTTCGCAAACCGCCTTTTCCTTTGACAGTTCATGCGGTAGCGTGCGCGCCAATTCAATCCCATATCCGCTGCAGACGCGGCGCGCCAGCGCGCCCACAGGCGCGCGCGGATGGTACAACGGTGATAAGGCGACCATGACCGAGGTTCAAGACAGACCGGCCGATACGGGCTGGAGCAAACCCACCCCCACCGCGCTTCTGGTTCTGGCCGACGGCACGGTCATCGAAGGCTTCGGCCTCGGCGCCACCGGCCATGCGGTCGGCGAAGTCTGCTTCAACACCGCCATGACCGGCTATCAGGAAATCCTGACCGACCCGTCCTATGCCGGCCAGATCATCACCTTCACCTTCCCCCACATCGGCAACGTCGGCACCAATGAGGAAGACATCGAGACCGTGAACCTGGCGGGCTCGTCCGGCGCCCGGGGCCTGATCCTGCACGCGCCGATCACCGAGCCGGCGAACTTCCGCGCCACCCGCCATCTCGATCAATGGCTGAAGGCCCGCAACATCATCGGCCTGAGCGGTATCGACACGCGGGCGCTGACCGCGCTCATTCGCGAAAAGGGCATGCCCAACGCCGTCATCGCCCATGCGCCCGACGGCAAGTTCGACATCGACGCGTTGAAGAAGGAAGCCGCCAAGTGGCCCGGCATCGACGGCATGGATCTGGTTCCTTCCGTCACCACGGCGCAGCGCTTCGACTGGGACGAGACGACCTGGACGCTCGGCGAAGGCTACGGCCGGCAGGAGCAGCCGAAATATAAGGTCGTCGCCATCGATTACGGCGTGAAGCGCAATATCCTGCGCCTGCTCGCCAAGGCCGGTTGTGCCGTCACCGTCGTGCCCGCGACAGCCGCCGCCGAGGATATTCTGGCGATGAAGCCCGATGGCGTGTTTCTGTCCAACGGCCCCGGCGATCCGGCGGAGACCGGCAAATATGCCGTGCCCGTCATCCAGTCGCTACTCGAAGCCAAGGTGCCGACCTTCGGCATCTGCCTCGGCCATCAGATGATGGGGCTGGCGGTCGGCGCCAAGACCACGAAAATGCACCAGGGCCATCACGGCGCCAACCACCCGGTGATGGATTACGTCACCGGCAAGGTTGAGATCGTCTCGATGAACCACGGCTTCGCTGTCGACACCGAGACTTTGCCGGCGAACGCCAAGGAAACCCATCGTTCGCTCTTCGATGGCTCGAACTGCGGCATCGCGCTCGACGACCGGCCGGCCTTCTCGGTCCAGCACCATCCGGAAGCCAGCCCCGGCCCGCAGGACTCGCATTATCTCTTCAAGCGCTTTGTCGAGCTGATGGAGACGACGAAGAAGGCGTAGACTGGCGTAATCATAAACGATCATCGGGAGGCAGGCATGAAAGTCGGGGACGCGATCGCGGAAATCCTCAAGCGTGAGGGCGTCGACACCATGTTCGGCTATCCCGTCAATCGCATGTTCGAATGCGCTGCCGCCGCAAAGATAAGGCCGATCACCGTGCGGCAGGAGCGCATCGGCGTGCATATGGCCGATGCGGTGGCGCGCGTCACCTCCGGCAAGAAGATCGGCGTCTTCGCCATGCAGCATGGTCCGGGCACCGAGAACGCGCTCGGCGCCATCGCCCAATGCTACAGCGAATCCGTTCCCGTCCTCGTCCTGCCGGGCGGCTATGATCGCCGGCTCGCCCATGTCGATCCGAATTTCAGCGCCACCAAAGGCATGCAGCCCTTCGTCAAATCCGTCGAGCAGCTCACCTCCGGCGCGGACGTCACGAATGTGATGCGGCGCGCCTTCACGCAGTTGCGCAACGGCCGCGGCGGTCCCTGCGTCGTCGAAATCCCCAAGGACGTCTGGAACGAGGATGTTCCGGACAATTTCCACTACAAGCCCGTCATCGCCACGCGCTACGGACCGGACCCGGCCGCCGTCAGCGAAGCGGCGGAGTTGCTGACCAACGCCAAACGCCTCGTCATCTATGCCGGCCAGGGCGTGCATTACGCGCAGGCCTGGCCGCAATTGCGCCAGTTGGCCGAACTGCTGGCAGCACCCGTCTGCACCTCGCTTGAAGGCAAGAGCGCGTTTCCCGAGAACCATCCGCTGGCGCTGGGCTCGGGCGGCGCCGCCATGCCGCGCGCCGTTCGCGAATTCCTCGACAACTCGGATGTCATCTTCGGCGTCGGCTGCTCGTTCGGCGAAACCGCCTTCGGCGTCACCATGCCGCCGGGCAAGACCATCATCCAGGCGACGCTTGACCCGAAACATCTCAACAAGGACATCGAGATTGCCTGCGGCCTTGTCGGCGATGCGGCGCTGACGCTTGACGCCCTGCTGGAAGAACTGTCCGACCGGGTGAAGACGCCGCGCGATCACGCGGCGAAGGCCGCCGAGATCGCCGCCGTGCGCGAGCCCTGGCTGGCGCAATGGCGCGCCAAGCTGACGTCGAACGAAACGCCGATCACGCCTTATCGCGTCATCAACGATCTGATGCACACGGTCGATGTGGCCAACACCATCATCACCCACGATGCGGGATCGCCGCGCGATCAGCTCTCGCCGTTCTGGGTGTCGACGACGCCTTTGTCCTATCTCGGCTGGGGCAAGACCACGCAGCTCGGCTACGGCCTCGGCCTCGCCATGGGCGCCAAGCTCGCCGCACCCGACAAGCTCTGCATCAACGTCTGGGGCGATGCCGCCATCGGCTTCACCGGCATGGATTTCGAGACAGCGGCTCGCTACAAAATCCCGATCCTGTCGATCCTGTTCAACAATTTCTCCATGGCCTGCGAACTCGACATCATGCAGGTCTCGACGCGCGACTATCGCGCCACCGACATCTCCGGCCATTACGCCGATTTCGCCAAGGCGCTTGGCGGCTACGGCGAGCGCATCACCGACCCGGCGCAGATCATCCCGGCGATCAGGCGCGGCATCGAGAAGACGAAGGAAGGCACGCCCGTGCTGCTCGAATTCATCACCTCGCTGGAAGTGGCGCAGTCCCGCTTTCCGCTGCGCTAACCCTTCTCCCGCTCCGCGGGAGAAGGTGGCCCTTGCGAAGCAAGGGTCGGATGAGGGCGCCTTGTTTTTGCTTGACTTATAATAGCTCAAAACAGCGCTTATGTGCGCACTTGCTACCCCCTGCCCCGGCAACTATGTTGCGCACAAAGCTGAGGGGCAAATCACTGCACGCGCCGGACGAGGGCGGAACGCAGTACGTTTGAAAGTCGAGACGCATGACAACAGCAACGGCAAGCTCAGCCGCGCAAATCTCCAGGTCGGTTTGCGCCTCCATCGCCAATCGCCAGGCTTTCGAGCAGCCTTATCTGCATTACCTCGTTGACGACTTCCTGCCGGAAGGCGTCACACCGGCATTGAACAATCTGCCGTTCGGCGCCCCCTCGGTTGGCGAAATCTCCGGCAAGCGAGAATTGCACAACGACACGCGCTCCTATTTCGACGCCGAGAATATGGAACGTTTTCCTGTGATGCGCGAAGTCGCCGCCGCCTTGCAGTCGAAAGAGGTGACCAGCGCCATCGCATCGGCCTTCAACGCGCCCATCGACGATACGTTTCTGCGCCTGGAATATGCGCTCGACATCGATGGTTTCTGGCTGCAGCCCCACACCGATCTCGGCGTCAAGAAATTCACCTGCCTGATCTATGTGTCGGATGAACCGGGCCACGAAAGTCTCGGCACCGACATCTACCGCAGCGAGAGCGAACATTTCGGCCGCTCGCCGTTCATCCCCAATTCGGCGATGATCTTTGTCCCCGGCAACAACACCTACCATGGCTTCGAGAAGCGGCCGATAACGGGCGTGCGCAAATCGGTGATCCTCAACTACGTCACCCATGACTGGCGCGCGCGCGAGCAACTGTCGTTCCCGAATACGCCGGTCCGCCTTTGAAGCAATCCTCACAATTTCCTCGCCGTCATGCCCGCACTTGTTGCGGGCACCCACGCCGTAGTGCGCCATAGCGGCTTCAGGAAAGGCACCCTCCTGTTCTGAGGCAGCAACGCAGCGTCACCGCGTGGATACCCGCGACAAGCGCGGGCATGACGGAAAGATGGTTGCTTAAGTCACGACATCGACGCCCGGTGCGCCAGATAACGGCGCGCCGCTTCCACCGCGATCTCCTGCGTCGCGTCGATCGGCGGATAGCGCCAGTCCTGCAACTGCCCGCTCCACCGCCGCACGGCGCCGGCTGAGATCAGTCCGTCGACAAAGTGCGTGATCTTCGGCGCGCCACCGGACGGTTCATAGACATGCACCGGCGCGCCGGTCGCGCACGCCTCACCGACCATGTTGACGCTGTCCCCGGTGACGACAATCGTGTCTGCCTGCGCCAGAATCTGCACATAGGGATTGTCGCCGCTGCCATCCCACACAAACGCATTGTGCCCGGCGATGGCCGCGCGGATCGCCTCGATCAAGGCCGACGGCGTACGCCGCGACGGCGTCACCATCAGGCCGCGCCCCGACAGCACGATGTCGCGCGCGATGCCTGCCAGCGCCTCGATATCCTTTGCCTCGAAACGATGCGCGCCGCTGTCGCCGCCCAGCACCATCGCCACGCGCGGCTGCGGCAGGGAGGCGAGGCGCGGATCGATCGCGGCGCGCGCGCGCGTGAGTGCATCGCTGCTGAATGAATGCGGTGAGGTCAGCGTGGTGAGCACATTGGGGCCACGCAGGCGATCGTGTTCCGGCACCCAGATGAGATCGGCGCTGCCACGCCACGCGCGCGGATCCTGCAGAAACACTGTGAATGTGCGACCGCGCGATCCCGATTTGATGGCCCGCAGATAGGGTACCGTGATGCGCCCGCAGGCGATCGCCATATCAGGCCAGGGTGAGCGCGGCGCGTCGGCGGGATCGACAGGCCCCCAGGGCGCCGCGAGTTCGAAGACTTTGCGCGGCTTCACCGTGATGAAATCAGGCACGATGCCCAGCGCACCGGCGACGCCGCGCGCATTGACCTCATGCCCGATACGGCCGGAGCCAAGCACCAGGATGCGTGTGTCCGGCGGCAATAGGCCTTGGCCGGACACATTGGTTGCAGGATTGTTCAGGTCGATCACCGAAGGATGTGCCAAGGGAACAGCAACCCGAACGTCGGCTGCAGTATCAGCCGAACTTGATGTTCATGATCTCATAGCTCTTGCCGCCACCCGGCGCGAGCACCTCGACCGAATCACCAACTTTCTTGCCGATCAGCGCGCGCGCGATGGGGGAAGTGATCGACACGCGGCCGGCCTTAACATCCGCCTCGACCTCGCCGACGATCTGGTACTTCTTCTCTTCCTCGGTGTCTTCGTCGATCAGGGTGACCGTGGCGCCGAACTTCACCGTATTGCCAGACACTTTCGTCACGTCGATCACTTCGGCGCGCGACAGCTTGTCCTCGAGCTCGGCGATCCGGCCTTCGTTCAGCGACTGGGCTTCCTTGGCGGCATGATATTCCGCGTTCTCGGAAAGATCGCCATGCGAACGCGCTTCCGCGATCTGCTGGATGATGCGCGGCCGGTCTTCCTGCTGGCGGCGTTTCAGCTCCGCCTCCAACGAGACATAGCCATCTCCAGTCATCGGAATCTTTTCCATCATTCTTCTCTTTCAAGATCGCCCGCGATGGCGGGCCTTACCTTTCATGTGAGCCGTCCAGAGGACGGCTATGGAACAAACATTCCGCCGATGACGGCAAATCAGCCGTGCATCGCCAGAACATTCACGAATTCGCCCCGGTCGTTCCCGCCTATGGGAAACCCTGCCGGGGCGCACGTCAAGCCGAATAAAAAGCTTGTTAAGTCTACGATAGAACGCTGATTAGTCGACGAAATAGTCCTGCAGTGCGCGGACTTCAAGATTGCCGCCCTTATAGGCTTTGATGCCTTGCGCCGCCGCCACCGCACCTGCCAGCGTCGTATAATACGGCACCTTATGCAAGAGCGCCGCGCGCCGCAGCGAACGCGAATCAGCGAGCGCCTGGGCGCCTTCCGTCGTGTTGAAGACGAGCTGGATCGTGCCGTTGGTGAGGGCGTCGACCACATGCGGGCGGCCTTCCGACACTTTGTTGATGCGTTGGGCAGGCACCCCACTGCTCTCAAGGAAGCGCTGTGTTCCGCCGGTCGCAACAATCTTGAACCCGTTGGCCGCGAGCATTTGCATGGACGCCAGCACGCGCTCCTTGTCTTCATCGCGTACCGAAACAAAGACTGTCCCGCTGGTCGGCACTTTCGTGCCGCCGCCGAGCTGGCTCTTGGCGAAGGCGATCTCGAAATTACGGTCAAGGCCGATGACCTCGCCGGTCGAGCGCATCTCCGGCCCCAGAACCGTGTCGACACCTGGGAAACGGGCGAACGGAAACACCGCTTCCTTGACGCCCACATGTTTCAACTCGGTCTTTTTCAGACCGAAAGACGCCAGCGGTTCGCCGGCCATGATGCGTGAGGCGATCTTGGCGATGGGATAGCCGATGACCTTGGCGACGAAGGGCACCGTACGCGAGGCGCGCGGATTGACTTCGAGCACATAGATCTCGCCGTCTTTGATCGCATATTGCACGTTCATCAGACCGCCGACCTTCAGCGCCATCGCCATCTTCTTGGTCTGCTCTTCGAGCAACGCGAGGATGTCGGGCGACAACGACCGCGGCGGCAGCGAGCAGGCACTATCGCCCGAGTGAATGCCCGCCTCCTCGATATGTTCCATGATGCCGCAAATAAACACGTCCTTGCCGTCGCACAGGCAGTCCACGTCGACTTCCAGCGCATCCGACAGGTAGCGGTCGAACAGCAGCGGGTTCTTGCCGAGCACCGTATTGATCTGCCCGGTCTTGTCGTTGGGATAACGCGCCTTGACGTCGGAGGGGATCAGCCCCGGCAGGGTGCCGAGCAGATAGTCCTCGAACGACGCCTCGTCGCGGATGATGGCCATGGCACGGCCGCCGAGCACATAGCTCGGCCGCACGACCAGCGGCAGTCCCAGTTCGCCCGACACCAGGCGCGCCTGCTCGACCGAATAGGCGATGCCGTTCTTCGGCTGCTTGAGGCGCAACCGGTCGAGCAACCGCTTGAACAGGTCGCGGTCCTCCGCGAGGTCGATCGATTCGACGGATGTACCGAGGATCGGCACCTGCGCGTCTTCGAGCGCATGGGCGAGCTTCAGCGGCGTCTGGCCGCCGAACTGGACGATCGCGCCTTTCAAGGTGCCGTTCTCGCGCTCCTTGTCCATGATCTCGAGCACGTCTTCGGCCGTCAGCGGCTCGAAGTAGAGACGATCCGACGTATCGTAATCCGTCGACACGGTCTCCGGATTGCAATTGATCATGATGGTTTCGTAGCCAGCTTCCGACAGCGCGAAACAGGCATGCACGCAGCAATAGTCGAACTCGATGCCCTGGCCGATGCGGTTCGGCCCGCCGCCGAGAATGACGATCTTTTCCTTGTCGGACGGGCGCGCTTCGCACGACAGCTCGCCCGCGAACGGCGTCTGATAGGTCGAATACATATAGGCCGTCGGCGAGGCGAATTCGGCGGCGCAGGTATCGATGCGCTTGAACACCGGCCGCACGCCAAGCGCATGCCGGTGAGCCCGCACGTCTTCTTCGTTCTGTCCGGTCAGCGAAGCCAAGCGAAGATCCGAGAAACCCGCCGCCTTCAGCATGCGCAGATTGTCCGCATCCTTCGGCAGGCCGTGGGCGATAACCTTGTTTTCGAGCGCGACGATTTCCGCCAGCCGTTCGATGAACCACTTCTCGATGCGACATGCCTCGTAGATCTCGTCAACCGGCATGCCCATGCGCAGTGCCTGGCCGACGACCAGCAGACGGTCCGGCGTCGGCGTGCCGAGCGCCCGGCGCAGCACGTTCATGTCGTCGCCGCGGCCGATGCCCTCGATCTCGAAATGGTCGAGACCGGAAAGCCCCGTCTCCAGCGAGCGCAGCGCCTTCTGCAGCGATTCGGCAAAGGTGCGGCCGATCGCCATCGCCTCGCCGACCGATTTCATCGACGTGGTGAGATAAGGCTCTGCGCCAGGGAATTTCTCGAACGCGAAGCGCGGCACCTTGGTGACCACATAGTCGATGGTCGGCTCGAACGAGGCCGGCGTTGCGCCACCGGTGATGTCGTTGGCGATTTCATCAAGCGTGTAGCCGACAGCCAGTTTCGCCGCCACCTTGGCGATGGGGAAACCGGTCGCCTTGGAGGCGAGCGCCGACGAGCGCGAGACACGCGGGTTCATCTCGATGACGATCATCCGGCCATTCTCGGGATTGACCGCGAACTGCACGTTCGATCCGCCAGTCTCGACACCGATCTCGCGCAGCACCGCGATCGAGGCATCGCGCATGATCTGATATTCTTTATCGGTCAGGGTCAGCGCCGGTGCCACGGTGATCGAATCGCCCGTATGCACGCCCATCGGATCGACGTTCTCGATGGAGCAGATGATGATGCAATTGTCCGCCTTGTCGCGGACGACCTCCATCTCATATTCTTTCCAGCCCAGAACGCTTTCCTCGATGAGGATTTCCGTCGTCGGCGAGGCGTCGAGGCCGCTCTGCACGATCTCGATATATTCGTTCTTGTCGTAGGCGATGCCGCCGCCGGTTCCACCCAAGGTGAACGACGGACGGATAATGGCCGGCAGGCCGATCTCGTCGAGCGCCTCGAGGCCTTCCTGCAGGCCTTTCGACACATAGCGGCGCTTGCGCTCCGGCCCCTTCGTCGCCCAGTCGCGCGCAAAGGCTTCGACCGCGCGCTGCCGCTCGGCCGGATCGCTGTGGGCCGCGGCAACGGCCGCTGACTGCTTGTTGAATTCTTCCTTGTCGGCCTTCTTCAGGTCCGATGCCGTGGCAAGGCGCGAGCGCGGCGTCGACAGGCCGATCTTCGTCATCGCCTCGCGGAACAACTGGCGGTCTTCCGCCTTGTCGATGGCTTCCGCCGTGGCGCCGATCATCTCGACGTTGAACGTGTCGAGCACGCCCATCTGCTTCAGCGACAGGGCGCAGTTCAGCGCCGTCTGGCCGCCCATGGTCGGCAGCAGCGCAAAGCCTTTGGAGCGGTCGCCGCGCTCTTTCTCGATGATCTTGGCGACGATTTCCGGCGTGATCGGCTCGACATAGGTCCGCTCCGCCATATCGGGATCGGTCATGATCGTCGCCGGGTTGGAATTCACCAGGACGATCCGGTAGCCTTCCTCTCGCAACGCCTTGCAGGCCTGCGTTCCCGAATAATCGAACTCACACGCCTGACCGATAATAATCGGTCCGGCGCCGATGATCATGATGGTGTCGATATCTGTGCGTTTCGGCATGTTCGTCCGTCTGGCTCCCGGCCCGGGAGACCGGTCGGGCGGCCCCTGAAGGGCCAGAATCTGCGCATACAAAAAAAGGCCGCGCTGTCGGCCCATTGGCCGGAGCGCGTCCTCGCGAAATCCCTGTTGGGCGTGAACCCGGAGGAGGGGTTCGAGCAGGGCCGCCCGGCTCGAAGATTGCGGTTGATTAGCCCAATATGACTGCCGGGGGAAGCCTCTTGAGCATTTTCAAGCGAAGTGGATACCGGTTCGTGTGAAGAAAATGCGTCGAAACAAAAACCCTGATGCCATTTGGCGTCTAAATCGCTGAATACAACCCCGATTGTGGGAAACTCGGGCGATTTGACGGGTTTCGCTGGCGAATGCGCTATGTTAGGCGACCATTTCGCTCATTCGCTGGCCTTCCACGGGCCGCCAAGCATGACTGGTAGAAAACGATGATCCCGCGCTATTCCCGCCCCGAAATGGTGAAAATCTGGGACCCGCAGACGCGGTTCCGCATCTGGTTCGAAATCGAGGCCTATGCCTGCGACGCGCTCGCCGAGATCGGCGTCATCCCCAAGGAAAGCGCCAAGGCGATCTGGGAGCGCGCCGGCAACGTCACCTTCGACGTCGACCGTATCGACGAGATCGAGCGGGTCACCAAGCACGACGTCATCGCCTTCCTGACCCATCTGGCCGAATTCATCGGCCCTGATTCGCGCTTCGTGCATCAGGGCATGACCTCGTCGGACGTGCTCGACACCTGCCTCAATGTCCAGCTCGTGCGCGCCGCCGACATTCTCATCGCCGACGTGGACGCCCTGCTGGCCGCGATCAGGAAGCGCGCCTTCGAATACAAGATGACACCGACCATCGGCCGCTCCCACGGCATCCATGCCGAGCCGGTGACCTTCGGCCTCAAGATGGCGCAGGCCTATGCGGAATTCACCCGCTGCCGCGAACGCCTCGTCCATGCGCGCAAGGAAGTCGCGACCTGCGCCATTTCCGGCGCCGTCGGCACCTTCGCCAACATCGACCCGCGAGTCGAAGAGCATGTGGCGGAGAAACTCGGCCTGACGCCGGAGCCGGTCTCGACCCAGGTCATCCCGCGCGACCGCCACGCCATGTATTTCGCCACGCTCGGTGTCGTCGCCTCTTCCATCGAACGGCTGGCGACGGAAATCCGCCATCTGCAGCGCACGGAAGTGCTGGAAGCCGAGGAGTTCTTCTCGGAGGGCCAGAAGGGCTCGTCCGCCATGCCGCACAAGCGCAACCCGGTGCTGACGGAAAACCTCACCGGCCTCGCCCGCCTCGTGCGCGGCATGGTCACCCCGGCGCTGGAGAACGTCGCGCTCTGGCACGAACGCGACATCTCCCATTCCTCGGTCGAACGCATGATCGGCCCCGACGCCACAGTGACGCTCGATTTCGCCCTGGCGCGCCTCACCGGCGTCATCGATAAGCTGATCGTCTACCCGGAAAACATGCGCAAGAACCTGGATCGCCTCGGCGGCCTCATCCACTCGCAGCGCGTGCTGCTGGCCCTGACCCAGAAGGGCGTATCGCGCGAGGACGCCTATTCCTACGTCCAGCGCAACGCCATGCCGGTCTGGCGCGGCGAGGGCGATTTCCTGACTCTGCTGAAGGCCGACAAGGACGTGGCGGCGAAGCTCTCGGCCAAGGAGCTCGAAGAGCTGTTCGACCTCGGCTATCACCTCAAGCATGTTGATACGATTTTCAAACGTGTGTTCGGCACAGCTTGAGGCTGCTTCGCGGCGGTTGATCCGCCGCGAACCATCCCCAGATATGCTGCCGGCATCATTCTTTGAAAGGCAAAGCCGCTGAAGACGTCAGACATCGACATTCTCATCGCGCCCGGCCTCGGCGGTGGCAGTGACAGCCACTGGTACGCGCGCTGGGTGCAGAAGCTGTCCACCGCGCGCCGTATCGAGCAGAGCGACTGGCACGAGCCGAATTTCGACAATTGGGTGGCGCGCATCATCGAACACGCGGACAGCACCCATCGCCCGATCGTTCTTGTCGGCCATTCGCTCGGCGCACTGTCCATCGTCCATGCCGCACCGCTGCTGGCGGACAAGGGCGTGCGCGCCGCTTTTCTTGTCGCGCCGCCGTCGCAGCGCATGCTGCTGACCATGCCTGAGGTTGATCCACGCTTCGCCCATGTGCCGACGGCGCCCCTGCCCTTCCCCTCCGTCCTCGTCGCCAGCCGTGATGACCGTTACGCGACCTTCGAGGAAAGCGAGGCGATGGCGCTCGACTGGGGCTCGGCGATCTCCGACGCCGGCAACGCCGGCCACATCAATGACGAATCCGGCCATGGCCCCTGGCCGGAGGGCCTGATGCGCTTTGCCGGTTTCCTCAAGACACTGTAGGCTCCCCCCACAACACATGAGGGGAGGGACTATGCGCTTCAGGAGATGGGCAGCGCTTGCCGCTTTGATCGTTGCCGGCCCGGTGCAGGCCGATCCTGTCGCCGATTTCTATCGCGGCAACACCATCCGCATCATCAACTGGGCTTCGGCCGGCGGCGAATACGACATTCACGGCAAGCTCGTCAGCCGCTTCCTCGGCCGCCATATCCCCGGCGAGCCCACCGTCATCCATCAGACCATGACTGGCGGCGGCGGCATCGTCGCCGCCAACTATCTCTACAATGTCGCGCAGAAGGACGGCACGTCGCTCGGCATCATGGTCTCAAGCCTGCCGCTGTTCCAGGCGCTCGGCGACAAGGCGGTGCGCTACGATGCGGCCCGCTTCAACTGGATCGGCACCATCGCGCCGACCCAGGAGAATCTCGTCGCCTGGCACACCACCGGCTTCAAGACGTTCGACGACCTGACCAAGCGCGAATTCATCCTCGGCGCCAGCGGCGCCGGCTCCTCCAGCGTCATCACGCCGACGGTGGCCAATGCGCTTCTGGGCACGAAGATCAAGATCGTGCCGGGCTATCCCGGCGGCGCGCAGATCAATCTCGCCATGGAGCGCGGCGAATCCATGGGGCGCTGGAACACATGGTCGTCGTGGAAGCTGACCAATCCCGGCTGGATCGTCGACAAGTCGATCATCTTCCTGTTCCAGTCGGCGCTCTCCAAGCCCCCGGCGCTCGCCAATGTGCCGCTGCTGACCGAGCTCGCCCGCAATGCCGACGACCGCAAGATCTTCGAACTGCTGGCGACGGCTGCCGAACTCGGCCGCCCGCTCGTCGGCTCGCCCGACATCCCGCCGGCGCGGGCGGCGGCGCTGATCGCCGCCTATCGCGCGCTGTTCGAGGACCCTGAGTTCCGTCATGAGGCCGAGCAGTTGAAGATCGAGTTCAACCCGATCATCGGCCCCGACCTGCAGAAACTCGTAACCTCGGCGCTGGCAACGCCGAAGCCACTGGCGGAACGGCTGAAAAAGCTGATCGAGTGAGCCCTACTTCAGAAAGCTCAGATCGACGTATTTGTCCTTGTTCGCATCCTTTGCCTTGACGACGCCCATGTCCTGAAACGCCTTCAGCACATTGTTGAAATCGGCATCGGGAATGGTGAGCTTCGGGCTGAAGACCTTCAGGTCCTCGATAAAATATTTATAGGTCTTCTCGCTGACATTGCGGTCCTGCTTGGTCTCGCGCATCAGCAGCGCGATCGCTGCCTCCTTGTTGGCCGGATCGTAAAGCCAGTCCACAGCTTTCGACATGGCGCGCAGATAGGCTTCGGTTGCCGGCCGGTTGCGTGCCAGCCAGTCCTTGCGCGCGATGATGCCGACGAAGCCATAGGCTTTGACGAAGGAGGCGAAATCGATGAGCTTGTTGAAGCCCGCCGCCTCGCCCATGAAGTCGAGCGGCGAAGTGACGGCGGCGGCCGATACCGCGCCGGTCGTCAGCGCCGCATAACGGTTGGTCGACGAGCCGTCGTAGATCTTGTCCACGTCGCTGCTCTTGATGCCGTTGGCCTGCAGCCAGGACTCGAAGAAGTTGGCGATGTCGTTCTTCGGCACCGGCAGCATGACCTTCTTGCCCTTGATATCGGCTGCGCTCTTAACATCCTTCGCTGACAGCATCGTGTAGGGATATTTGATGGTGGCGGATCCGATCAGCATGATCGGCGCGCCGACCTCGACTGCCTGCACGACAATCTCGAACGTCGTGTTGCCGATATCCAACGAACCGCCGACGACCTGCTGGGCGATGGTGGCGACATTGCCGACATATTCGGTCTGGATCGCAAGATTCTCGGCCTTGAACAGGCCCTGCGCTTCAGCAACGAAATGCGGCCAGTTCGTTGCCGTGCGCGACACCTGTCCGACGATCAGCTTGGTTTGCGCAACGACCGGCGATGCCGCGCCAAAAGCCAGGGCCAGGACGGAAGCTGCGATAAAGGCTTTCTTTATGGTCATGGGACTTCCTCCAACTACCGCTTCGCGATTGCGAGCGTCGCTTCGGTTTCAAGGCGTATGCTTTCACGCACTTCCTGTTCGATCGATTTCCAGATGTGATCGACATAGGCTGCGAATTGCGGCGCACGCTTCAACGCCAGCTCGCGCGGCCGTGGCAGGTCGATCTTCACCTCCTCCTTCAATCGGCCCGGACGCACGGTGAAGACGAGCACCCGATCGGACAGGAACACCGCTTCGTCGATCTGATGTGTCACGAACAGGATGGTCTTGCCGGTCTCGCGCCAGATGCGGGTGAGTTCCGATTGCATGATCTCGCGGGTCTGCGCATCGAGCGCGGCGAAAGGCTCATCCATCAACAGCACGTCCGCACCGGCGGTGAGCGCGCGCGCCATGTTGACCCGCTGTTTCATGCCGCCGGACAATTCATGTGGAAAATGCTTTTCGAATCCGCTCAGGCCGACAAGATTGAGGAAGGAACTCGCCGTCCGCCGGGCCTCGCTCATGTCCTTGCCCTGCAGCTCCGGCCCGATGATCGTATTGTCGAGCACATTGCGCCATGGAAACAGCCCGTCCTGCTGAAAGACGAAAGCGATATTAGCCCCCGGTGCATGGACCTGCCGGGCATCAAGCGTCACCGTACCTGACGTTGGCTTGATCAGCTCGTTGATCAGCCGCAGAAACGTCGTCTTTCCGCAGCCCGAAGCACCGACGATGCTGACGAACTCACCCCTGGCAATGTCGAGATCAAGCCCGCGCAGGGCTTCGATAGCCCTGCCGTCCTTCTGGAAGGATTTGCTCAAGCCCCGCGTGGAAAGCTTCGTCGCCATCATTCTTCCTCGACATTCTGGAAGCGCCACGGCGCCATGCGTTTCTCCACCCATTTCAGGAATTCGACCGAGGCGACGCCGCAGATGGCGAGAATGAAAACCGCGACCCAGAGACCTGCCGTGTCGAACACCTGCGCCGAGCGGAAGATCAGGAATCCAAGCCCGGCTCGCGCCCCGAACAGTTCCGCCACCACGACACCCACGAGCGCGCGGGCGACCGCGACGCGCAGACCGGCGATGATGAACGGCAGGGCGGCCGGTATCCGCACCTTGAAATAGGTCTGCATGCGGGTCGCGCCGAACGAACGCACCACTTCCAGCAGCACGCGATCGGTTGTCGTCAACCCCGCCACGGTATTGATCAGGATCGGAAACACGGCGGTAAGGAAGATGAGGGCGATCTTTGACCAGTAGCCGATGCCCAGCGCCAGCATGAACAGCGGCCCGAGCGCGATCGTCGGCGTCGCATAGAGCATCGAAACCCACGGATCGAAAAATTCGCGGAGACGCTTTGACGCCGACATGGCGACGCCGGCGCCGATGCCGACAACGGCCGCAAGGCCAAACCCACCGATGAATTCAATGAAACTGACAGTCGCGTCGTTCGCCAGATCACCCGAACGCGCCATCTCCATGAATCGTTCGAGAATCGCGCCGAGCGGCACCAGGAACAGCTTGTTGTCGAGATATCGTGCTGTTGCTTCCCAAATGATGGCGCCGACGCCAAATGACAGCAGCCCACGCCAAATGCTTGTCGGCATCGCGGCAAAATCCTCCCGGATCCCTGTTTGATACAGAGTTTCGCCAGCAGGTTACCCGCAATTCACGAAGCGTCAAGCCGACGCCTCTCCGTCATGCCCGCGCTTGTCGCGGTGACGCTGCATTGCTGTTGCAGAATGTGCGGAGTGTTTTTCTGAAGCGCGGCAGCGCACCACGGCGTGGGTGCCCGCGACAAGCGCGGGCATGACGCGGTGGAGAGATCAGTTTCATGATTTGTCAGGCGTTTCGAACTCAGACGCTCGACTGGATATGGCTGCGCAGCACCGGATAGATGCGATTGTCCCAACGCTTGCCGTTGAACACGCCGTAATGGCCCGCGCCCGGCTCCATGTGATGCGATTTCATGTAAGGCCGCAGCCCGGAACAAAGATCCTGCGCCGCCATCGTCTGGCCGATGGCGCAGATATCATCACGCTCGCCCTCGACAGTCAGCAGGAACGTCTTCTTGATCGCACGCGGTTCAATCAGCCGCCCGCGATACATCATCTTGCCAAGCGGCAGATCGCAATCCTGAAACACAGATTTGATGGTCTGCAGATAGAACGCGCCGCTCAGGTCCATGATGGCGAAATATTCCTTGTAGAAATCGCGGATCGCATCGGCCTTCTCGAATTCGCCTTCGATGCGGTGCTTGAACAGATCGGCAAATGACCTGGCGTGACGCTCCGGGTTCATGCTCATGAAGGCGGCGAGTTGCAGAAAGCCCGGATAGACATCGCGACCTGCGCCTTTCAGGCCGTGCGGCACCACGCCGACCAGCTTGTCGCGGAACCATTCGATCGGATGCGCATTCGCCAGCTCGTTCACCTTGGTCGGCGAGATGCGCGTATCGATCGGCCCAGCCATCAGGGTCAGGCTCGCCGGCTGATCATTGTCCTTGTCCTGCGCCATCAACGAGACGGCTGCCAGCGCTGGAACCGTCGGCTGGCACACGGCGACCACATGGGTTTCCGGTCCGATGAATTTGATGAACGAGACAATGTGCTCGATGAAGTCGTCGAGATCGAAAGGCCCGGCGGACAGCGGAATATCGCGGACGTTCTTCCAGTCCGAAATATAGACGTCGTAATCCTTCAATAGCGTCTTGACGGTACCGCGCAGCAGGGTGGCGAAATGGCCGGACACCGGCGCCAGCAGCAGAACCTTTGGCAGGCCTTCACTGTCGACGCGGCGGAAGCGCACCAGCGAACAGAATTCCGTGTCGCGTTCCACCGTCTCGATCACCGGCACGGTTTCGCCGCGTACGTCCACGCAGGCGATGCCGAAATCGGGACGGACATGAGTGAAGCCGGCCAGATTGACAAGCTCATAATAAGCCGCCATCCGCTTCCACGGAGAGGCCGTGACATTGCTGCCCCAGGCCAGAAGGATCCGCTCGGCGTTTGCCGCCAGCATGCGGACCGGATCGGTGAAATCGGCGTAGGACTGGTAGTATCGATACATCTTCGCCATCCGCTTGCACGCCGCAGGGCCGAAGCAAGCCATGTGCCATTGCCGGCGATGACGACAACGATGGCATAGCGATTGCATCGTTCTGATTGCCCGAAGTTTTTCAGCAGGCGGACGTATGGCGCGCACGACCCTCACGCTCAGCAGCAAGAACTATTCGTCCTGGTCGTTGCGCGGCTGGCTGATGGCCAAACAATCGGGCATTCCCTTCACGGAAATCATGGTCGCCCCGGATGATATCGACGCCAGGGCCGAGATTTTGCTGCTGTCACCGTCGATCCTTGTCCCCTGTCTCAACTATGACGGCATCAAGATCTGGGACACGCTGGCGATCGGCGAATTTTTAAACGAAATCGCGCCGGACGCCGCGCTCCTGCCCAAGGATCGGGCGCAGCGTGCCCATTGCAGGTCAATCTGCGGCGAAATGCATTCCGGCTTTGCCGCCCTGCGGTCTGCCTTGCCGATGAATCTCAAGGCGCACTTCCCTGACTTCAAGGTCTGGTCGAAGGCGCAAGCCGACATCGCCCGCATACAGGCGATCTGGAACGAATGCCTCTCTGCTTATGGCGGACCGTTCCTGTTCGGCGAATTCACGATGGCTGACGCCATGTACGCGCCGGTGGCGACGCGCTTCAACACTTATGACGTGAGGATCGATCCGGTTTGTGCCAGTTACCGCGATCGCATCCTCGCCTATCCGGCCATGCAGGAATGGACGCAATCCGCGCAGAGCGAGCCGGAGGAGATAGAGGAACTGGAAGTTGAATTCTGAGGGGTGGTAGCATTTTCAAGCGAAGTGGATGCCGGTTCGCGTGAAGAAAATGCGTCGAGATAAAAATGGATAGCTAGTTTCGTAGCGTGGCGACAAAGGAGACAGCCATGTTGGACAAGCCCACCACATCGTTCTCGCATGTCAAACCCGGTGACACCGAATTCAAGGGCGAAGGTCTTCGCGACTTTTTCCTCTACCGCGATCTCGGCATTGCCGCAGCCACCAACGGCAAGGTGATCGCCCATCTCGTCAAGGCCAACCTGCCGCCGGAGAAAGGCACCGGCTGGCACCAGCACATCGCCGACTTCCAGATCGTGCTGATGACCAAGGGCTGGGCGAAGTTCATGTACGAAGACAAGATCACCTTGGTCGAAGCCGGCGACTGCGTGCATCAACGCCCGGGCATCGTGCACTATCTCTATGACTACTCGCCCGACATGGAATATCTCGAAATCGTCGGCCCGGCGAATTTCGAGACCGTCGATATCGAGAATGGTCCGTGCGAGGTGCCTGCTCCGGCGCCTTGGAAGTAGGCGGGCTGACGAGTTTAAGACAACAGCCCTGCCACCTTCTCGGCGTCATGCCCACGCTTGTCGCGGGTACCCACGCCGTCGTGCGCTATCGCCTTTCAGAAAAAGGGCATTCTCCAAATTCTGCAATAGCAACGCAGCTTCACCGCGTGGGTGCCCGCAACAAGTGCGGGCATGACGTTGAAGCGTTGCGCGGGGCCGCTAAGACAACGCCACACGCCCACCATTGACAACCACCCTCGGAAGCCTATTTCATAGCCCTGTTTCCGGGAGATCCCTGTCAAAGGGCTGAGAAACCGCTGGGCTCGACCATGCACATGGTCCGGCAGCGCGGAAATCCCTCGAACCTGATCCGGCTAGCACCGGCGTAGGGAGGGAATCGCGTCAGCACCCTCGTTTCGTCGGACGAACGAGGTTTCATGACGCTTCTTTCCGATCAAATCATCCACATGGGTGCACGGCTGCCACAATGGCCGAGCCCGTCGCCGCACCCATCCCGCCTGCCGGCGCAGGCAGACGCGATCATCATCGGCGCCGGCGTCATCGGCCTGTCGATCGGCTGGCGCCTGGCTTCGGCCGGCCTCTCGACCGTCATCGTCGAACGCGACGAAGTGAGCCCGGATGCGCGCTCATGCGCGAGCTTGGCCGCAACCGGCATGCTGGCTGCCGCCGCGGAGCTTGAAGCCGGCGGCGAGGATCTTCTGCCCTTCGCGCTGGCGAGCCAGCGGCAATGGCCCGCTTTCCGTCAAGAACTTGAAGCGGCGAGCAACATTCCCCTCGACTACGACACCCGCGGCACCATGGTCGTCGCGCTGACGAGGGATGAGACGGAACGCCTGCGCGCCCGTCATGACCTGCATCGACGCTCCGGCCTGTCGACCACCTGGCTCTCCGGCCCTGACGCACGCGCACGTGAGCCGGGCTTGCGGCCATCCACGACAGCAGCGATTTTCTGCGCGGACGATCACCAGGTTGATCCACGCCGCCTGCTGCCGGCCTTGCGCGCCGCTTTTACGGCGGCGGGCGGCACGCTGGTCGAAGACTGCGACGTCCTCTCGATCGAGAACAACGCCGGAGAGTGCAGCGGCATCGCCACCGCATCGGGCATCTGCAAGGCCTCCACCGTCATTCTCGCCGCCGGCGCCTGGGCAGCGCGTAAAAGACTGCTGCCCGAAAACATCGAGGTGCCGGTGCGGCCGCTCAAAGGCCAGTCGCTGGCGCTGCGCGCACGCCAGTCGGCGCTGGCCACCAGTCACATCGTCTGGACCGAACAGGTCCACATCGCACCGAAGGCCGATGGCCGCCTCATCGTCGGCGCGACTGTCGAGGAATGCGGTTTCGAAACATCGATCACGGCCGGCGGCATCTTCGCCCTGCTCGATGGCGTGCGCCGCGCCCTGCCGAGCGTCGAGGAGATGCAGGTAGAGGCCGTGTGGAGCGGTTTTCGCCCCGCGTCGGAAGATGACGCGCCCATTCTCGGCGTCACGTCTGTACCAGGCCTCCTGCTGGCCGTCGGCCACCACCGCAACGGCATTCTGCTGGCGCCGGCCACGGCTGACGCCATCACCCGTCTGGTGCTGGGGAAAGAAACAATGGCCGAAGCTTCGCCTCTCGGCCTGTCACGATTTGGGAGAGCAGCATGAAGATCAACATCAACGGCGTCGAACAGGAGTTCGATTGCAGCGCGCCACACGCGAGCCTGCAACAGATCTGGGAGGCCCATGGCCGCGAACGCGAGATCGAGAGCGCGCGTGGCTTCGCCATCGCGCTCAACGGCCGTCTTGTCCGCCGCGCGCAATGGCCTGCAACACCTATCGCGCCGGGTGACCGGATTGAAATCGTGCGCGCATTGTCGGGAGGGTGATATGTCGGATCAATTCATCATCGCGGGCGAAAGCCTGTCCTCGCGCCTGCTGCTCGGCACGGCGGGCTATCCCAACCAGCGCATCATGCGGGAGGCTGTCGAGGCCAGCGGTTGCGAGATCGTCACCGTGTCCATGCGCCGCGTCTCGCTGCAGGGACATGGCTCCGATACGCTCGATCTTCTCGCCAATTATCGCTTCCTGCCCAACACCGCCGGCTGCGAGACGGCGCGCGACGCCATCCTGACGGCAGAATTGGCGCGCGAAGCGCTCGACACCAATTGGGTGAAGCTCGAAGTGATCGGCGATCGCGAGACGCTGTATCCCGATGCCGGCGAACTCATCGAGGCGACGCGGCAGCTCGTCGATCTCGGCTTCATCGTCCTGCCCTATTGCTCGGACGATCCGGTGCTCTGCCAGCGACTGGCCGATCTCGGCGCAGCGGCGGTGATGCCCATGGGGTCGCTGATCGGCTCCGGCATGGGCATCGCCAATCCCGCCAATCTCGAACTGATCTGCCGCCGCTCGCAGGTGCCCGTGATCGTCGATGCCGGCATCGGCACGGCGTCGGACGCCGTTATCGCCATGGAGCTCGGCGCGTCGGCTGTCCTGCTCAACACCGCCGTATCGCGCGCCGACGATCCCGTTGCCATGGCCAGCGCCATGCGCCACGCGGTCGAGGCCGGGCGGCTGGCCTGGCGCGCCGGGCGCATCCCCCGCCGTGGCCGCGCCGAACCATCGAGCCCGCAACTCGGCCTCGTCGGCTCGTGAGGCTTTTGCCGGCGCGGCTGCTGGTCGTCACCGACCGCAAGCTGTCGTCCCGCCCCCTTCTTGAAACGGTGCGCGCCGCCATCGACGGCGGCGCCACCTGGATCTGGCTGCGCGACCGCGACCTGCCGGCCAGCGAGCGCGAAGACATCGCAGTACAACTGCTCGCCATGATGGCGGGCCGCGCCTCCCTGACGATCGGCGGCGATGTGGAGCTGGCCGCAAGAGTTGGCGCGCAAGGCGTGCATCTGTCGGCGGGCAGCGACCTGCGGGCGGCCCGCGCGCGTCTCGGCGAGCAATCCTTGATCGGCGTCTCGGCACATAGCCGCGACGACATCGAACGCGCAAGATTCGCCGATGCCGACTACGCCACGTTGAGCCCTATCTTTCCCTCAGCGAGCAAGCCCGGCTACGGCCCCGCGCTCGGCTTCGACGACCTGGCCGACGCCGCAACTCGCGGCCTTCCGCTACTGGCGCTTGGCGGAGTCACCGCCGCCAATGCGAAAGACTGTCTCCACGCCGGAGCCGCTGGAATCGCGGTCATGGGCGGAATCGTTGGAGCGTCCGCCCCATGCCGGGCCGCGAGCATCTATCTGCAAGCCCTTCGCGACTGACAGGCCGACGGATCGCAACACGCTTCAGCATCAGGTCTGCGGCAGTTTTGCGATCCTGACGTATTCCCTCCAGTTCTCGATATCCTTGATGAGATAGGCGCGCGTTTCCTCCGGCGTGGACAGGAACACGTCGGAACCGATCTTGGCGAGGAACAGTCGCGTCTCCTCTGTCTTCAACACCTCGTTGAACCATTTCGCGAGTTGATCCCGGATCGGCCTTGGTGTCCCTGCCGCCACATGCAACGACCACCACACGGTGAGATCGATGCCTGGAACGCCGGCCTCCTCCATGGTCGGAATGTCCGGAGTCGCCGCGATCCTCCTGCCGGTGCTGACGGCCAGCGCACGCATGCGGCCGCTCTGCATGCCACCGATGGCGAAGGGCGGATCGACCATCAGAAAGTCGATCTTGCCCGAAGACAGATCGCCGAAGGCATCGGCGATGGTTTTATAGCTCACCTGTTCGGCGTCCACGCCGGCCTTGACTTTGTACATTTCGGCGAAGGCCGTCCCGATGTTGGTTGCGGTTCCGTAGAGGCCCCTTCCCTGCTTTTCCTTCAGATGCCGTGTGAGATCGCTGATCGATTTGATCGGGCTTTTCTCGTCGACGACGAGATACCAGCTCTGCTTGAGCACCGTTCCGAGATAGTCGAAATCCTTCAATGGATCGGCCGCCGGTTGCTTGTACAGAAACGGCAGATAGGCGAAGCCGGTGCCGCCGCCGGACGACACGGTGTAGCCGTTGGGCTTGGAATTGGCGACCAGCGCCGTTGCAATATGTCCCCCTGCGCCTGGCTTGTTGTCGACGATCATCGGTTTCCCGGCAAGCTTCTCGACGCGCTGCGCAAGATAGCGAAACACGATATCGGCGCCGCCGCCGGCCGCGAAGCCGCAAACGAATTTGATCTCGTGCGCCGGAAATGTCTCCGCATGGGTGCCTGTGCTTGCCAGGGCTCCGACCGCAGCCAAGGCCGAAAGCAAAGACCTTCGATCCATCTGAAATGCCGCGCCTGCCGGATCGCCTTCCACTGGCATGCCGATAGGTTCGGCTGTTCCCTCTCGCATCGTTCCCTCCCTCTCCCATTTGTAATTGAAGGCATGCATTGGCGCGGCCGATGCCGCCGTGGCGACACGGCGCGCTTTCATCAGCAGCTAGCCTTGCGCGGCCGCGACATCCTTCTCGAAGTTGAATTCCGGCGGATTGGCCGGATCTATGTCGCGCCAGTCAAATCCAGCCGGGAACCGGATGGCGAGCGACCTGATCGTCCGATAGTCGATCTTCTGGTCGAGGCCGAACGGCAGCTTGCCCTGCTCATGCTCTTCCAGGGCCTTGAGCAACATGCGCCGCGTGCGGACAATGATGGCGTCGCTGCTGCCGAGGAATTCCTTGCTGCGATCCATGATCGGCCCCATGGATTCCTCGATGATGAAATCCTCGTAGACGAAATTTTTCAGGAGGCCGCTGAAATGGCCGTCGGCCATGGCCGCCCGATCTTGATTCCAGGTGTTGCCGATATTGCCGCGGTCAGCCGCGAAATCATCATGGTCGGGACCCGCGCCATGAAGCGCCTGGTCGACATACCATTGCGGCAACGGCCCGAACGGGCTCATGTAGTAATACCAGTGCGCGCTCCATTCATCGTCGATCGGTGTAACGACAACGACCAGGCGAGGTTCTCCGTGATTGCCTGGAATGAACGACCAGTACGGCAGAACCACCTCGCGGATGCGCGCATAGGTCGAACCGTCCTGCATTTTCCGCAGCGCGGCCTCCCTGAATCCATAAGGCTGCTCGATCACCTGGAACTGCGGTGACGAATCGTGTGCGACCATCGAACCGGCATCCGTCGGCGACTTCGGTACCGACGACGAATGCAGGAAGTTCAGATGGGCCGAATCCAACTGTCCCTCGAAACCCTGCAGCCAGTTGCCGTGAACGATCGCACAGCGCACGAGCGAGGCAGCCGGCGGATGATGAAATTCGAAATCGAAGAAGTTCGGCGGCTCCTTGCCCGTTCCCATATAGATCCAGATGATGCCGCCCCCCTCGCGCGCGGGATAGGTCGTGACGGGAACGCGCTCCGCGAAAGCCTCGCGCCGATCGGCCGGCTCCGTCGGCACATCGACGACCTTGCCGTCCGAGTTGAATTTCCAGCCATGGAAGATGCAGCGAAGGCCGTCTCCCTCGTTTCGCGCGAGCGCAAGAGAGGCGCAGCGATGCGGGCAGTGCCGCTGCATGAAGCCAGCCGAACCGTCGGCATTGCGAAAGGCGACGAGATCCTCGCCCAGCAGCCGGAACGGCTTCGGCGCGCCCCCGGCTGTCACGCTGTCGCTGCGGACGGCGGGATGCCAGAGTTCGCGCATCAGCTTCCCCATCGGGGTGCCGGGGCCGACGCGCGTGAGCTTCTCATTGTCCTGAACTGAAAGCATTTCGTCTCCTCCCCATTTCCATGTGATGGCTGGTCAATTCATGTCAGCAAAAGCTGTCTGGCACCGCGCGCTGCGTCCGCGACGTCAGAACCGAGGTTGGCGAGTGCCGTCACAACGAATGCGCGAAACCGCTCCGCATCGGCCGCAGCCAGACCCTGTAGCGCCTCGCGCTCGACGTCCTGGGCAACCTTCCTGCCATAGTCCACGGCACGAAGGCCCTTGGGCGTCAGCGACATCGAGACCGCACGCCCGTCATCGCGATTTTGTTCCCGGCGGATGAAGCCGCCGTCCTCCAGCCGATTGATGATCTTCGACACGTTGGGCGCCTTGATCCACAGCGACTCCGAAAGGTCGGTGACCCGCACGCCTGGATTGCCGTGAATCATCGAAAGCGTCGTCATTTCCGACAGCGATAGGTGAATCTTCTCGAGGCGCGCGGCGCACAATGACGAGAACCGCTGATCGAGAAGCCGCAAAAGCAGGCCCAGCGGCGGGGAGGGATGCCTTATCTCCATGATCGATTTCCTCGCTCCCGCCCGGCGCGTGTCAAATCTCGCCCGGCAGATTTAATGATAAAGTATCATTATTTTTCCGTCGGCGCAATATCGCCGCAGGGACGCTCGGCGACGCGCGCTATCGCGCGGCCATGGAAGCAAGCGTTTCCGCCTGCCCGCACGTGCGGTCTGGCCTGTGTCAACGGAGGAAGGGGCCGTAAGCGATGCGGTCGCACGGCGCACGATTTGCGTCAGCAAAGCCGGTGACGCCGGAGAGCCAGGGGCGCGGGCGGCCACGCGGAGGCGGCCGTCTGAAAGCGGCAAGCCCTAATAAAATTCGGGGCCATCACGATGCCTCGTGATAGCCCCGGAAACAGTACCCGCAGTATCTTATGCGGTATTCGACGCCGCTTAGCGCGAATAGAATTCGATGACCAGGTTCGGCTCCATCAGGGTCGGATAGGGAACTTCCGACGGCAGCGGAATGCGGGTCAGCTTCGCGGTCATCTTGCCATGGTCGACTTCATAGAAGTCCGGCACGTCGCGCTCGGCAAGCTGCGTCGCTTCCATCACGAAAGCGAGCTGGCGCGAGCTTTCCTTGACCTCGATCACATCGCCCGGCTTGACCAGGTAGGACGCGATGTTGACGCGGCGGCCGTTCACCTTGACGTGACCGTGGTTGACGAACTGGCGGGCGGCGAACACGGTCGCGACGAACTTGGCGCGGTACACGACCGCGTCGAGCCGGCGCTCGAGCAGCGCGATCAGGTTGTCGCCCGAGTCACCCTTCATGCGCACGGCTTCCTGGTAGTACTTCCGGAACTGCTTCTCGGAAATATTGCCGTAATAGCCCTTCACCTTCTGCTTCGCCTTCAGCTGGGTGCCGAAGTCGGAGAGCTTGCCCTTGCGGCGCTGGCCGTGCTGGCCGGGGCCGTATTCGCGGCGGTTCACCGGGCTCTTCGGGCGGCCCCAGATGTTCTGGCCGAGGCGGCGGTCAATTTTATACTTGGATTCTGCGCGTTTGGTCATAGTCGTCCTCTAAAATCCGGTCGTACCGGCAAAAGGACCAAGGCCAACGCCCGCGCCAAAAGGCACGTCGCTTGTCCGCGATCCCTCCGCCACGGGAAGGAAAGCGCCCTCCTCTGCCCCTTTCGGAGCCGACAGGCTGCTCACCACTGCGGAACAAGTCCGGATCTGGGAACGGCCACGGGTGCATGAACCCGGACGCCAGGGCGTTCAGGTTGCGGCTGTGTAGTTGCCGCAACCAAAAAAGTCAAATCCCTCACCGCCCATGGGCAAAATGGTGGAATACCGCCCAGTTGACGGACTGCCGGCGGCGCGGGAACATCCAACAATAATAATATAGCTTCTGGAGGAAGCGTGCCCAAAATCGCGAAAATCGATACGATTTGCCTCGACTATGCCATCCCGCCGGAAAAGGCCTACGGCACCGCCCGGGGGCTGAATTTCCGCCGCCAGTCGGCCCTCGTCGAAATCACCACCGAGGACGGCGTCACCGGCTATGGTGAAGGTCTCGGCCCCGTCCAGGCCGTCAGGACCTATGTCGACCTCATCAAGCCGTTTTTCACCGGCCGCAGCCTCTATGATTTCGAGATCGCCGCCACCTATTGCCACAACCGGCTTTATCATTTCGGCGAGGGCCATTTCATCTCGGCGCTCAGCGCGCTGAACGTCGCCTGCTTCGACGCCATGGGCAAAACGCTCGGCGTCCCCGTGCATGACCTTATCGGCGGCAAGGCGATGGACAAGATCCCCTGCTACGCGACCACCGGCTACATCACCAAGGGCGGCCGCTCCAGGGAAGGCCTGAGCCAGTTGGAGGAGCAGCTTTCCAAGGTCGACAAGTCCCGCTTCGCCGGCGTCAAGATCAAGATCGGCCTCGATCCGCGCTCGGACGTCGAGCGCGTGCGCCTGGCAAGGCAGATTCTCGGTGACGACATCCGCCTGATGGTCGACGTCAACGGCAATTACACCGTCGACATCGCCCTGCAGAGCCTGCGCGCCATCGAGCCCTTCGACATTCACTGGTGCGAAGAGCCGCTGCCGACCCATGACATCGAAGGCCATGTGGAACTGCGCGCCAGATCGCCGATCCCCATCGCCACTGGCGAAGGCCTCAGCAATGTCGCCGAGTTCAAGCACCTTACCGATGCGCGCGGCATCGATGTCGTGCAGCCGGCCATCGGACGTTGCGGCGGCCTCTCGGCGGCGCGCACCATCACCGCCATCGCGGCGGCGAACAATGTACGTGTCGCGCCTGCCGTCTGGGGCGGCGCCTTCGGCCTTGCGGCCGGCCTGCATTTCATCGCCAGCATGCCGGTTGTGCCGCACACCGACAATGTGCCCTTCCCGGTACTGCTCGAATATGACGTCGCCGACAATCCGCTGCGCGACGATGTCGTCAACGAAACGTTGTGGCCGGAGGAAGGCGGCGTGCGCATTCCATCCGGCCCCGGCCTCGGCCTGACGCTCGATCTCGACCGCGCCAGGAAATATTTCGCCAAAGCATAAAGACAAACAACATCTGGGAGGGTGCAATGCCGGCAAAATGGATTCGCGTCGCGGCAACAGCGGCATTTGCTTATCTGCCTGTCCAGGCCGTGGCCGCCGACGCCGCGCTGGTCGAGGCGGCGAAGAAGGAAGGCCAGGTCACCTGGTACACGACCTTCATCGTCAATCAGGTGACGCGGCCGATGGTCGAGGCTTTCGAGAAGAAATACGGCATCAAGGTCAACTATGTGCGCAACGATGCCCAGGACATCGTGGTGCGCGTCGAGAATGAGATAAAGGCCGGCCAGCTGCAGGCCGATATCTTCGACGGCACCGGCAGTTCGCCCTATTTCAAGCGCAAGGGCCTGCTGGCGAAATACCTGCCGGACTCGACCAAAAACTATCCCAAGGAATATCTCGACCCCGACGGCTATTGGGCCGGCGTGTCGCTCTATCTGCAGACATTCGGTTACAACACATCGGTGATCAAGAAGGGCAGCGAGCCGAAATCCCTCGATGATCTGCTGGATCCGAAGTGGAAAGGCCAGATGGGCCTCAGCGCCAGTTCCTCGAGCCCCGGCGTCGGCGGCTTCGTCGGTTACGTGCTATCAAAGAAGGGTGAAGCCGGCGGCATCGACTACCTGAAGAAACTGCGCCAGCAGAACGTCGCCATCGTGCCCGGCAGCGCCCGTCAGGTGCTCGACCAGGTCATCGCCGGCGAATATCCGATCGGCCTGCAGATATTGAGCCATCACGTGGTCTTCTCGGCCAATCGCGGCGCGCCCGTTGCCTGGACGCCGATCGAGGACGCCATGGCGGTGCTGCTCACTGTCAGCATCTTCAAGGACGCACCCCATCCCGCCGCCGGCCGGCTGCTGATGGATTTCCTCTTCGCCGACGAAGGCCAGAACGTGCTGCGCGACGCCGAATACATTCCCGCCTCGCCAAGCGTGCAACCGAAGGACCCAAGCCTGCGCCCGGACGGCAAGACCTTCCGCGCCCGCGTCTTCACCCCCGAAGAGCTCGACGCGAATACAGAGAAGTGGATGAAGATCTACGACCAGACATTGCGATAGCCACGACCGCTGTCATTCCCGACGCGCCGCAGGCGCGAGCGAGAAACCAGGAGCCAAGGGCCGCGACCCAGAACCATCATGGTGCTCCTGGATTCCAGCTCTGCGCTTCGCTTGGCGGGAATGACACCAAGACTGAAGCCAAATGACAACAGGGAGGACATCAAATGAAGAAGCCACACTGGCTCGCGCTGGCGCTCACATTCGCCGCACTCACCACACCAGCCGCGGCCCAGACCTGGCCAGACAAGACCGTGACCATCGTAGCCCCCTTCGCCGCCGGTAGCGGCGTCGATCTCCTGGCGCGCCATCTCGCCGAGGAATTGCGCAGCAAGCTCGGGCAGGCCTTCATTGTCGAGAACCGGGTCGGCGCCAACGGCAACCTCGGCGCCGGCATCGTCGCCAAGGCGGCGCCGGACGGTAACACTCTGCTCATCGTCACGCCCGGCATCGCCGTGCAGAACAAGTTCGTCTACAAGACCATGCCCTATGATTTCGAGCGCGAGTTCGATCCGATCGTGCTCGTCGCCAAAGCGCCGATGCTGTTGCTGCTCAACCCCCAAATTCCGGCAAAGACCATGCCGGAACTCATCACCTATGCGAAAGCCAATCCCGGCAAGATCAATGTCAGCAGCACCGGCGTCGGTTCGCAGCCGCACGTCACCCTGGAGCTGATCAAGCAGGCTGCCGGCATCGAGATGACCCACATTCCCTATAACTCCACCGCGCAGCAGAACAGCGACCTGATCAGCGGCCATACCGAAGCCGCCATCAATTACGTCACGACGACGCTTGGCCTCGCATCAGCGGGACAGGCACGCGCCTTGGCAATCACCAGTGCGACACGCATCAAGGAACTGCCGGACGTGCCGACCTTGCAGGAAGCAGGCTTCAAGGATTTCGAGGCCGTCGGCTGGTACGGCATCTTCGCGCCGCATGGCTCGCCACCTGAAGTCGCCGCGAAGATAAACCCGGTCATCAACGCCTGGCTCAAGACCGATGCGGCCCAGAAGGCGCTCGGCGATCTCGGCATGACCGGCGCCGGCGGCACGGCGAAGGACCTGACCGACTGGATCACCAAGGAGAACGGCCGCTGGAACGCCATCCTGAAGAAGGTGATTGTGCCGCAGTAGCTGCTACCTTGGTCCAGGGTGTCATTCCCGCCAAGCGAAGCGCAGAGGGGGAATCCAGGGGCAACGTCACGTCCCTTAACTCCTGGTTTCCCGCTCGCCCGCTACGCGGGCGTCCGGAATGACAGGCTACTCAATCGATGCGGTAACGCGCCAGCAATCCCTCATCCACCTCGATGCCAAGCCCCGGCCCTTGCGGAACTGAGAACGCACCATCGACCGGCGTGGAGATCGCCCCGATCGGATTGTTCTCCAGATCAGCAAAATAGAATTCGCACGCCGTCTCCTTCGGCATCGCGCCCAGAATATGCAATGTCGCGGCCAGAGCCGGCCCAAACAGCGGCGAGTGCGGATGCAATTCCGTGCCCGCCGCATCGGCCATCACCAGCGCCTTCTGCATGGCGGTGATGCCGCCCATTTTCGCCACGTCCGGCTGCAGGAAATCCACCGCCTCCGCCTTCAGGATGTGCCGCACATCCATCGTATTGCCGAGATTCTCACCGGCCGCGATCGGGATGCCGCAATCGCGGCGCAGCGTGGCGAGCGCTTCATAGTCATCCGGCGGAAACACAGGCTCTTCCAGCCATGTGAGATTAAACGGACGCAACCGCGCGGCCATCTCGAGCGCCTGCTCGAGCATCCAGGTACAATTGGTATCGAGCATCAGATCGATATTGAAGCCAAGCACCTCGCGCGCCGCGGCGACGGTTTCAACTGTGCGCTCATGCAGCTTGATATGCTTGAAGCCGCGCGCCAGCGCACGGGCTGAGCTGGCGCGAACCAGCTCGGGCGTATTCAGGCGCAGCAGGCTGGCATAGGCCGGAATACGCTCGCGCCGCGCACCACCGAGCAGTGCATGGATCGGCTTGCCCGCCGCCTTGCCGGCGATATCCCACAACGCGATATCGAGGCCCGACAAGGCGAAACCCACCGGCCCGTTGCGCGACATGTTCTGCGTGCGGCGCTCCAGATCCGTCATCAGCGCGCCGATGTCGGACGCATCGCAACCGACAGCGATCGGCGCGACGACTCTCTGCACGGCCATATGGCTCATCCGGCAGGAGCCGAAACCAAAAGCCTCGCCCCAGCCAGTCAATCCATTGTCGGTTTCGACGCGCACATAGACCGCGTCCTGGGTCGTACGTCCATCCGCTGCCGTCAATACCGGCTTGGGCGCGCCGTGCTCGTAGGGAATGCCGATGAAATAGGAATCGATGCGCGTGATTTTCATTTCAAGAAGCCTCTCAGCCGGTGGCGCGCAACCGCGCCATGCAAGTGTCCCAGATTGCCATCTTGTCGGCAGACAGCACCGGCGCAACGGCGATCTCATCGCCAGCCAGATGCAGGACAGACGGTGCATCAGCGGTGAGCGCCGGCCATTGTGGCAGGCCAGTCCCGTTAGGATCGCCGGTACTGATGAAATTCACCCAGTAGGACATCATGGTTTCCGACAGCCGGTGATCCGCATCGCGCCACGCCCATGGCCGCGCCGCCAGCGTGCCGAAGACATAGGGAATTTCGGCGGTGTGATAGGAGCCGAGCTTATCCGAGGGCTGGCTGTCGAATGTCCGCCCCGCCGGCAGCGGCGGCACCTGCAGGAAGTTGTAGGCGAAGGTGCGGTGCTCGCGCGCATGCAGCCGCGCCCATGTCCAGTTCTGCCAGTTGAAGATGGTATGGCCAGCCAGTTCGCGGCTGACGTCATACAGCTCTCCGTCGCCTCGATAGGCGTCGAAGATCATTCTGGCGTTCTCAACGCCGAAATCGGTCACGAGCGAAGCTTGCAGCGCCTCCCAGCTCGCAGAGGCCGGACGCGTCGAGCCTTCGAAGCTGTTGGCGCCCGTGAGCACCGCCACATCGTTCTGCGCGCCTTCGCTGAAAATATCATAGAGCGGCCGCGGCACGACCCAGCCGTCGATGTTCGGCCACGGCCGGCTCATCCCGTCCGTCGGCCAGCGGCGCACGATCTCGTCCGCCGGCATGGCACGCAGGTCGGCGAGCGCGCGCGCGCCAAGATGGTCCTGCGCACGCATGCCGATCTTCTCCACATCGGTAAGACGCAGCAGCGAGCCATTGCCGGGCCGGCCAGGCGCACTCATCGATCCGCCGCTTTCGCCGATGGCGCGATGAAAGAGCCCGCGCGCCAGCGGCGAGGCCGTCAGGATATTGACGCTTGAGGACCCCGCCGACTGACCGCAGATGGTAACCGTATACGGATCGCCGCCGAAAGCCGCGATGTTGTCGCGCACCCATTGCAGCGCCGCGATCTGATCGAGCATGCCATAATTGCCGGAGACGCCATGTTCGGATTCGCGCGACAGCTCCGGATGGGCCAGAAATCCCAGCGCACCGAGCCGATAGTTGATGGTGACGACGACGATGCCGCGCCGCGCCAGCGCCGTGCCCTCGAAGATCGGCAGCGAGCCGGAACCGCAGAAGAAGCCGCCACCATGGAACCAGACGAACACCGGCCTGCGTTCCCCCGCATCGCGCGCGCCACTCCAGACATTCAGAAACAGGCAGTCTTCGCTCTGCGGCTCGCGCCCGAAATTGCCGAGCGAATCCGCCGGGCGTTCCTCCTGCGTGCAACACGGCCCGAACGCTCGCGCATTGCGCGGGCCGGACCAGGACTGCGCCGGCTGCGGCGGCCGCCAGCGCAGGGCGCCGACCGGCGGCTGCGCATAGGGAATGCCCTTGAAACTGCGCACCGCGCCATCGGCACTCGCTTCTCCGATCAGCATGCCGCTGGCAATCGTCACTTCGACGCTCTCGTCGTCCATGGTCGTTTCCTCGGGGCTCTTGATTGTCTGGTTGCCCCTATACTCGCTTGAGAACACCCGTTTCAGCAACCCGTCAAGCCATGGGCAACGCCTTGCTTCCGGCGCGCTCCGTATTCTGCTAGAGCAAGAGCTGCCGTTCCAGCGGCGGGGAGGGAAACATGACCAAGAGATTCGCGGCGCGCAGCGCCGCCGGCCGCCTTTTCGCGTGCGCCATAACCATTTGCAGCATGACAATCGCACCCTTGGCGCAGGCGCAGGATGGCATTGCGGATTTTTATCGCGGCAAGACCGTCACCATCG
>Ga0182744_1000480_pt1 | contig 38080 bp, 47 predicted proteins | sample eDN3rd30CKraftMG_FD_128525 | JGI IMG/M metagenome (GOLD analysis project Ga0182744, IMG submission 128525) | Enriched Miracle-Growth compost microbial communities from Emeryville, California, USA - eDNA 3rd pass 30_C Kraft MG (version 2) (version 2) ... | reverse complement strand
CTTTTTACCAGCAACCTGCAGCTGTTCTGATGATTCTGCCTGAAGCGTGACCTGTGTAAAATCACTGCTTCCATATATCGTCCGCCAGGTTTGGAATGGAAGATAAACCTCCATTGAACCAAATGAAAGCAGCCCTGTAGGTTTTTTTAATACACCAATAATTTCAATTGGCTGATTTGCTACTTTGATTACTTCACCTACTGGATTATCACCCTTAAATAATTTCTCCTGGATCACATGACTTACCAAGCCAACTCGGCGCCCTCCAAGAAAGTCTGAAGTAGAGAAACTTCTCCCTTTTTCAACTTCCATTTCATTCAATTTTAAATAAGCCTGATTAATACCTGTGGAAGACGCATCAGCAGTTTCCTGCTTATACCTAACAGCTGACATTTGAGTGCTGGAGGCAACAATACTTTTGATCTCTTGAATCTGCTCAAGGGCCCGAATATCCTCCTGTTTAAATGGAGCCACAAGAAAGATATTTGGATTTGATCGAATTTCTTCATCAGAAGGCTGATAAAAAAGTTCTACAGTGTTACCTGGACCGGTAATTTGTGTTTTAAGCATAGCTTCTCCGCCTTGCCCGATTGCCACTACAATGATAACCGCTCCAACTCCAATAATAATCCCCAGCATAGTTAGAATGCTTCGCATTTTATGAGCTTTCAGCGAATTTAACGCCATTAAGAGGTTTTCCACAAAACTCATTCAGATGCCCCCTTACTGGAGGTTGAAGGAGCTTGAATCATTCCATCTCGAACAAATATAGTACGTTTTGCATATTCTGCCACTTCGGATTCATGGGTAACTACAATAATAGTAACTCCCTCTTCTTGATTTAATTCTCTAAATTGCTCCATTATGGCCACGCTTGTCTTCGAATCTAGTGCTCCTGTCGGCTCATCTGCAAGAATAATTTTTGGTTTATTAACAATCGCTCTAGCGATTGCAACACGCTGCTTTTGCCCTCCAGACAGGGCATTAGGAAGATGGTCCATTCTATCAGCTAAACCTACTTTTATTAATGCTTCTTCCGCTCTAGATTGGCGTTCGGATTTCGAGACCCCCGCATATATCATTGGAAGTTCTACATTCTTTAATGCTGACAATCGGGGTAATAAATGAAATTGCTGGAATACAAATCCAATTGATTGATTCCTTACCCTTGCAAGTTCATTTTCACTATAATGTGAAACGTTTTCCCCACTAAGGTTGTATGTTCCAGTTGTTGGTTTATCTAAACAGCCTATCATATTCATCAAAGTTGATTTCCCAGAACCAGAGGGACCCATGATGGCAACGAATTCACCTTGCTCTATTCTTAAACTAATATTATTTAGTACCTTCACGCTCTCTTTTGCAAGTAAATAGGTTTTGGTAATAGAGTCAAGCTGAATCATTTTACAGTCACTTCCATGCCATCCTTGATTGATTCCGGTCCGTTAATCAAAACTTTGTCATCCAATGCTATGCCTTCTAAAATTTCAATCTTACTTCCTGAAGTAATTCCTGTTTTAACTTTTTTCTTACTCGCTTTTCCATCCTTTATAATATAAACATATGGCTGATCCCCATCATCATATAGGGCATCAATTGAAAGAACTTTTGTCTGCTTTTTGTCCGTTTCAATTTCCATGATAACTTGAAAGCCAGGCTTTAATGCTTTACTATCACCGGTAATCTTCATCGTTACGGGGTACTGTACAGCTTGATTTCCACTTTGAAGTGCAGTTTGATTTTGTTCTGGCAGAAGAGATATCTTTATAATTTCCCCCTGCCATTCTTGATCAGGTATTGCATCTGTACGAAGGGTTACTTTTTGTCCATTATTTACTTTCAAGGTATCATATTCAGATAATAATCCGGTCACGATCATTGCATCGAGCTTACCAATATGTACAATAGGTTCAGCCAAGCTGTTTTCGAGAGAGGTTGAATCAGGTTTATTAACGGTGAGGACGACACCATCTATCGTACTCTTAATCTCTAACTCACTTTGACGCTTACTAAGCATATCTTTTTGTAGAGATGTTTGCTTCAACTCCAGATTGGCAAGTTTTTTTTCCATCTCGAGCTGGCCATATTCAGGATCCAATTGTTTTTTCGCTTCCTTTTTTCCCACTTGATCTGAAAGAGTCTTTTCCTTCTCTTTTAAAAGCTTTAATTGATTATCAAGTTGATTTATTTTTAGATTAGCAGATTCAATAGATAGCTTATTTTGCTCGAGTTCAAGTTCAAGCTGAGGATTATGGAGCCTAGCTATCACAGTATCTTTCTTAACCTCCTGCCCCTCTTCTACAAGCAGCTCTTTTAGTTCGCCTTTTTCAGGTGAAGAATATAGTATCTGTTCCTCTTCAAGCCTAACTGTACCTGGAATCATTAGTTCTGAGGAAATTTCCTCTTCCTTTATTTCAGTGGTTTCAATAGAAGGTCCTTTTGCAAAGACCTCCCGATAAACACTGACTGAAATCATAATGGATACCAAGCTGACTACGCCTATTATGATCCAAATTTTCTTTTTCATTATAACATCGGCGCTCCTTGTAACAGGCTTCCGATTAAAGTAAAACCAATTCCGATTAAAAAGAACACAATCGCAATGGTCCATGCAAGTCCCTTAGAGAGTTGGGCTGTTTTGTAAAGTCCAATGGCCGTTATTAACATAGTCCAGATTGAGAAAACCTCAAATGAACCTAAAACTCCAACTTTATCTTGATTTAGTAATCCTGCTAAACTAGTAACATATATTTCTGAATTTCCACCAATGATATATCTAATACCTGTATTTAAAATGAGCCCCGCAGCACCAATTACCGCGATATACGTATTCATTGAAAATAATTGTTTAAATGTTACTGGTGAACTAGCAATCTTGGTAATTATTAAGTGGATTGCACTGCTAATAAGAACACCAATAATGGGTGTAAGGATGCCTGTTATGGCAATGGTAACTTTTGTAACACCTAATACCAGGTCAACTTGATCTTCCGGAATCCCCTGTTCAATTAAGGCTGAAGCATCCATGGATAATGCCATTAAGGTCATTCCGATTGCATAAAGTATACTTACAATAACTAGCGGGAACCAAATTTTCGGATTCTGTTTAATCCTTTCGAACTGTTCACCCGGACTCGTAAACATCCCTAATAATGAAGGTTTTGGTACTTTTGTAATGATTTCTGTTTGATTTTCCAATATCAACACCCCGATTTCCAAATATGTAAAATATTTCATTATAATTATACGATATAGCAGGAAGAAGGTTTCATTATTTCTATTTCTTTAGTACTAATTCATCATCTCCGAATCCTTGAATATGAAATACAATCAACTAAGTGATACTATTACTATTGATAGGAAAGGAGAGATATTCGTGAAAATCGCAGCACTTGTAGGAAGTAATCGCAAGGATTCAATTAACAAAAAATTAGCTTTATACATGCAAAATCGATACAAAGCAAAAGTAGAAATTGAAATTCTGCCTATAGAAAAGTTACCGATGTATAATCAAGATGATGAACTGACACCGCCGGAAATTGTTACGGAGATTAAGAAAAAAGTGGCTGATAGTGATGGTGTTCTTTTTGTTACACCTGAGTACAATCACTCTATTCCCGCCTTTTTGAAAAATGCAATTGATTGGTTTTCTCGTGTTGATAAAGTAATGGCAGGCAAACCTGTCATGATCGCAGGATGCTCCCCTGGTGTATTAGGAACCGCCCGCGCGCAGATGCACTTACGACAGATTTTAAATTCTCCTGGCATATCTGCACTTACTTTACCGGGAAATGAAGTATTTATTGGTGCAGTTCATGAAAAACTTGATGAATCTGGCAGTTTGGTACATGAACCCACTGTTCAGTTTATTGATACAGTGATGGATAACTACATAAATTGGATTAAAAAACAAAGTCAATAAATGCAAAAAAGCATGGATACCGTAATCCATGCGTTTTGCATTGTGCTAATTCTGAGTTGATTGATTTATTTCTTTTTCTAATTGTTCAATACGCGAGTCAATTGTTGTCACATTATATGAACGATTCACTTGATTCTCTATACGATCGATATAATTTTCGATTTCTTGGAACCGCGAGAACGATTTATCACTGTTAGATTCTAACACTTGCTCCATTCGATGATTTGCTCTTGTTACGTTTTCACGTCCCATCAGCTCCATACGACGGATCTGCATATCCTTAAGTTTATTCTTCATAGCTCCATGCTTTCTTTCTAGTTCGTCTAACTGTCCTTTAACTTGTTCAAGTGATGTTCTTAATTTCTCGGCCCGGTTAGAATAAACTTGAATTTCCTCAGAGGCAAATTGACAAAGCTCAGTTTCTCCTGCTTTTGAAGCAACTTCAGCTTGGTATTTCCTTTTTTTAATTAACTGTTCCGCATTGTACAACTCTTTTGTAAATTCATCCTTAAGTGAATTTTGACGTTCTAAGAATTCTGCAACTTTTTCTGTTTCCTGTTCGCATTGGCGAAGGTACTGATTGAGTAAGAAAATTGGATTTTGTCTTTCTTTTCGATCAAGTGCCTCATTTAAGTCTGCCGTAATCGTGTTTTTAATTCTTGTAAAAAGGTTTGTCATGTCATTTTCGCTCCTCTAATTAATAGTTTTTTATTTCATTCCATTGCTTTTCAAAATTCACAAATGGATCAGATTCTTCTTTGATTACAGCAAGTTTACTGGAATTCCAATTTTTATATACAAGGTATAAAATGTACGCAGCCACAAGACCGATAATCGCTGGTGCGTTTGAGATGGAAGCCATCAGAAAAATAACCCCGATTATACCCAGCGCAATTTTTCCACCAGTGGACTCTGCCTTTAAAAATTGTTTGTAGATGAAATATACTATCGCAAGACTTATTAATAACCCAACCATCGGACCAAGTGTAGAGAGTAAGATAATGGCTGCAATTCCTCCAGCTAAAACTAAACCAAATTTTTTCATTTTGTTTTCCTCCTTTGCTTTCTTGATATCATCTTACCTTTTTTCAGTGTTTCATATAATTGAGCCTGAGCTTGATTTTCAATTAGGTCTAGAGACGTAGAAAGGGTCAGCCTCATTGGGAGACTGACCCTTTAAACAGAAAAATCCTAACATCATTTTAGATGTTAGGATTTACTTATTATGACCTGTGAGGGGTTCGAACCCCCGACCTCAACCCTGTCAAGGTTGTAAAGTGAAAAGGACTATAACAGATGTAGTTTGAAATCGTTGATATAATAGGCTGTTATTTTTCCTATTTACGATTTAAACAGATGTAGTTGGTGGCAGTATGATTGGTTTTGCCACCAGTCCACCTCCAACAATTCCGATAAGCTTTTTGCAAATATTCTAATACACAATACGTTTAAACATTATTTTTCTTTCTGGGACTCTTCTACAATTCTTTTAGCTTCATGTTCATGGAAGTCTGCAATTTGATTTATAGTAATAGCAAAACGATAGTACCCTGCATTTTCAACATCTTCAGCTTTGTTCCTAAAATGTTCAGCTAACTCTCGCTCTGGTTTACCGGTTGGTTCTATCCAATGTACTCCTCTAGTGTTAATCACACTTATTCTAAAACCATTTCGCATTCTATCTGCGCTCCTTGCATTCAACGCATGAGCAACAGTTCGGTTTATCCAAAGACCGGTATTATTGTCCTTCGGGCTGTAAAAGAGAACCCTGCCAATGTGGGACAATGCCACTTCAAGATGACCTGATTCCTGACATATTTCTTTTGTATGTTTTAACCAAATATTAAAATCATCCTCTAAAAAACTTCCATCGCGCTTGAGTCCAGGTGGTGTTTTCCATTCATCTGTAGCCGGTATGCATTTTCAGCAATAGATCGTTGACTCTCTGTGGGCTCAGTATCGGTTTTTAATTCATCTTTTGAACGGTAAACAATACTAATAACCTCTGAGAAAAAAACTGGGTCCGAGGCCAAGCGATTTTCTAATAATTTTGGAGACGCATCATTATACCGATCCAGAATTGGAAGGTAAGCCCACTCAACTTGAAATAACTCATTAGGGTCAGTACTTGAATCATCTTGAAAAGTTCTATATTTTTTTATTTTTCATTCTTATTTTACTAAACTGCTTCGTTAGTGGATCAACCAAAAAAGCTGCCGTAGCAGCGAACCGATCTCGATCTAACGAATCCGTTTTCAACAAGAAATGAAAAAAGATAGTTAGGAATTTAAATAAATTAACCTACGGAACGAAAAGGCTTATCATTTATAAGGATAAAAATCCTGTTATTAAAAACATTAAAGTAAAAAGAGTACAGTCCCTAACCCCATATAGAAGCTTCCAACTGGAAAATATGGAACCACATTCAAAAGCGATGTGTTTTTTGGTGATTTTATAGATTCCCGTTTGAGTTGTATAGGGATTCGTATGAAGATAAAGCATGAAAAATTTGTCCTCCGGAGTCATCTCTTCACAAACCATCGGCTTCGACCAAAAATCAGTACGTACGATTCTAAACTTTGCCATCTTCCACCACTGCCTTCCTTGTCATTAGTTTCCTTCATGTTTTATATAGAAATATATGAGGAAAATGGTCATAGGTTTTTCAGGTTAAATATGAATAGTTTATGACAACTATCATCACCTGGTCCGGTACGTGGGTTATGTTAAAAGACACTGTCCCGTACTTCTACACTACCCGAGATGGACGGGGTAAAGCGAATCACCAAAATTCACTTTTGGTGCCCATTTTTGCACCAAAACATCAAAAAATGCTTCCAAATTTCACTTTTGGTGGCCTTTTTTGATGTTTCGGGTCACTTTTGACCCTTTTTATAAATGAAGATAATTTGTCTTTTTCCTTACACCTCCAGGACCAGTAGACCGATTTTGTAAACAGACCTCACCAAAAAATATCATCCATCGGTGGAATCGGGCGTTTTTGCATACCTTTCCGAAACCCCCCTGTTCTCCTTCATGCGATTCAAGCTTAAAAAACGGATAAAAAAGGCCTCAGTATCATTTAAATACTATTTATACAACCGCTTTCTATTTTATCTCTTAAAAAAGATGATTAATGTTAAGGTTTGATGGGTACTAAAGTATAGAATTTTAATTAATAAAGGAGGATTTTATGTTTCGACACCAAAAGCAATTACAGTTTGAGGTAAAAGTAGATCGTCCAGATCCTATGCTCGCTAGGCAAGTACAAGAAGTACTTGGTGGACAATTCGGAGAAATGACTGTTATGATGCAGTATCTCTTTCAAGGTTTTAATTGTCGTGGTGAAGAAAAGTATAAAGACATGCTAATGGATATTGGAACAGAGGAAATCGGGCATGTTGAGATGCTATGCTCATTAATTAGCCAGTTGCTCGATGGTGCCTCTCCACAAGATCAGGCTGAAGCAGCAAAAGACCCTACGATGGCTGCCATCATGGGCGGAATCCATCCTCAGCATTTACTTGTAAGCGGTCTTGGAGGGTTGCCAACTAACTCAACAGGAGTCCCATGGAATGGTTCCTACATTGTAGCAAGCGGAAATTTATTAGCAGATATGCGTTCTAATTTACACGCAGAAAGCCAAGGCAGACTTCAAGTAGCTCGTTTGTACCATATGACTAATGATGAAGGTGTACGTGCAACATTTCGTAAAATGCTTGCTCGTGACCGGTACCATCAATATCAATGGATGGCTGCTATCGCTGAGCTTGAGGAGAAAAATGGTGTTGTTGTCCCGGCTACTTTCCCTGCAGAGGCGGAAATGGAATCCCAACCTCAGGCCTATGAATTTTGGAATCTCTCAGAAGGCAGTGAATCTTATGAAGGTCGTTGGGCTAGAGGGAGTGCCCCGGATGGTTCTGGAGAATTTGTATATATTGAAGTGCCAATCGCAAAAGGACAAATACCTAATCCAAGTATTCCGCCTGAAAAATTGCATCATGACTTAGATGTGACAAAAATAGATAAAAACGAATAAACAAACAGTTAGAAATTGCCGACGAAATAAAGGCTTTATTTGAGTAAAAATTCTTTGGATCTTAAATATCATGCAAAATAAGAGGCTCCTTAATTTTTTATTAAGTGGGCTAACCTAAATTAATGAGACAATATAAAACACCTTCGAAAATGTTACACTTAAAACAAGTACATTTATCGGGGGTGTTTTTGCATGGGCAAAAACTTATATACTAGTGAAATTAAGTGGGCTGTTGTGAGAGAAAAACTTGAGGGAAAATTGACCACTAAAGAAATTATGGACAAGTATCAAATAAAGAATAAATCTCAAGTTGAGACCTGGATGAGATGGTATAAAAAGGGTGAAATCTATCGTTTTGATCAACCAATTGGAAAACAGTATACATTTGGTCATGGGCCTGAGTTTTCAAGTGAGGACGAGCGAAAAAACAACCAAATTACACACTTAAAGATGGTGAACGAAATCTTAAAAAAGTATTTAGAGATGAAAAAGGAGTGGATAAAAGAATAGTAGTACAGATTGTAGGAGTTTTGAGTGAAAAGTACACTGTTTCGGCTGTTTTAAAGGTATTAGAAGTCCCTCGTTCAACCTATTATCGCTGGCTGAAGGGATTTGAGGATTATAGAAATGAGCACGAGAATTTAATAATTGAGATCTGTGAAGCAACTAAATATCGCTATGGACACAGAAAAATAAAGGCAATTTTAAAACGTGAATATGCGATTGAATTAAATCGAAATACGGTACAAAGAATTATGCAAAAACATCATTTGCAATGTAAAGTGAAACCAAAACGAAAATGGAAATCACAAGGAGAAAGTGAAGTTATAGCTCCAAATATTCTTAACCGTGAATTTAATGCAAGTAAACCAAATGAGAAATGGGTTACTGACATTACTTATATTCAATATGGAAGTGAAACATTGTATCTTTCCACGATAATGGATTTGTTTAATAATGAAATAGTTGCTTATAAGCTTTATAATCACCAACAAACCCCATTAGTGATTGATACGTTAGAAGAAGCTCTGAACAAAAGGAATAATCCCAAAGGGATTATCATTCACACCGATCAAGGAAGTGTGTATACATCATTTACATACCAGAATTACCTTAAGGAACATCATTTGGTTAGTAGTATGTCCAGACGTGGAAACTGTTGGGATAATGCAGTGATAGAATCATTTCACTCTAATTTAAAGACAGAGGAATTTCAGTATTCTAAGTTTAATTCACTGACAAATTTTATCGTAGAATCGAAAATTGACAACTATTTGTACCACTATAACGAGAATAGAATACAAGAAAAATTAGGCTACCTCACTCCAAAAGAATTCGGAATGATCGCAGCCTAAAATGGTGTTTTATATGTGTCTCATTTAGCTAAGTAAGTTCAAAGGATGCCTCTTTTTTTATAAACAACGTTTCCAAATGCACAGCTTAAATTTGATCGATCACATTCCTGGCTTTTTAGATTCAGGGGTATTGACCAATAAATAACGAACGGTTTCAATCTTCCCCATGTATGAAACCTATTAACCTTTTAAAAGTGTTTAACCTATTCATTTTGGGGACCTGAAATAGGCTTCATCCCCCTCATTGAAGTGACTGATTAAGCTCCCCATTTGGGATTGTCGACAATCTCTACCTTGCCATCCTGTTCGACAATTAATTTCCGATAGCCTTTTGTTTCAATGGTACCATAATCATGGCCTGCATCTGCTCGGAAAACGAAGAATGTAATAAGCGGCTGATCACCTACATTGATACTTCGGTGAGCATATCGACCCGGTACATACACCGCTTTCCCTGGAGTCAATTCTTCGGCAGCCCAATCCCCTTCAGGATTTTCCATGAGCATATAACCTTTACCGCTCAAGCAATAGTAGACTTCCGCTGTATCCAGGATCGTGTGAAAATGTCCCTTGGTCATGAAATACTCATTTCCAACTTTGCCTGGATAGACGATGCTCGTGCCGAATAATAAATCCCCGTCTTTTTCAGGCAGCTCCAATTCGAAAAACTCATACATCAACGAGTTTTCTTTTTGGATCAGAGCCTCCAAGGCTTCACTATTCGAAAACATCCCTCTCATATTTGATAGATGACGTTTGGTTGTGCTTTTTTCGTTTGACATTCCACTGATAAGATCAAAATACATCGTAAATGGTTTCACTGCGATATCCTTACTCATTTTGATACACCCCTCGTACGTTTTTGTTATTTAATGCTTTCTGCAATTTTGGCGCATTTTTGTAACAATTCACCTTTGATATCGACATGAAAAACTTCCGAAATCACCTGTGTCCAACCATGAATAAAATAAATCCAGCCATCTTCTACAACCAAGTTCCGTTGTTGTTTTTCTCTTAATGCTTGGTGCAAGAAATCCAGTTCGCCGCGATAATTTAGCTCCCAAACCAATCCATTTTCCGGAAATTTCCCAAGATCGATTAAAGGGGATCCCGGTCGATCTTTCCCTAGACCTGTAGCATTTATCACTAAGGAATAAGGCCTAAGAGCAGACATTACTTCATCATTAAGGACAGGATCTGGACAATGATGGTATTCGAATGGCACCTCTGTATCTAACTGCGAGAGTAATTGCTTTGCCGAATCCAGCCTTGGTTTACTCCGGTTCGTTAAAATGATCTTGGAAGGCACGTTGTTGCCATGCTTTTTCTCCGTTAAATAAGAGCTGATCGCCAGCGCACTTCCTCCACAACCCAGGATCAACACTTCACCGCCGTGATTGTTCCAATAGTTGCTTGGAATAAACGACTCCATCGCTAATCCGCTCGAGATCGGATCTTTCGCATAGCCTTCTAATCTACCATTTTTCTTAGATATGGAGGAAAGCTCGTTGAACATTTGCGCATGCGGATCCAAGTAATCGAACAGATCGCTGGCGGCATGATACAGATCGATTTTATGTGTAGTCACCAATGCGCCAAGTGATAATTCGTCGTTTTTGATAAATTCCACGACTTCTCTATAAACTTCCGGTTCCGCATGTATGTCGATATCAATTCCTTTGATCACAGCGCCCTTTAGTCCAAGGTCCTCTGCCCAAAGCGGAAATAGTTTCATAATCGAAGACATTTTCGTTGTGACGCCAATAAAATACATAGTCGGTTGGGTTGCTTTAGTTGGTAGATTCATATAGTTATTCTCCTTTAAACGTATTAATCAATCTCAAAAATCACTTTGGTAAAAGGAAATTTGTGTCCGACGAGATCAACAAAAACTTGTGGTGCTTCAGAAAGCTGGAAGGTATGAGTGACTAACGGTTGGAGCTTTAATGCACCGCTTTTCACATAATCAATCGTCGCCTGCCACTCGACACCAGGGAATGGTGCACTGTATGAATTCCAAGAGCCCACAATGGTTAATTCGTTTCTAACAATACATTCAAAACTTTTCGGCGGTAAAACAACATCCTTGTGAGCCGTTCCTAGATAGAGAACCCGCCCTTTTTTCTTGGCAATTCTCAAGCACTGCTCCTGTGTTTGCACCACCCCTGCGGTTTCTACCGCCACATTTACCCCTTTGCCTCCAGTCAAATTCTTGATTTTCAGCGCAGCATCGAGCTCACGGGCGTTCAGGCAGATATCAGCGCCTAATTGCTCAGCTAATTCCAGTTTATCTGATGCGACGTCCACAGCGATGACCTGTGTGGCGCCCATGATTTTGGCAAATTGAATCGCCATCAACCCAATAGTGCCGCATCCAAGAACAGCTACGGCTTCTCCCACGTTAATCCCTACACGCATCATCCCATGCAGCGTAACAGCGGCCGGCTCAATCATAGCGCCTTCGAGAAATGACAGGCCGTCTGGTAAACGAATCAAATTTCTGGAGGGAGCTGCCGTGTATTCCGCATATCCGCCATCGGTACGTGATCCGAGGTAATTATAGTCATCGCAAAGTCCATAATCCCCTGTTTCACAAAACTCACATGTACCACAGGGAAGAATTGGCGTAACGGCCACACGGTCGCCTATTTTAAAATCGACTACATCAGTACCCACCCCAGCAACCTCACCGCAAAATTCGTGACCTGGAATCGTAGGAAAGCTGTACGTCCCTGTCTTCATGACACGTCCTAAGTCAGAGCCACATACACCTGCCGCCCGGACGCGCACCAATACTTCGTCTCTCTTAACCAATGGTACCTCTACTTGTTTATATTGCAGATTTGCTGGTGCATGTAAAACTGCCGCATTCATTAACATGTTCATTTGCTCCCTTCTAACTGTTAAAGTTGTGATGACACCAGAGCTTTCATGCCCTGTCCTTGTGCTGCATAATCGAAGGCGGCCACTGTATCTGCAATCGAAAATGTAGCAGTAATCAACGATTTAACATCAATTTTACCGGTGGAGATCATCTCCATAGCTTTGTGTACATCCAATAAACTAGAGCCAGTTGTTGCCGTCACAAGAAGCTCCTTATAGTGTATAAGATTGGTATTTAACGTCACTTCTTCCTTGCCTTTCGGTAATCCTCCGAACAAGGAGACGCGCCCATGATAACCAGCAACCTCCAATGCGACCTTCTGCATTTCAGGATCGGAGTTAGAAGTAATCACTACATCCACCCCAAACCCATTGGTTATTTTATCCATTTCCTCCTTCAAATCCGTTTCCTTGTTGTTAATGACGATATCTGCTCCGTATTGCTTGATTTGTTCCAGCCGAGCGTTTGATCTTCCCGCAACAATGACGCGTCCACCAGCTAATTTGTTGATCATGACATGCAAGGCACCGATGGGACCGGGTCCAATAATCAGGACGGTATCACCAGGCACCGTCTTATGTGCTTCATAGGCATGGAGCACGCAGGAAAGCGGTTCAGCAATTGCGGCCTCCGCATAACTGACATGATCGGGAATTTTGATCACGTTGTTCACCGCGAAGGCAGGAACTTTGACATATTCGGCAAAGCCGCCGTCCATGCTAATTCCAAACGCTTGATAATTAGGGCATAACTGGTTGAAACCTCTAATACACATTTTGCACGTACCGCATCCAACATTCGGCGGCAGGGCCACCCGCTCTCCTCCTCTAAATCCTTTGACAGCGGTTCCGACCTTGACTACTTCTCCAGCCGTTTCGTGCCCGAGCACACGCTTGATCCCTTCAGGTACTTTAAAATGACCATGTCGATAGATCCGATTGTCTGTTCCGCAAACCGAACAGGCCTTAACCTTAACAAGAAGTTCATTTTCCTGTATTTCCGGTATGGGTACATCTTCGACTCGAATGTCACCAATTCCGTAATAAAACGCTGCTTTCATGAAAATGCTCCTCTCCAGTGATATTTAATTTAGGAAAATTTTATTTTATAATATACTAATTAAAATATAATTTTATTCGATTCAACCCGTCAGAAACCCCCATCAAATAAACTTTGACAGAGTCGATGGATGATTCTGGAATTATTTCTCTCGTGAGCTCCGCAGCTCTTTATAGGTTTCTTCCATAAAATTTAACGTTTGAGTGAAATTCTTCGCTGCATAACAAGCGTAAATTAAATCTAGTACCAGAATTTGAGCCGTTTTGGATGTAGCCGCTTCCCAATATAATGCCGATCCCTCATTTGAGTATTTTGCAGAGGTAAACAAGGTAATATCTGAATACTTGGTTATCGGTGAATCGACAAATGAAGTAATCCCTATCGTTCGTGCTCCTCTTGCTTGAGCAAGTCTCATGGAATCAACGACGTCTCTGGAACGGCCTGAATTACTGATCCCAATCATGACGTCTCCCGGACCTGTAATGGCTGCACTAATCAATTGAATACTTTTATCTTCGAAAAGGATACACTTCTTACCAGCTCTAGTGAAGCGCATAACACCTGAGATCGCTGCTGCCTTTGACGAACCCATGCTGCTGAAAAAGATCACGTTCGCCTGCTCAATCGCTTCTACCGCTTTGTTAAGCTCTTCCAGATTTAATCGCTGCTTCGTCTCCGTCATGGTTTGAACGTTTCGGTACAAAACTTTTTCGAGAATCATTTCTTGTGTATCGTTTTGTGTGATATCTTCATAGACATATTTATCTTCCGCTGGCGGGGTAGAGGTATCGTTCATCGTCAATGATTCAGCAATACCGATTTTCAATTCCTGGTAACTGTCCAGACCAATCTCTTTAACAAATCGAGTGACGGTTGATTCTGCGACATTACATGCGGCAGCCAATTCCTTGTTGGTAATACTTTTGCACTGATTCGGATTTTCCAAAATATACTCTGCAATCCGACGTAAAGCAGGATTGAGATAGGCAATTTTTATATTAATAAGTTTCAATACGTCCTGGTTTGGGATACGATTCCCTTCTTCCAATGGCGGTACACCTCGATTCATGAATATTCACCAGGATTCCTAAATCCAAGGGGCGATACAAACAATTCTATCAAATCGCCACTTTTTTTCAACTAGCTTTGTTTTATTGACAAACTTTCACGTACTTTTTTTCTTTTTAACCGAATCGACATAAACGGCGGTGACAATGACTAGACCTTTGATGATCATCTGCCAGTAGGATGAAACATGCAGTAAATTCAACCCATTATTCAGGACCCCGATAATCAATGCACCGATGAACACGCCGCCAATTTTGCCTATTCCTCCAGAGAAACTGGTTCCCCCTAAAACCACCGCTGCGATCGCATCCAGTTCAAATCCGCTTCCGGATGTCGGTTGTGCGGATGACATTCTTGCCGCTAAAATAACTCCGCTTAATCCAGCCAAAACTCCCGAGATGGTATAAACGATCATTTCAATCTTGGAAATACGGATCCCTGAGAACCTTGCTGCCTCTCGATTTCCCCCAACCGCATACACATGTCGGCCAAACCTCGTTTTATTTAAGACGAAAGAAGTGAGGATCAGACAAATGATCATGATAATAACGGGTACAGGAATCGGCCCGATGTATCCATTCCCGATAAAGGATAAGACGTCATTATTAAAACTCATCGGCCTGCCGCCGGTTAAAACATAGGACAAGCCCCGAGCCATAATCATCATCGACAATGTGACGATAAAGGGTGGGATCTTCCCTTTTGTGATGACAAATCCATTGATGAAACCAAGCACAGCGCCAATCAGAATGCCGCCAAAAAGAGCCGGGATAATCGGAACCCCCATAAACAATAAACCGATGGTGATCACTTGTGAGGCTGCGAGAACGGAACCGACAGACAAGTCAATACCCGTAATGAGAATCGTAAACGTCATCCCAAATGCGATAATTGCGTTAATCGAGATTTGTCTTAATACATTTAATAGATTGCTAGGTGTCATAAACGTAGAAGTGGTTAAAGCGAAAAAAACGATCAAACTGATGAGGGCAATCAAGATCCCAGAATTGGAGACGACAAAATTCATCATCGGCAACTTTGTCCAAGACCCCTTCTTCTTTAGGGCTGTTTGGTTAAGACTTTGCAAATTCGCTTTCATTGTTTATACCTCCCGTTGCATGGGTAAGAATATTTTCCTGGGTAATCTCGCTTTCTATTGTTAATTCGCCGCTGATTTCCCCTTGATTCATAGTCATCACTCGCGTACTCATATTGATGATTTCTGGAAGCTCAGAAGAAACCATAATGATACTGACCCCTGACTGTGCCAAATCAGACATAATCGAATAGATTTCTTTTTTTGCGCCCACATCAATCCCTCGGGTAGGTTCGTCAAGAATAAGGATATTCGGTTCCGTGGCAAGCCATTTTGAGATGATCGCCTTTTGTTGATTCCCGCCACTAAGATGCATTAATTTCTGTTCTGGAGAAGGAGTTCGAATCGAAAGTTTATCAATATATTGCTCTACTAATCTATCTTCTTGGCGATGATCCACTTGAAACCACTTGACCAATTTATTCAGTCTGGTAAGGCTTACGTTGTAGGAAACGCTTTGGATGAGGATCGCCCCTTGTTCTTTTCGATCCTCTGGAACAAATCCGATCCCATATTTAATAGCATCCTGAGGATTTTGAATTCGAACTTTTTTATTATTAATATAGATATCCCCGCTGGTGGATTTGTCGATTCCGAAAATGGTCCTCATTAATTCGGTTCTGCCCGAGCCCACCAATCCATAAATCCCAAGAATTTCACCTTTGTAGAGGCTGAAACTAACATTTTTTACCTTTTTACCGCTCGTCAGGTTACGAACCTCAAGAATTTTCTCTCCTGGCTGTACCGTTGGTTTCGTATAAATCTCAGATAACTCTCTCCCTACCATCATCTGAACAAGTCCTTGATATCCGACATCGTTCATGTTTCTGGTCCCAACATACGTACCATCCCTTAGAATCGTCACCTTGTCGGCAATGGAAAATAACTCTTCCATTCGATGAGAGATATAAATGACAGAGACCCCTTTCTGCTTCAGTCCCCGGATCGTATCCAAAAGTTTGACCACTTCCTTCTCCGTTAAGGAGGAGGTCGGCTCATCCATCACAATAATCCGGTTATCCTTGGATAATGCCTTAGCAATTTCAACCATCTGCTGCTCGGCAACCGTTAAATTACTTACATATTCACCCGCATCAATCTCAAGATCAAACTGATTGAGAATGTCCTGTCCAAACTGTTTGATTTCTTTTCGATTGATCAGATGCCAAGGTCCCCTTGAGGGCTCCCTGCCCAATACAATATTTTCCGCAACCGTCATATTCGGCGCTAGACAGAGCTCTTGATGAATCACACTGATGCCCATACTTTCCGAAGAACTCACATCTTTCATATCCACTTTGGTCCCGTCGAGGTAAATTTCACCTTCGTCCGGAACCAATAATCCACCAAGGATCTTAATTAATGTCGACTTCCCCGCCCCATTCTCCCCAAGTAGAGCGTGGACTTCACCTGTTTGGACTTCAAGTTGCACTTGATCCAGTGCTTTGACGCCCGGAAAGCTTTTACTAATATTTTTCATCTGCAAAAGTGGCGTCTTGTTTTCCATAGAATACCTTCCTTTTTATGTGCTTCTGAAACTTATTTTATATACTTTTCGTAATTGGACTGGTCAACAAACAAGCTTTCAACCTTAACCCACTTCTCAAAGTCTTCTTTTTTAAGAATCTTATAAACCAAATCACCTGCAACTTGACCCATCTTAACGGGGAACTGCGCAGAAGACCCAACAATCTTTTTATCTTTGATAAGTTTCATAGCCTCTTGCGAACCGTCAATGGAGTAAATCTTAATATCATTTCGCTTGGCTGCTTCGATCGCAGCAAGCGCACCTACTGCCGATGGATCATTAATCGTAAAGACGGTGTCTATTTCAGGATTAGACTGTAGAAAGTTTTCCATGATCGGAAGAGCTGATTCTGTCGACGCTTTCCCATCCTGTCTCGCAACAATTTTTATCCCCGGTGAATCCTTGATCGCAGATTCGAAACCGCTTGTTCGGTCCACAACTGCTTGAACGACTGACCAATCGATAATGGCCACGTTTCCTTTACCATTCGTATTTTTCACCAGTGCTTCTCCAAGTACTTTACCAGCCATAAAGTTATCTGTGGTTACCATTGCCGTGACAAGGTCCGTATCCTCTGGGGGAACATCCATAATAATAACGGGTATGTTCGCTTCTTTTGCGGACAACAGTGCTGTTTTGATTCCCTTGCTATCGACAGGGGCAATAAAGATGGCGTCCACCTGCTGTTGAATAAAGTCTTCGATATCCGAAATCTGTTTGTTAATATCCAACTGTGCATCTGCTTCTATCAGTTCGTCACCATGTTTATCAACGATTTCAGATCTTAGACCCTTGCCCCAATCGATAAAATGAGGATTATTCATGGTAAAATAGGATGCAGCAAAAACTCGGTTCTTTTCCGTTGAACCAGAAGTATTTTCCGTCTTTCCACATGCTGAAGTTGTTACTATGGCTAGAACAAGCGCAATCATTAGTGAAACCAACTTAAAATGTTTTCCTTTTTTCACCAAAAAAGCCCCCCTTGAAAAGTTTGGTTAAATCTCTTCCCATGCTTTTGCTCTTTCTACCGCTCTTTGCCAGCCAGCATACAATTGATGGCGCTTACTTTCATCAAATGATGGTTCGTACATACGGTCCAATTCAAACGTATCCACCAGATCGCTTTGACTTTCCCAAAATCCTGTTGCAAGCCCCGCGAGAAAAGCAGCGCCTCGTGCAGTGGATTCCACTATCTTCGGGCGGATAACTGGTACGCCAAGCAGATCTGATTGGAATTGCATCACAAAGTTGTTATTGCAAACTCCCCCATCTACCTTCAACTCATTATTGGAGATGCCCGAATCTTGTTCCATGCAAGCAATCACATCACGAATCTGATAAGCAATCGATTCAAGTGTTGCACGAACAATGTGGTTGCGATTCGCCCCCCGTGTTAATCCTAAAATAGCCCCGCGCGCATATTGATCCCAGTAAGGGGCAGAAAGTCCAACAAATGCAGGTACCACATAGACACCATTGGTATTTTCCACCTCTTGCGCGAGATGTTCCGTCTCCTTAGCATCAGAGATAAGTTTCAGCTCGTCTCGCAGCCATTGCACAGAAGCTCCTACCACATAAAGCAGACCTTCCAGGGCATATTCCACCTTGTTGTTCAATCCCCATGCCACGGTGGTAAGAAGACCAGTATCTGATTTAATGGGCTTCGTGCCCGTGTTCATGAGCAATGAGCCTCCTGTACCAAAAGTGGCTTTAACCATTCCCGCATCAAAGCATGCCTGACCAAAGAGCGCCCCCTGCTGGTCGCCAACCGCTGCTGCAACAGGAATCCTTTCACCAAATAGCGATTCGACCGTCATCCCGTAAACCTCACTAGAGGGACGAAGGTCAGGGAGCATGGCCCGCGGTATATCTAACTCTGTTAATAATTTTTCATCCCACTCGATTGCATGAATGTTAAAGAGCATTGTTCGTGAGGCATTGGAATAATCGGTGACATGGACCTCTCTACCTGTTAAATTCCATATCAACCAAGAATCGACGGTTCCGAATAGCAGTTCCCCTCTATCTGCCTTTTCTTTTGCCCCTTCGATGTGATCGAGAATCCATTTTATCTTCGTGCCTGAAAAATAGGAGTCTATCAATAAACCCATATTCTCCTTGACATATTCGCTCAAGCCCTGATTAATGAGTTCTTGGCAAACGTCAGCCGTGCGACGATCCTGCCAAACGATGGCATTCATCACAGGATTTCCGGTAGCCTTATCCCAGACAATTGTGGTTTCTCTCTGATTGGTAATTCCGATTCCCACGATATCCTTCGCACTTGCATTTGCTTGTCTCAAGGCATCCTTTGCCGTTTTTAATTGAGCTTCCCAGATTTCTAGCGGATTATGTTCCACCCAGCCAGGGTTTGGGTAGATTTGTTCAAAATCTTGATAAGCCACTGAAACGATATTGCCACTGTGGTCAAATAATATCGTTCTGGTGCTCGTTGTTCCACAATCAAATGACATCACATATTTCCCTTCCACTCCCATACCTCCACCTCTCCAGTGCCGATAAACATGAGGATCCGCACTTTTTAACCGCTTTCATTTAAGTCATTCAGGATGATCATTGGTCCCATATAAATTTTTTACTGAGTTGATTAGCTTGACGATCCAACCCATTTCTTTTCAAGGTGAATGGAAGGACCGTCGAGATAATCATATAGTTGTTTTCCTTTTTACACCAGCTGTTCGTTATACTTCCATTCCATAGCGATGAGCCTTATGTGTTGGATAGAAGGAGAACGAAGGAATGGTCACGTCTGGTGTTCTTGTTGCTACAAAGAGAGTCGCCTCCGCTACATTGTCTACATCGATGCAGCTATTATAAATACCCTCTTCAAGTTCTTTTGCATCTAACCAGCCGTCGATATAGGCCGGAATTTCTCCGTCATAAATTCCTTTATCAATCACTTCGGTCATTGGCGTCTTAACATGAGAAGGATTAATGACGGTTACCCCGATATTCTTATCCTTGCCTTCCAATAAAATATTTTTACTCAGTCCCATCATTCCATGCTTCGAAGCGCGGTATGGACTATGTCCCGGACATGAAGCGACTTTCGCTGAAGAGGAGCCCATATTGATGATTCTTCCGCCCGTCGTTTGTTTTTCCATATATCGAAACGCTTCACGGCAGCAAAGGAAGACGCCCGTTAAATTGGGTCCAATGGTTTTGTTCCATTCTTCGAGTGTCGTTTGGCCGATCGGAGGAGATAGGGAATCACGTCCTGCACTATTAATCAGTAGATCTATACTTCCCCATTTGTCATTTGCCCGTTGAAAGAAGCTGACAACTTCTTGTTCTTCGGTGACATCACCAATCATCCAATCACAAATACCATCGGCTCCTTCAATTTCAGCTGCCACTTGTTTTAAACGTTCTGTATCAATATCGACCAATAAAACTTTACAAGCGTTCGCTGCAAAAATTTTTGAAACAGCTTCTCCAATACCTGATGCAGCTCCGGTTACGATCGCCACTTTACCCTCTAATTTTCTTCCTTGTGTATACAAATCTTCTTCCTCCTCTGATTGCGTTTGTATTTTTAGAAAATTCTAATTTATAAAGGATTTATCATAATTATAAAATATTATTCTATTATGTCAATAATAAAATGAAATTTTATTCTTTAAGAGATAAAAAAATAGATCCTTACCTCTCACCGCACTAATTCCGTAAGATCCGGTTCATATAGGAAATCCATTCTTTTATTCCCAACTATCCGAAATGACGGCTGGCTGTCATGGATTAACCCAGATGCTGCCGCTTCATCCAATAGGACCACTAAATTCGGATGTAATTGGAGTAAGGAAGCTGGGCAGCGAGTTGTGATCGGTCCCAAAAAGGCCTCGTGAATAATCGCGCTTTTCTCCTCGCCTTGAGCAATAAATAACACTTTTTTTGCTTTCATAATCGGACCAACACCCATTGTGATTGCCTGTCGAGGTGTTTGCTCCTCCGAAAGAAACCATCTGGCGTTCGCCCTCCGAGTCTCTTCTGTTAAGGTCACAAGATGGGTTTCACTTGATAGATTCTTCCCTGGTTCGTTGAAACCAATATGGCCGTTCAAACCAATTCCAAGCAGTTGGATATCCAGGTTCCCTGCTTCCTGTAACAGCATTTCATATCTAAGACACTCGTCTTCGGCGGATTCAGCGATTCCATTCGGAATATGAATATTCCTTCGTTCCATATCGAGATGCTGAAATAGATGTTCTCGCATAAATGCTGCATAACTTTGCGGATGATCCTCTGGCAACCCGACATACTCATCTAAATTATAGGTAGAGACATGTTTAAAACTACAGGGGTTCCTTCTGTACAACTCTGCCAATTGTCTGTATATCCCAACAGGTGAAGAACCAGTCGCCAGGCCAAGCTTAGGATTACTTTTCTCACGAATTTCCTTAAACAGAATTTCAGCACCTAACCGATCGGCTTGCTCCGCATCACGAAAAACGGCAATTCTCATGTTTGGTACACCCCTCGAAAGGCTTTCACTCTTTCTACGAGCTGCCGGCTTTTTTCGGTAATGGCTGCATAATCTCCATGCTTCGCTGAACTAATCAAAGAGCCACCCACACCTACGGCAACGGCACCTGCTTCAAGCCAATCTGTTATGGTATCGATATTCACCCCACCGGTCGGCATTAGATTCACCTGTGGCAGCGGGCCTTTCAGCGAATGGATCATCGATGGGCCATATGTCTCACCAGGGAACAATTTAATGATATCGGCACCAGCTTCCATTCCTTCAATCGCCTCTTTTACTGTCATGGCTCCCGGCATACATGGTACACCATAACGATTACATAATTGAACGATGTCGGTATTAACGTAGGGACTCACAATAAATTGTGCACCCGATAGAATCGCCATACGAGCCGTTTCTGGATCTAATACCGTCCCCGCACCAATCAGAACTTCTCCAGATGAAAAATGATTTGATAGGGTCTCAATCACTTGATGAGCACGCGGAATCGTGAACGTTATTTCCAAACTTGAAATACCACCCTGTAGACATGCTTCCGCGATCTTGACAGCCTGCTCACTATTGTCGGCTCGGATCACCGCTACAATCCCTTCCTCACACAATCTATTTACCACTTGCAGCTTATTGATGGTCATTTGTTATATCTCCTTGTTCATGAATGAAAACTTAAATACTTTAGTACATTTTCAGCCGCCATGACACCCATATTTTCAATAGCTTGATAGGTTGACGCAGCACAATGAGAACCGATGACAAGGTTATCCAGCTCAAGGAACCCTGCATCCTGCGGCGGCTCCTGTTCAAATACATCCAATCCTGCTCCCCATATCCTTTTTTCTTGTAACGCAGATAGAAGCGCTTGTTCGTTAATCAGGCCACCCCTTGCTGTATTCACAATGACGGCGGTTTCTTTCATGACGGCTAGCTCTTTTTCACCTATTAAATGATGGGTTTGATTCGTTAATGGCAAATGCAAACTAATAAAATCCGAGTTGATTAGCAGCTCTTCTAAACTAACGTATTTGATTTGATTTTCAGTCACATATGATTCGTCTTTCATCAAATCATAAGCAAGGATATTCATGTTAAACCCCTTAGCCCTTGCGGCAACCCCTTTGCCAATGGCTCCAAGTCCGATGAGACCCAGTGTTTTCCCCCAGACATCGACCGAGGTTACCTTATTCCAGTTTCGTTGTCTGCAGGCGTTATCAATCGGAATCATTCTTCTTGCAGCAGCCAGCATAAGAGCAATCGCATAATCTGCAACGGCATTTTTGTTTGCTCCATTTGTCACCGTTACAGGAATTCCCTTTTCTTTAGCGAACTTCAGGTCAATATTATCGGTTCCAACACCATATTTGGAAATGATTTTTAACTTAGGCGCTTGCTCAAGGATCTCTTTATCAATAGGATCCACACCGACAATCACCGCATCTACATCTCTGATCAACTCCTTCATTTCCTGTTTTTTCAGAATGCGGCCGTATGGATTAAGTACCAGCTCACAGCCCTTTTCTCTTAGCATATCGATTGGCTGCGGGTTCCCTTTTCCAAAGGAACGCGGAGTTACCATTACTTTATAAGTCACATGTTTTCACCTCTTTGTTTTTTGAGAAAAAGCATGGGATGGATTATTAATCATCATATCTGCGATGGCGGATTCCGAAACGCCACGGTTACGCAAAAATGGGATGAAATTAACCTTCATATGATCCAAACCAATCTCACCACCGTAACTTTTCAATCTCGCCCGGGTTGTATCCAATCCTAAAAGCAGAGACTTCCCATAGCCCCAATCCAGCATTTGGACGATTAAATCGGCTTCTTCCTCATCGGTATGATATTTATATCTGCCGATTGTATCGTATTCCAGATAAACACCATATTCCGCCAGCTGTTTATGGACGCTGTAATCGTCGAGTATCCGGTCCAAGTGGCAGATGATTATATTCTCGGGAGAGACACCAAGCTTTATGAAGTGCTCTGCCACAAAAACACCTTGACGATGTGTTTCCGTATGGCACATGATAGGGACCTTGGTCTCAAGCGAGGCCTGCGCTGCCGCATTTAATAGTTTGATAGCTATTAAACCTGGTCGATCCTCTTCAATCGCGGTCTTGATGATACCGGCTTTTGCGGGAATTTTGATCTCTGGTTCGTGGTTATCTGCGCCGATATACATCCCGTCTTCGATTTCATTGATGAAGATTTGAGCCAGGTGATCTTCGCCCCAGCGAAACAACCAATGATCTTCAACATAAAAGTTCTGCTTGTGAAATCCTGTGGATGCAATAATATGGATGCCTGTTTGTCTGGACACTTCCGTCAACCAATCCGCCATTCGTCCACATCCAACAGGCTGCGCATCGACGATGGCTTTCCCTCCTAAACTATGAAAAACCTGTACTTCATTCTTTGTTTTCTCATAGTCATCAATTTGTAAAACGGAATTGATTTGTGCTGGCCTACCTGCGGCAATAAAGAGATGTTCATGACTATGACAGAACCCTAATTGTTCTTTAGGGATATCCCCTAAAACGGTTCGGATCGTTCCCGTTGCGGTCACCCCCTTAAATTTATAGATTCTATGATGAAAGCAATTACATTTTCCGTATTTTCATTATAAAATTATATTTTATATATGTCAATATGAAATAAAATTTTATTTTATATGCTGCCAATCTGCACTAAATGAATAACATTCAACTGTAAAAAAAAGTTGTGCTTTTTGTTTACAAAAAATACCCAAGTCTCTTATGAACTAAGGCTACACAATGTATTAATTTCGAGGGATATTGAACGACAAGTATACCAAATAACGAATATAGACCTAATCCAACAAAATACTTTGCCCATTTTGACTTTCTGTTCGATTTATCCATTAACTTGTCAATAACTATTGAAAGAGGTAATCCAGCAAGAAAATAAATCGGTCCAGCATAAATAATGACAAAAGTAAATGTTTCTAAGAAGCCAAAATAATAAACATTAGGTTCCCGTTGAGAACTGGGTACATAAGAAACCCAAGAAAATATTGTTGCAAAAAAAACAACCGATAGTACCACAGTTAAAAGTCTTTTCATTTCGCACCCCAAAAATCAAAAAATAATTCTTTATTTTTTTGCCCTAACCATCCCGTTACTTCAATAAAGTTCTACAAAAGAAGCGTTAATCCTATTTGGATCAACACCCCCCGATAGTTGAAGAAGTTTCTAAATAAATGAATGGAACTGTTACATCAATTTCTTTTCTAAATAATACTGTTTATATCCTTGTGGGTGATCTTCTACTATTCCAATTACCTTAAATCCCAACTGTTGATAAAAGTCTGGTGCTTGGAAGCTAAAAGAATCTAATGTATTAGTCTGCAATTATTTTCTCTTGCCGTTTTTTCAAGATGATTTACTAACTTTTTACCATACCCTTTACCTCTTAATGAATGATCCACCCATAGATAATCGATATGTAAATGGTACCAGAATATCGTTCCAGTTATACCCCCAACTACTTCTCTTTCATCATTTCTAAGAATATGGCTAAAATTTATTGATGATTGTTTTACTTCATCAGGTAGTATGGAAAGGTTATATTCAATTACCTTTTTTCTAATATAATCACTATCTTCTAGATTCCACTCCTTAGAAATTTCCATAGATTCCCTCCATATTATAAATATTCATCATCATAATAATATAAATCCTATTGAAATATTTTTTCTTGTTTGAACTTCCTAGTTGCACTAACCACCCCCCGTTAGCTCTTAGGACTCTTATGTTCTTCTGGAAATCTTAGCATAATGCTGATGTAAATAGTAATAAGGTTTTGTATAATATAATACGGATCGTTTAAGTATTATATATTAAGTGATTATATATTAAGTGCAGCCAGATAAATTTCAATTTTTATCCTTTGGAAGTGATGTTCAAGTTGACACAACAAAAAAATAATAAGAAATATTTGTTTATACTCTTGTTCGTGTATATAGCACTCTTGGTATACTTCATGTTTTTCGGATTTGGCCGTCCGCAGATTTGCCTGGATATTTAACAGGACAATCACGCCATACCTACTTTTAACTCTCAAAATTGATTAATTATCGCTAATGGATATTGCACATATGCCAATCGTTGTCCAACTATATTGACCCGTTAGTTCAACAAGAAAAAGCTGTCAATCCTTAATTGATCATCAGCTCCCGGTACCAGTTAGTATAATAAGCAAATACAGATTAACGAATTCTTGCCTTGCGGAAGCCATCAAATATACTGATGGCCGCCGATACTATAAAGAGGAAAATTCCACCGCCAACAATCCACGTTGTTAATTGATTAGCGGTTATTGTAAATAAATCGGTCATATACGTAATAAAATCTTTGCTTAGTACCTTTGGATTTATTAATATGACCATAAATACAATGGTTGCCATTAGTTGAAGGACCGTATTGCATATGGCCATTTTTTTGTCCATTTTCCCTTTATTAATTTGTAAAGGGATAATGCAATTTCGAATCCGATCACAATAACGACGATTGGCCAATACTGTAGTACAACCTCTTGATTTAAGGATGGAGTCACGAATTCTAGTCCATCCCCATCGCCTTCATATACACCTACAAGATGATCCGCATAAAAATAAAGTGTTGCCCGTATTGCTGTCCACATTAAACCTCCAAAATACTTCGAACTTGGAAATGGCTTTTTTCTTAGGGATATACGTGATATTTTTCAAATCATCAGGAGTCCATTTTTTAAGGCTGGCTGTTAGTGGCTGCTCATCTTTTCCTTTATCTGTTCTTTCTAAAGTGGCAAACACAATAGTAAGCCAAAAGAATACCTGGATCCCTACTTCAATGATTCTCCATATTCCTTCGCCCATAAATCTCAAAACAACATTGATTACCGCTTCTTCCCCGCCATATCCAATAAAATATTCGGCAATCATCGAAATGAATGAAATGACAGCTGCAATCGGTACAATCATTTTCAACAGCGTCACATATACATCAAAATAGCGAGGACCGATAAGATGCATGGGCCGATCTCGATAACCACTAGCCAAAGTAACAGGACTCCCTAATTTTTCAAGAACTTCCTTTACATCTTTTTCAATGAAATCATCAGGCAGCATATCCTCTATAGATGACCGTAACTCAAGTGCAATATCCTCACGACTTTTTTCAGGAAGCCTCCGAGTAACTTCCTGAATATAAACCTCAATGAGATTCATCTTCCTCCCCCTTTAATAAGCTATAAAGCTCTTTTGAATTCTTCATCCATTCCTTTTTTAACAGCAAAAATATCTCTAACCCATGTTCACTTAAAACATAGTACTTACGGGGTCTACTCTCAGATGTATCCCAACTACTCAAAAACCCCCGTAAATGTCAGATTGGTGTCTAACATTTACGGGGCATACCAAAATGGGAGCAGCTTTTTTCAATTGTTTACTTTGTAACTGGTGTTTAGGTGAGTAACTGATCTTTATTTTTTGTTAAATCTAACTGTTACAACAAAGTGACAGTATATTGCTCGAGAAAGTGATACAGTATCGATATATTCATAATGCATACAGAACACCTGCTATCCTTCTTTGTCTTCAAGAAATAATCTCTTTTTCACTCTGATTCTCCAACGTGATTAGGTCGATCAACCTCGTAGTATCTTCAAGCACAACCTCAATCTTCAGATATGTTATTTACCTCACCACTGACTACCAATATTCTATTAATTAATTGCATATTCCCCCTATTAAAAAATTTTTTCAAAAAATATCCTAAACTATTGAAAATAAGACAATGTAAAAAATATAATGTGTGCGAGTTAAATAAGTTAATTCAGTAAAAATACTATTAATCTAAGTACTATAAAGAGGAGAAAAATATGTTTAAAAATATTGAAGATTATCCAGAGGTTTTAACAGCAACAGACTTATCTGAAATTTTAAGGGTTTCTAAACCCACAGCATATGAATTAATGGAACATAAGACTTTTCCATTAATCAAAATTGGACAACGAGGGAAACGCGTACTAAAAACTGAATTTTTCCGATGGTTGTCCCAACAACAAGCCGGCTAAACAGTATTTCGCGTTGGAAAACAAAAAATATAATGCTTGCTTAATAGTTTACTAACTCAGATCAATTTTATTTATGAGGGAAGAAAAAGGACAAGACGTGGATTTAAAAGAGGAGAAAAAGTTGGACATATGTTAATGAATTAGGTAGAGACCACATATCAGGAAAAAGGATACTAAAGGCTAAGTTAGGTTTCTAACACGAACAGAAGCTAAATAGCCCTTCATAGGCCCTAAGTGAGAACAACGAAATCTATACCCAAATAGGCTGCGAATAATTTAAAAATAAGCAAAAAATGGTAATCCAGTGGTAATATAAAAATAGACCACTTGCTTACCTTTTACTAACAAGAACAAACAAAATGGTACGGAGGTAAGTCGAAATGAAGAAAACAAAAAAGCCAGGAATTTTCCAGAGGGGAAATACTTATACGTATGTAGTAGATATAGGTAGAGATCCTGTTACCGGTAAAAGAATTCAAAAAACTAAAGATGGTTTTAAAACACTAAAAGAAGCAGAGGCAGCTCGTCGAAAAATTCAATTAGAGGTGGATGAAAACCGATATTTAGAACCGAGCAACGAAATATTTTCAACTTACGTAGAGCATTGGTTTAATACACATTATCAAAAACGTTAAAAGAGACTACTGCCGAAAGTAGAAAATTCTTAGTTAATAAACATTTAATAAAGGAAAATCCTTTTGCAAACAAACCACTCTCAAAAATAACCACATTAGATATTGATTCTTATTATAATCTCAAATTAGATGAGGGTTACAGCACAAGTACAATTCGTAAAATGCATCAGATGTTAAATCAGTCACTTGATCAAGCTGTTAAGTGGGGGAAAATCGGCTTAAATCCTGTAAAAAACGCTAATCCACCATCTGTGAAAAGAGAAGAAATGAAAATATGGGCATTCAATGAGATTCATTCCTTTCTTGAAGAATGCAAAAGTGGGACATACGCCCATTTAATGCCAAATATGGATAATGAGGTTGCAGATATTTTCCATAATGCAGTCCAACAATCACGTTAGCAAAATGTTAGCAAATCAAGATTCAAACAAAGTTCAGTGAAAAATAATTCCTAAAAGCACACAAGTTAAATAAACTTTAAGGACTTAAAATATGAAGAGAACAATTAAAGGGACAAAAATAAAAAAGGCTGAAATCCTTGATGATTCAAGGATTTCAGCACTTCTAAAAAAGATGACCCGTACTGGGTTCGAACCAGTGACCTCTTGCCTGTCAAGCAAGCGTTCTCCCACTGAACTAACGAGTCACTATGAATAACTGAGAACGTCCCATCCCTGTCAAGGATGTATTCTCCCACTGAACTATCAGATCTCTTATTAAACTACAAAGTTAATTATAGTAAAAAATGAAAAAAAGTCAACACTTTTTAATCCGAACATATATTCTAAAATAATTGAATAAAGAACGAATGTTCGTATATAATAATAGTATAAAACAACAAGAAAGGCGGGATAAATATGGATGGGCTTTTACTGCGTTCTATAGAGGAAAATTTTCCGTTAGAAATGATTTACCTATCTCGCGATCAACAGCTCTCTCAGCGAAAATTACTTGTGAAGGAAGTGAATGATGAGTATATTACTGCTTATTGTTTACTTCGAAAACAAATTCGGACCTTTCGCCGGGAAAATATTTTATCCATAATGCCAAATACTGTTTCAAACAATCAATTTCTACACTGAAATATACCCCAAATATCCTTCTCCCCCCATTTGAGCATTTCCAACATAGATATGATAAAATGCATTTGTATCTATGAACATTGGGGGAATTGTCGCATGGAGATACCAAAAGGCACGATAAAAGAACATACGATTAAAAGTAATGAGCTAGGAGAAGAAATCCTCCTTCTCATCTATTTGCCAGCAAATTTCTCACCATTGTATAAATACTCACTGTTAATCGCGCAGGACGGTAGAGATTATTTTCAACTTGGCAAAATTGGCCGATTAGCAGATGAGTATCTTTATGAGAGAGAAATTGAAAATTTAATCATTATTGGGATACCCTATAAAGATGTAAAGGACCGACGCAGGAAATACCATCCTAATGGTGAGCAGCAACAACATTACATACGTTTTCTAGCGCATGAATTAGTTCCTTACCTGGATCAGGAGTTCCCAACCTATCACATGGGCTCCACAAGAGCATTAATCGGTGACTCATTAGGAGCAACAGTATCGTTAATGACTGCTCTCCAATACCCGCACACTTTTGGAAAAGTGCTTCTGCAATCACCATATATAGATAAAAAGGTAATGGATTTGGTTAATAACTCTAAAGAAAGTGAGCTTTTAGAAATCTATCACATCATTGGGAATCAAGAAACTGAAGTCCAAACCACTGACGGTAAAATTAGTGACTTCCTGACACCTAATCGTGAGCTTTCCAAGATACTTAAAAGCAAATCTAATTACTTCTATGATGAATTCAATGGTGACCATACATGGACGCATTGGCAGCCCGATTTAAAAAGAGCATTAAAGATAATGTTTTAACTGATGTTTATGATTAATTTCATATATTTTGAATATTTGCTATAATCAGTAGAATAGATAAATGATTAAACCTAATTATAGAAATTCTTTAATATGGAGGTTAGATATATGAAATTTGGGGTTGTTATTTTTCCATCAAAGAAACTGCAGGATTTAGCTAATTCCTATCGCAAGCGTTATGACCCGCATTATTCACTCATAACTCCACACCTAACATTGAAAAATGCATTTGAAGCAACCGAAAAAGATGTTGTTAGCTTTGCTGATAAATTAAGGCAAATTGCCAGCAATACAAAAGCGTTCACCTTAAAAACCACAAAAATCAGCTCTTTTCAGCCAGTAAATAATGTAATCTACTTTAAAGTAGATCCAACTGAAGAGTTAAATCAGCTGCACCACGAAATCAATCAAGAATTTAGTGAGCAAAATTTAGAATATGCTTTCGTTCCACATATTACAATTGGCCAAGATCTTTCAAATGATGAGCATTCAGATGTGTATGGCTCATTAAGGATGAAAAGATTTGACCACGAAGAGACTATAGATCGTTTTCATCTACTTTATCAATTAGATAATGGTTCGTGGACGGTATATGAAACATTTCGCCTAGGAAAGGAATAATCAATTGTGAATGTAAAAATTGTAGAAAATGAAAAAGAACTTGAGGATGCTTTTTCTGTCAGAAGAACTGTCTTCATCGATGAACAGGAGGTCCCTGAGGAAGAAGAAATTGATCAGTATGAGGGAGATGCTGTCCATTTTGTTTCCTACCAAGAAGACTCGCCAATTGCAGCCGGACGCTTTCGTGTTGTTGAAGGCTACGGTAAGGTAGAACGAATTTGTGTATTAAAGTCTGCTAGGAAAACCGGTGCTGGTAAAGCAATTATGAAAAAAATAGAAGCTTATGCCATTGAAAAAGGGTTACATAAATTAAAATTAAATGCACAAACACATGCTATTCCTTTCTATGCCGGCCTTGGTTATGAGGCCGTAACAGAGGAATTTTTAGACGCTGGAATACCTCACAAAACGATGATTAAAAAAATATAATTTTAAGCACTCGCCCTTCAAACGGCAGTGCTTTTTTCATTCCTTTTATTTTCGGGCACTTTTCGATACCCTTTGGTTTTGTTATTATAGAGTTTGTCGTATTTATGAAGAAGAGGATAAGAAAATGAAAATTGCAATGAATAAAAATCAAAGGATTGTTCTTGACCAATTAGCAAGAGAACAATATCAGCAACTATATATACAAGGGAAGAACGGTGAATTAACCTGCCCCGTTTGCCAGGAAAAGGTTCGATTATTTCTTGGAATTCAGGAAGAGCCCCATTTTTTTCATAGTAAATTTCCGGAAAAATCATGCCCGGAACCAAACATAGAAGCAATTGAACCAGTTATTGTCGAGAGGAATGGATTTCGTATCCCACAAGGCAGGAACATTATTGAAACAACCAAAACCGCCAGCTTACACCGTCCTGCAAAAACGATTGAATGCAGTACTCCCTTTCTAAAATCCAATGGTGCTAAACATCTTGAGCACGATTCCTACTTAAAAGACCTTGCAGCAAATGGAGTTGTATTGGATGAAAGTCAGGCTGCGGCTGTCGTGAAAACTGAAGGGTCATTGTTAGTTCTCGCTGGAGCCGGCAGCGGCAAAACGCGAGTGCTTACAGCCCGAACTGCTTATATGCTCGATGTTAAAAAGATTGACCCACGCTCCATCATGCTCGTCACCTTTACCTCAAAAGCTGCAGGAGAAATGAAAAATCGTTTAAACTCCTACCCGCAGATTAAAAAGGATCAAATCAGTAAGTTGGTGACAGGCACCTTTCACAGCATTTTTTATAGAATTCTTATGTTTCACGAAGGGAGTCACTGGTCTTCGGAGCGGCTTTTGAAGAAAGAATGGCAGCGAGATAAGATTCTTAAGGATGCAGGTAAGGAAATCGATTTATCTGAAAAGGAATTTGCCTTTGATTTGGCACTTCAGCAAATTGGATTTTGGAAGAACTCACTTCTATTCCCTCATGAAGTCAAGCCTGAAACTGAATGGGAAGAAAAAGCTGTATTCCTGTATAAAAAATATGAGGAATATAAATCTCAAAAAGGGCTATTTGATTTTGATGATATGCTGATAGGCTGTTATCAGCTTCTTAGTACAACACCCTCACTTTTGGAACTTTATCAAAATCGTTTTCACTATTTTCTTATTGATGAATTTCAAGATATCAATAAGGTTCAATATGAACTGATTAGGCTGCTGTCAGATAAACATAAAAATGTCTGTGCTGTTGGTGACGATGATCAGGCGATTTATTCTTTCCGGGGCAGTGACCCAAGTTATTTGCTCGAGTTTGAAAAAGACTTTCCTAACGCAAAATTAGTTTCACTTGAACAAAACTATCGCTCATCACATGAAATTGTCTCTGCAGCAAATGAAATGATTTCAAAAAACAAAGTTCGCAGAATAAAGAAAATGAAAGCACAATTTGCATCTGGTACTTCTCCACTACTCTTTTTCCCATATGATGAGGAGGAAGAGGCAACCATGATCATAACCGATATTCAGGAGAAAGTTATGGATGGAGCTAACCCATCTGATTTTGCTATTCTATATCGAACCAATGCAGGTTCACGAGCTGTGTTTGAGCGCTTAGCAAGTTCAAACCTGCCTTTTAAAATTGATTTGGATTCAGAGGCTTTTTATGAACGTCGAATTGTGAAAACTGTTCTTGCCTTTCTAAAAATCAGCTTACATGAAGATGACAATCAGGCATTAGCCGATATTTTACCTATATTATTTTTAAGTCAAGCTGTGCTAAAGGATATAAAAGCTGAAAGCATCCTAAAAGATTGTACCTATCTTGAGGCACTTTCACACATAAAAACAAAACACGCTTTTCAAGAAAAGAAATTAAAAAAGGCGGTACAGCTGATTCGTTCCTTGAAATTTTCCTCCCCAATTAAATCAGTTGAAACCATTGAAAAGGACATAGGTTTCCTTGACTATTTGAAAAAACGAGGGAATGAATCAAACCAGCAAGACAAAGGATCAGATGACTTAAAAGACCTAAAAGTTGCCGTAAAAAGCTTTACTAGTATTGAGGCTTTCTTGTCCCATGCTGAACATATGTCTGCGATGAATAAGGAAATCAAGAATTTAAGTAAGCATTTTACAGAAGCTATTAGCTTAAGTACTATCCACCGGGCCAAAGGATTAGAGTATGAGAAGGTATATATCATTGGTGCAGTAGATGGCAGCCTTCCGCACGATTACGCTTTGGATAGTTCAAGGAATGGTGACTTTTCTGCACTCGAAGAAGAAAGAAGACTTTTTTATGTAGCTATGACACGTGCCAAGCATGAGCTTCATATTTCTGTTCCACAGAATCGAAGAGGAAAAAAAGCTAACACGTCACGTTTTTTACTACCTCTAATGAAAAAAAGAAAAAAATAACCAAAGGACCTGCTTCCATCAAGGAAAGAGGCCCTCTTTACTTATTTCTTATTGATCATCTTTGAAATTGTATTGAAATCAAGTTGTTTTCCATCGTTTACTATAGATTGCACAATTTTATCTTCTGTTTCTTTATTTACCGGTTTATTAGCAATTTGCGATACTCGGCGGATTACATTGCGTACGGTTGTTTCATCTTTAAAATTGGCATTTTGTAAGGAATTTGCTAAATCAAAAATATCTTTCATATTAACGCCTGTTTTCTTTTCGACATTTTTAAAGAAACCATTATCCATGGTAAATATCACGCTCCTTCATAGGCTACTGTTATTGTATGAAGGAAGGATAAAAACGTGAAAAAGAAAAATGAAAGAAAAAGGCTGGCCAACTGTGATGGCCAACCTTTTCTTTCGTTGCTATTATTAATAAAAGCTAGCACCGACAATGATTAAAAGAATGAATAATACGACGATTAATACAAAAGTTGAACCGCCGCCATATCCACCACCGTAGCCACAGCCGCCATATCCATAGAACATAAAGTGTCACCTCACTTTGTAAGTCTCACTAATAACATATGAGACAGTGCACCAAAGTGTACTAGGCGACACTCTACAGACAACCTCAGAAATTTTTTAGCCCTTTGGTTTAAAAATTAACGCCCCAATAAAACCAAAAATAATGGCTGCCGAAATACCAGAACTTGTAACCTGAAACATGCCAGTTAAAACTCCGATTAAACCATGCTTTTCTGCATCTTGCATGGCACCATGCACTAACGAGTTACCAAAGCTTGTAATCGGAATGGTTGCACCTGCACCAGCAAAATCAACGAGGGGCTCGTATAGGCCAAACCCATCTAATATGGCTCCTGCTACTACAAGCAGGCTTAAGGTATGCCCTGGTGTTAGTTTAGCAACATCAAATAATAGCTGTCCGATTACACAAATTAATCCCCCCACTACAAATGCCCAAAAAAACATTGCTAACATAAGTATTACCTTCCCTCTTCATTCATTTCAATGGCCACAGCATGTGCGATACATGGAATCGATTCTTTTTGTTGAAAACTAAGCGGAGATAACAGTGCTCCAGTAGCAACTACTAATATTCGTTTATATAGTCCCTTTTTCATCTGGTTTAAGATATGACCATATAAAACAGTTGCAGAACAGCCCGCTCCACTTCCCCCAGCTTGCACCGGCTGATCATCCTTATAGAGCAAAAGGCCGCAATCTTGAAATAGCTTACGCTCTATTTTAAGTCCACTTTTAATTAGAAGCTCGAAAGTCGTATCTTGGCCGATTCTGCCTAAGTCACCAGTGAGGATTAAATCATAGTGGGAAGGATCTAATTCCATATCCCGAAAATGTGCCATAATGGTATCCGCAGCGGCAGGTGCCATGGCACCACCCATATTAAAAGGATCAGATAATCCCATATCAATTACTCTTCCTATCGTTGCTGAGGTAGTAACGGGCTGATGTTCCCCTGGGACATTTTGAGTAATTAATCCTACACCTGCTCCCGTAACCGTCCATTGGGCGGTAGGGGGCTTTTGACCTCCATACTCAGTTGGATATCGAAATTGTTTTTCTGTTGCAGCATTATGGCTTGATGCCCCTGTTAATACGTTTCTTGCCCCTTGGTAATTAACAACAAAGGATGCTAACGCTAACCCTTCCATAGATGTTGAGCAGGCGCCAAATAGCCCAAAATAGGGAATTTGCATGGTTCTTGCAGCAAAACTAGTGGGAGTTATCTGATTAATTAGATCCCCGGCAAATAAAAATTCAATCTGTTCTTTTTCCATTTTCGCCTTTGCTAATGTTGTTCTTACAGCTTCCTCGAGTAAAACTCTCTGTGCCTTCTCATAGGAATCCATTCCCATCCATAAATCCTCATGCAAGATATCAAAGTCATTGGCAAGGTTACCATTTGCCTCAAAGGGGCCACCAGATACACCTGTTGCGGATATCATTGGCCGGTTATTAAAAACCCAAGATTGATGCCCTTTTAACAATTACAAAACCCCCCACATTCCCAATAACGTTTTAATTAGCGCAACAACAAACGCAGAGAACACCCCAAACAGTATAACGGAGCCAGCAAGCTTAAACATATTCCCACCCACACCTAATACAAATCCTTCTGTTCGATGCTCAATTGCTGCTGAAATAACAGCATTACCAAATCCGGTGACAGGGACTGCACTTCCAGCGCCAGCAAATTGTCCCAGGCGGTCATAGACTCCAAATCCAGTAAGCAGCATGGACAGGAATACCATAGTTGCTACTGTTGGATTACCAACATTCTGTTCTGTGAAGTGAAAAAAGTATATGTAGAAATAACTGATTGCCTGCCCAACCACACATATCAATCCACCTACCCAAAAAGCTTTGATACAATTCTTTAGAACCGGTCGTTTTAGTTCATGCTTCTGTTGAAGTTGTTGATACTTTTGTTGCTGGGGAGTCATATTCTTCTGCTTACTCGCCATTGGTATTCATCCCTTCTTACTTCATATCTGATGTCATTTTAAGTATTTCGTTTAATCGTTTATCAGCCTGTTTATCGGAATAACTTCCATCTTTCTTCTTCTCTATTAGCCGAACTGCTTCCAGAAAAATCTTATAATCACTTGATACAGTGAAGTTTTCCTTCGGATAATTTTCTTCCAGAGTTTTATTTAAGTCCTTTTCAATTTTTTTCATGTTAAATCGCTGCATATGCTTAACTTTATATACAACAAGTGTTGCTTCTTTTCCCTTTACTACCGCCACATCATAAATCTCATTAAAACCGCTTACCTTCTTTTCAATATCTTCGACTTTGTCCTGGCCGTTATTTTTCTCCGTAACAATCGGGTTAGGATTGGTCGTTTTCATGAGAGCCATCTGGCTATCCCTCTCTGTCTGCACCTGATTACATGAGCTCATTAAGATCATACTAGCAATTACCATAAGTCGAATTATATAGACCATTTCGTTTCCTTCCCTCATCCGAATTAATAGAAATACCTCTACAGTGTAGTTTTTTCGAGATTGACTAAAATTATGACTTGATTGTCCTAACTTTTAAATTTTAGATCTTAGAACACAAAAAAACTGCCATTAAAACTGGCAGTTTAACGATTATCTTTGAGTTTTTTTTCCACAGCCGCAGCCTTTTTTCTTTCCAGTTTTTTTTGTTTGGGCAGTTTTTGTTGTTTGTGTTTTCTTAGTTTGTCTGTTCACTTAACACCCCTCCATATTCTTATTAATACTACTAATAAGATATGAAAGAAATTAATATCTTGTCTCGGACGTACAACCATTTTAGTGTACAAAGTTATATCCAGGTCTGAACAACAGACTCCAAGATTGCTGCCAAACCAGCAATAGCAAAAACTAAAATAATTGGTATAAATATTGTCGGTAAAAACAGGTATCCCGCTACTACTAAAGCTGAAATCCATACGCCCGTACACCAATAACAACTTAGCAGCTCTCCAATGAATTTTTTTATAGGGGTCCTCTTCGGCAGATAATACACCTCTGTCGAACCGTCTTCCATTTCTTCTTCTATTTCATCAAAGAAAGGATGCCTTATAAATTCAGTTATTTTGTCAAATACAATAAGCCTCGTTAATCGGAAGCTAGCTAACCCTAATATAATAAAATTTAAAAGATCAATATCCATTTTTTCTGTCCTTTCCATTAAATTAGCCTAATTTTAGTCAAAAAGGCGTTTGTCCGTTACCCAAATGGTCCGGTTTAAATATGTTAGTAATGTAAGATATATATCACGGATAGGAGGAGTAATTAATGGGTTGTGGCAGAAATAGCGACTCACGCAGCGGCAATGGGTGTGTGTGTGATGTTGTTCGAGCTATAAAAGACATCCAGGATAATGCTGTTCTAGATGATGATTGTTTAGATTGTCCAAGTTGTTTCCTTGAACCACTTGGTTCAATGGTGTCACCAGCAAGAGATCGTGCTGATACTCGTGTTTTCGTCTTAAAAAACGCTGATGGTTCACCATTCCACGCGTTTTTCAGTCCCACAAACGGTGCATGCATTTCAATTTACTTCCGCGTTGAGGATGTATTTGATAATTGCTGTGCCACACTTCGTGTTTTAGAGCCAGGACGCATCGAGGATAGAAGATTTGTTCCGGTTAATCTTGTTGGCGGCGGAGAAAGATGCTGTATTAATCTGGAAAGAGTCTGCCAGGTTAACAGCTTCAGATCAACCAATGACTGCATTACAGTAGATTTAAATTGTTTCTGTGCGATACAATGCATTGCTGATGTTGATCTTGGTCTTTGCGACTAATAATTTGTAATAAAATGAGCCAGTCGATAATCCGGCTGGCTTTTTTGTTTACCTCTTTATTCCAATCATCATGATATCTTTTAAATTCTTGAAAGGTATAACTTCGCTGGTTTGATTTGGAAAGCGAATGGTTACATCTTGCTCGTTATATTCAACCAAATAGCCTTGATAATTCTTTTCTTCGGTATAGAAAACGCATGGAACTGGCGGCAGTGCTTTAGGGAAATTACCTAGGTATTCT